>Ga0210046_1000434_pt1 | contig 40468 bp, 48 predicted proteins | sample CryGeyCG2114_250_FD_185461 | JGI IMG/M metagenome (GOLD analysis project Ga0210046, IMG submission 185461) | Groundwater microbial communities from aquifer - Crystal Geyser CG18_big_fil_WC_8/21/14_2.50 (SPAdes) (version 2) | ecosystem: Environmental > Aquatic > Deep subsurface > Groundwater ...
ATGTCACCGAACTGTTATTTTTGGGCATAAAACCCATAAATTTTTCTTTTTTTAACCCGGTCAATCTGAACAATTGAATCACCCGGATCGACACCGCTTCAGGCTCATACCTGAATTGGAAAATACTCAATAGGTTAGCCCTATTCTTATGGAATCTGCTTTAATTATTTTGTCGCGCCTTCGGCCGTTTTCCGATGCTGACCTGGAGCTGGGCTTCGGTCAGGTTGCGCAAAATCTTCAGCGCGGCGACCTTGCCAGGCATCAGGCCGGAAACCTGGTTGAGCATTTCGGTGGAATCATTGACCGGTCTGCCGCTGATTTCCAGCAGGACGTCTCCCGGCTTGATGCCGGCCCGATCTGCCGGGCCGCCGCGCAGGACTCCGGCGATCAGGACGCCATTGGCTTTGCTCATTTTGAAAGTTTCTGCCAGCTCTGGCGTGATGTCCTGGACTTCCACCCCAATCCAGCCGCGTACTACCCCGCCGTGGTTAATAATTTGTTCCATGACTTGCTTGGCGAGGCTGATCGGGATGGCGAAGCCGATGCCCAGCGAACCGCCGCTACGGGAATAGATTGCGCTGTTGATGCCGATCAGGTTGCCGTTTGTGTCAACGAGTGCGCCGCCGGAATTTCCGGGGTTGATCGCTGCGTCGGTCTGGATGAAGTTTTCGAAGGTGTTGATGCCCAAGTGGTTGCGCCCCAGCGCGCTGACGATACCCATCGTCACAGCCTGCCCGACGCCGAAGGGGTTGCCGATCGCCAGCGTCACATCGCCGACCTGGACTTGTTCGGCGTGGCCCAAGGTGATGGCGGGTAGATTTTTCAGTTCGATTTTCAGCACGGCGAGATCGGTGTCGGGATCGGTGCCGACGATTCTGGCCGAACTTTTCCGGCCATCAGCGAGGGCGACTTCTATTTCGTCCGCAGCTTCGACGACATGGTGGTTGGTCAGAATGTAGCCATTCGGGCTGACGATCACGCCGGAGCCCAAACTGGATGCACGCTGCGGCTCGCCATCGGAACGGTCGCCGAAAAAACGGCGGAACAGGGGGTCGTCCATGAGCGGATTGTGCGGTGCGGGAATTTCCTTGCTGGTGAAGATATTGACCACCGAAGGCATGGCTTTTTTCGCGGCCACACTGAATGAACCGGGTTTTTGCGCCGCGCCGCCAGAAGGGGCCTCCTTTACGGTAACCATCGAGCTGCCGCGCCATGGCAGAAGATCCGGCTGCAAGGTGGCGATAACGAATAGCGCCGCAAGACTGATGGTGGCGGTTTGTGCAAAAATGAGCCAGAGTCTGCGCATGTTTCCCTCTAAATCGGTAAAATTGAGTTATATCAAGGACGGCAAGTGGCGTGTCGTCCAAAATTCAACATGGGGCGCTTATGGAACTATACAAGCTGGAAGATTACACCGGTCAGATCATGGATGCGGCCCGATTTCATGATTATTGCCCAAATGGGGTACAGATAGAAGGGCGGCCTGAGGTTTTTCGCCTGGTGAGCGGGGTGACGGCCAGCCTGGATTTGCTCAAGGCGGCGATCGGTGCGGGAGCGGATGCGATCCTGGTGCATCACGGCTATTTCTGGAAAAATGAAGATGCCCGTATTACCGGGGTGAAACGCGTCCGGATCGAGCTGCTGTTGCGCCACAATGTTAGCTTGCTGGCTTACCATCTTCCGCTCGATGCGCATCCCGTGCTGGGCAATAATGCGCAGTTGGCGCAAAAGCTGGGGTTCGTGGTGGAAGGCGGGTTCGGTGAGCAGAGCATCGCTTGTTATGGTGCGCTCGCCGATGCGCTGCCGCTTCGCGGACTGGGTGAAAGGCTAACGCGAGTCTTGGGCCGCACACCGCTGATTATCGGCGATGGGGACAGGACGATGCAGCGTATCGCCTGGTGCAGCGGCGCAGCCCAGGGGTACTTCGAGGAGGCGATCCGGCTTGGCGTGGACGCTTTTCTCACCGGCGAGATTTCGGAGCAGTGCGTCCATCTCGCGCGCGAAACGGGCGTTGCGTTCATTGCTGCGGGCCATCACGCTACCGAGCGCTACGGGGTGCAGGCACTGGGCGCGCATCTGGCCCAGCAATTCGGCATCAGCCATCAGTTTGTCGATATTGACAACCCGGTATAAACCGCTTCGACTTGATCCATATCATTGACAAATGAATAGTTATTTCGCACGTAAAGGCAAGACGAATAAAGGGGTTTAATACTCCCCAGGAAATTGGTTATAATCGCATGTGTCTTATCCCACGACACGATCAGGATGTGGATTTCCTGTAATGGTTCGTGGCCATTTTTTATCGCCGACGCTATCCGTTTGGAGGCACGCCATGCTGGATCGGTCGTCATTTTTTTCAAAATAGGGATTCAGTGCATGAACCAAATGAATGCGTTGGATATCCTATATATTTTGAGCGAACAATAATGATTCTTTATTTTTTGGAGGACAGTTGTGGCTCCTAAAAAGACTCCCCTTGCCGATCCAGTCAAGGAACAACCATCCGAATGTCCGGCGCAAGCCGCATCGGCAGAGCCCTTGGCACCGGGCAAAACAACTACCTCGCGCCGCGACTTCCTGAAGGCCGGCGGAATGCTGAGCTTGTCGTCGCTGATGGGCGCTGGAGCGCTGATGGCCCAGTCCGACGAAGCTCGGGCCGCGATCGAATGGGCCGAGCATTTCCAGGGTAACTACCGCCTGATGACCCCAAAGGAGAAGGCTGAAGCACGCGCCCGTCTTGAAAAACGCTACTCTGCGGAGTACGGCAAGAAGGTCACCGTTGACGGCACCGAGGCCCAGCCAAATGTTCTCATGGGTTACGCGCTGAACGTCAGAAAGTGCATCGGCTGCCGCCGCTGCGTCAAAGCCTGCGTCGCCGAGAACAACCAGTCGCGCGGCAAGGAGGCCGGACAGAATATTGAGTGGATTCAGGTGCTCAAGATGGAACGGGGAGAGTTCTCAAAAGAGAAGATGAACCAGGGTTATCCCGAAGGACTGGGCATCCAGGTTGGGGGTAATGCGTACAGCCCGGCCGGCACCGTCCTCGAAGGACAGTACTTTTACGAACCCGCTGCCGTTCCGGAAAAAGACGCCACCTATATGCCGATCGCCTGCATGCAGTGCGAGAAACCGCCCTGCGTCAAGGTTTGTCCGGTGAGAACGACTTACCGTGAGCCGGACGGCGTGGTGGTGATCGACTACAACTGGTGCATCGGTTGCCGCATGTGTATGGGCGCTTGTCCTTACTGGGCGCGTCGTTTCAACCTTACCACCCCTGTCCTGCCCAAGGAAGAGATGAACCCGGTGACGCATTATCTGGGCAACCGGCCACGCATGCGGGGCGTCGTTGAAAAGTGCCACTGGTGCTTGCAACGGACTCGCCAGGGACGCTATCCGGCCTGTGTCGAGGTTTGTCCGGTGGGTGCCCGCAAGTTTGGTAATTTGCTTGACCCGGAAAGCGAAGTGAGCCTGATACTGGCCAGGAAAAATGTGTTCCGCTTGAAGGCCGATCTGAACACCTTTCCAAAGTTCTTTTATTTCTACGACTAAGGAGCCAGGTCGTGCAAAAACTAATGAGTTTCGCCCCCGATTACTTTTACTACATCCTCAAAGGCGGCATGAAGTTCTATGCCTGGATGGGTTTTCTGGCAATCCTCAGCGCGATTGCGCTGTATGGGTTTTACCTGCAAAACACCGAGGGTCTGATCGTTACCGGCCTAACCAGTCAGATTCACGATGGTCTCTACTTTGCCAACCTCGTGTTCCTGGTCGGCGTGGCGGCTGGAGCCGTGACCATCGTGTTTCCCGCTTACGTCCACCATCACAAGGCGATGCATGAAGTTACGGTGCTGGGCGAAATGCTGGCGATTTCGGCGGTGATCATGGTCACGCTATTCGTGCTTGCCCACATGGGACGGCCCGACCGGCTCTGGCACATGATTCCGTTCATCGGCATCTACAACCTGCCCGGCTCGATGCTGGGGTGGGATGTGCTGGTGCTCACCGGGTACCTCTTGCTTAATTTTGTCTGCGGGTTTTACTTTCTCTATGTGAAGTACTCTGGCGGCACGATAAACAGGAAGTTCTTCATGCCGCTGATCTACGTTTCGATCGTCTGGGCTCTCAGCATTCACACCGTTACGGCCTTCCTGATCTCGACGATGCCCGCGCGTCCGATGTGGTTCCACAGCGTGATGCCGATCCGCTTCATCGTAACCGCGTTCGCGGCGGGCCCCTGCCTGATTATCCTGATCTTCCAGATCATCCGCAAGAACACCAAGCTGTGGATACAGGACGAAGCGATCAACCTGCTGTCGCTCATCATCACCTGGTGCCTCGGCATCGCGCTCTTCCTGACCCTGTCGGAAGTGGTGGTCGAACTGTATGCGCGCACCGAGCATGCGGATGGACTCTACTACCTGATGTTTGGCTTGCATGGCCTTACCAGGCTGGTTCCCTGGTTCTGGGGTTCCCTGATCGCGATGATCATTGCCTTCGCGATGTTTCTGACTCCCGGCATCCGCACTAATTACAAGCTGCTCCCCATTGCCTGCGTTCTGGCATTTGGCGGAATCTGGGTCGAGAAGGGAATGGCGTTGGTTGTTCCCGGCTTCATCCCCACCCCCATCGGCGAAGTGACTGAATATTACCCGACCATGATAGAAGTCATGATGACAATCGGCCTTTGGGCGATGGGCTTCTTCATATTGACCATCCTGCTCAAGGGCGCCATCGGCATCCTGCTCGGCGAGGTCAGGTTCGGGGGCGCGGCGAAGTCCATTGATAGCGCGAGCAGTGGCAAGACTGCTGCATACGAATCAAGGTGAGACAACAAACCATGAAAAAACTTGCATCCAATATAATGATTCTGGCGTTCTGCTGCGGAATGATTTCTTCCGCTTTTTCGGCGGATACGATCTGCTTCGAGAGCCGGAAAGGCTCGTCGGAAGTCACAAAGCGCGACCTTAAGCCTGGCTTGCCCAACGTGAAGTGTTCGTCGAAAACCGGTGCGGTGCTCTGGTGGGGCGATCCTTTCGACGGCACCGTTCCTCTTGGCGACATGCCTCTTCTGGGAAATATTCCCCCCGGAAAGGCGGTCGTCAAGCCGCGGGCCGAGAAGCTAGCCATCCTGCCGATGTGCGCGGTGGCTTGTCACAACGGAGTCGGCCCCACATTCATTCCACCAACGTTGCCGAAAGACAAAAAGCCCAAGCCGCTCCCAACGATGGAAGGCCTGTTGCCGGATGCCAAGAACCTGCAGCATGGTCGCGGCGGCCTCTGGTGTCTCGATTGCCACCACACGACCCAGCGCAACAAGTTGGTGAACAACTTTGGCGATCCGGTCAGCTTTGATCAGCCGCAACTGCTTTGCGGCAAGTGTCACGGCGACAAATTGCGCGACTGGAGGGACGGCATACATGGCAAGCGGATCGGCGAATGGGCCAGCACGGGCAAGAAGCGCTGGTTCGTCTGCACCGAATGCCATAATCCCCATAACGTTCAGGACGGCGCCAGAAACAGGGGGTTCATCCAGATCGAGCCGGAAACGCCTCCCCAGCTTCCCAGGGGGATGAAAAACGCCAGGCACGAGCTATTGCCTGGGGTCAGCCACTGATGTCACATCACCCTGATGACGCGGCCTTGACGCCAGAGCCTGGTCAGTGCAGGGGCGATCCCAGTTGGATCGCCCCTGCACTGACGGAGTCCGAAAAAACGCGAGCCGTCGGAAAGACCAATATCTTTTTTGGCCCGCCGCTCGCGATTCTTGCGGCGGGGCAGAAGAACACTCTGGAGATCAGCGGCAAGCTCAACCGTACAGCAGAGCGATACCTGGAGATACTGAAGCATCACGGCCTTGAACTCACCGAGCCGGAGCGCCTGTGCCTTGCACATATCTGCCACATCGGCTTCATGTCACCGCTGGAGATCCGAGAACTGCCCGATGAAGTGAGTCTGACCGAATTCGAATGCGAAGGACTGAACAAGGATGTGCTGGCCGTGAAACTCGAATCAGCCAGCTTTGCCGACTTGGTTGCCGTCGTTGAGGCACTTGGGTTCTGATCGATTGCGAAGATGGGCATTTTCATCGTTGTGGCAGTAGCCCTGAAGAATGAATACTGGAAGGATATTCTTTAAGCTGATGCGATCAGGCAAAACTATAGCCTGAATCAGCGGAAACGGGCCACTATGGCCCGTTTCCGCTTTGGGCTCTAGCAAATCGTTCCGATAAAATGTTAGTATGAGCCGATTGGCCGGAGCGCATAGGGGATGTTCCCCTCGGCAAGCCGTTCATTCCGATAGCTGGATTCCGGTCTCGGACACGCGGATTCGCCAATATAAACATGTCTACCACTATTAGCAGCAAAAAACCTATGATGACACTTTATTCCGGTACTACGTGCCCATTTAGTCAGCGTTGCCGCATCGTACTGTATGAAAAAGGCATGGATTTCCAGATCATCGATGTGGATATACACAACAAGCCTGAAGATCTGGCGGTGATGAATCCGTACAACCAGGTGCCCGTGCTGGTGGAGCGCGATTTGATTCTGCACGAGGCGAACATCATCAACGAATACATCGATGAGCGTTTCCCCCACCCGCAGCTGATGCCGGCTGATCCGGTGATGCGTGGCCGGGCGCGACTATTTCTGCATCGTTTCGAGCAGGAGCTGTTCAGCCATGTCGCGGCTATCGAGCATGGCAGCCAGAAGGCTGCGGACAAGGCGCGTGCTGCGGTGCGTGACAATCTGGCGCAGCTTGCGCCACTGTTCGTCAAGCAGAAGTTCATGCTGGGTGAGGAGTTCTCCATGCTCGACGTGGCGATTGCACCTATGTTGTGGCGCCTGAATTATTACGGCATCTCCATGCCGAAGCAGGCCGCGCCCCTGCTGAAATATGGCGAGCGACTGTTCAGTCGGCCGGCATTCATCGAGGCGCTGACTCCGTCCGAAAAAGCCATGCGCAAGTGAACGAGCTGTCCACCAAACCCTACCTCATTCGCGCCATCTATGAATGGTGTACCGATAGTGGATTGACGCCCCACCTTGTCGTGATGGTGGACAAACATACCCGTGTGCCGATGGAGTTCGCGAAGGACGGGCAGATTGTCCTGAATGTCAGCCAGGGGGCTACACGCAACCTCCTCATCGGTAATGATTTGATTCAGTTCTCGGCGCGCTTCAATGGTGCTTCACGTGACATCGAGGTGCCTATCGATGCGGTAGTCAGCATCTACGCCCGAGAAAATTCTCAGGGTCTTTCTTTTGCGCTTGAAGAAAAAAGTGGCGGGGTGGGTGAAACGCCATCGGATGGTGCCGCATCTTCGCCATCGTCAGATGACGAACCGCCCACCCCACGCAGCAAACCACAACTAAAAATTGTAAAATAACACCTGTTTGACGGGCTAATCGCTGATTCGGCCTGTTCCCAAAATGTTCAAATCGTCACAACTGGATTTGCCGAACTCGTGCGAAGACCCTATAATGCCGCTCTTGTGCGTGGCCGGCATAGCTCAGTTGGTAGAGCAGCTGATTTGTAATCAGAAGGTCCCGAGTTCGATTCTTGGTGCCGGCACCAGCGGTTTCGGGCTGCCGCGCGGAATTCGGGCTGCCGCGCGGAATTCGGGCTGCCGCGCGGAAGTAGATGCTATTCGCGGTAAATATGTTTGACAAGACATCGCAACACCGGCATAATTAGCGGTTACGTTCGGAGGGGTTCCCGAGCGGTCAAAGGGATCAGACTGTAAATCTGACGGCTCTGCCTTCGAAGGTTCGAATCCTTCCCCCTCCACCAGATTTTAGTGGTAGTAGATTGAAGACGAGTTGGCGCTCATCTTGGTGCTCTTGGCACTATAGTTCATTGTTTCGGAACGCGGGTGTAGCTCAATGGTAGAGCAGAAGTTTTCCAAACTTACGACGAGGGTTCGATTCCCTTCACCCGCTCCAGTAAGTGTTAGGGTACAGGTTTAATGCCCATGTAGCTCAGGGGTAGAGCACACCCTTGGTAAGGGTGAGGTCATCGGTTCAATTCCGATCATGGGCTCCACAAATTTTGTTCTGGATTAGTCGCTTAAAGGAAATAATCATGGCAAAAAGCAAATTTGAGCGGACCAAACCGCACGTAAACGTGGGTACGATTGGACACGTGGATCATGGCAAGACGACGCTGACGGCGGCGATCACCACGATCCTGTCGAAGAAGTTTGGCGGCGAAGCCAAAGGCTACGACCAGATTGACAGCGCACCGGAAGAAAAGGCGCGCGGCATCACCATCAACACCGCGCACGTCGAATATGAAACGGCCAATCGCCACTACGCCCACGTCGACTGCCCGGGGCACGCCGACTACGTCAAGAACATGATTACCGGAGCCGCCCAGATGGACGGCGCCATCCTCGTCGTGTCCGCCGCTGACGGCCCGATGCCGCAAACCCGCGAGCACATCCTGCTGGCGCGTCAGGTCGGCGTCCCCTACATCATCGTCTACATGAACAAAGCCGACATGGTGGACGACCCCGAACTGCTCGAACTGGTCGAAATGGAAATTCGCGAGCTGCTCTCCAAATACGACTTCCCCGGCGACGACACCCCGATCATCATCGGCTCCGCCCTGAAGGCGCTGGAAGGCGACCAGAGCGACATTGGCGAACCCAGCATTCTCAAGCTGGCCGACGCCCTCGACAGCTACATCCCCCAACCCGTGCGCGCCATTGACGGCGCTTTCCTGATGCCGGTGGAAGACGTCTTCTCCATCTCCGGTCGCGGCACCGTCGCCACCGGACGCGTTGAGCGCGGCATCATCAAGGTCGGTGAAGAAGTCGAAATTGTCGGCATCAAGCCCACCGTCAAGACCACCTGCACCGGCGTAGAAATGTTCCGCAAACTGCTGGATCAGGGCCAAGCCGGAGACAACGTCGGCGTCCTGCTGCGCGGCACCAAGCGTGAAGAAGTCGAGCGTGGTCAAGTGCTGGCCAAGCCTGGCTCCATCACCCCGCACACCAAGTTCACTGCTGAAATCTACGTCCTGAGCAAGGATGAAGGCGGCCGTCACACCCCGTTTTTCCAGGGCTACCGTCCCCAGTTCTACTTCCGCACCACCGACGTAACCGGCGCGGTTGAACTGCCAGCCGGCACGGAAATGGTGATGCCAGGCGACAACGTATCCATCACCGTGTCGCTGATTCAGCCGATCGCGATGGAAGAAGGCCTGCGCTTCGCGATTCGCGAAGGCGGTCGTACCGTCGGCGCCGGCGTCGTGGCTAAGGTTATCGAGTAACAAGTAGTGAGTGAAGGGTAATGGAACCCACTGCTCTTTACTCATTGCTAAAATTAGGCCAGTAGCTCAATTGGCAGAGTATCGGTCTCCAAAACCGAGGGTTGGGGGTTCGAGGCCCTCCTGGCCTGCCAGATAAATGGTGCGGAAAAGCGAGCGGGCGACAGAAACAATAGTGATCAGGCGACCGGCATGTGTGCCGGTCGCTGTTTGCATTTCCGAAAAAGAAACCTTATGACAGATAAAATTAAGTTGGGCTTGGCCGTTCTGCTGCTTGCGGCAGGAATTGCGGGTTTCTACCTGTTGTCCGAACATGCCTTGGTGTTGCGTGTGCTGGCGGTGCTGGTGGGCGTAGCCATGGCGATTTCAGTGGCGCGGTTTACCGGGCCTGGCCAGCAGTTTTTCGCGTTCGGCAAGGATGCGTGGGTAGAAACCAAGAAAGTCGTATGGCCAACTCGCAAGGAAACTCTTCAGACTACCGGCGTCGTGTTTTTGCTGGTGGTGGTGATTGCGATTTTCCTGTGGATTGTGGATGCCAGCCTGATGTGGGCGGTCAAATTATTGATGGGCCAGGGGGACTGATGGCAATGCGATGGTACGTGGTGCACGCCTATTCGGGCTATGAGAAGAGCGTGCAGCGAGCCCTGCAGGAGCGCATTGAGCGCGCAGGCATGCAGGACAAGTTCGGCCAAATTCTCGTGCCAGTCGAAGAAGTGGTCGAGATGAAAAGCGGCCAGAAGAGTGTCAGCGAACGGAAATTCTTTCCGGGCTATGTGCTGGTTCAGATGGAAATGGATGATGAGAGCTGGCACCTGGTGAAGAACACTGCCAAGGTGACCGGTTTTGTCGGTGGTTCCGCGCAGAAGCCGACTCCGATCAGTGAAAAGGAAGTTGCTGCGTTGATGCAGCAGATTCAGGATGGTGTTGAGAAACCCAGGCCCAAGGTGCTGTTCGAGGTGGGCGAGGCGGTGCGGGTCAAGGAAGGCCCGTTTACCGATTTCAACGGTATGGTGGAAGAGGTCAATTACGACAAGAGCAGGTTGCGCGTGTCGGTGCTGATTTTCGGTCGTTCCACACCGGTGGAGCTGGAATTCAGCCAGGTCGAGAAGGCTTAAAGGTTTTTTTTAACTGGGGAGCTCGGTACGGCGGTTTGTATAGAGCGTTTGCACCCATTTTAGAGGAGTTGCAAAAGTGGCAAAGAAGATCATTGGTTACATCAAGCTGCAGGTTCCTGCAGGCAAAGCCAACCCCAGCCCACCTATCGGTCCGGCATTGGGTCAGCGCGGCCTGAATATCATGGAGTTCTGCAAGGCGTTCAATGCCCAGACCCAAGGTCTGGAAGTGGGCCTGCCGATTCCGGTGGTGATTACCGCCTTCGCGGACAAGAGTTTTACCTTCATCATGAAGACGCCGCCCGCCACCGTGCTGATTAAAAAAGCAGCCGGCGTGCAAAAAGGCAGCCCGCGTCCGCATACCGACAAGGTGGGCAAGCTGACGCGCGCCCAGGCAGAAGACATCGCCAAAGCGAAGATGCCGGATTTGACCGCTTCCGATATGGATGCGGCGGTACGCACGATCGCTGGCAGCGCCCGCAGCATGGGCATTGAAGTGGAGGGCGTATAACATGGCACATATTTCCAAACGTACCAAGGCGATCACGGCCAAAGTCGACCGCAGCAAAGCGTATGCGCTGGCTGAAGCGCTGACCCTGGTCAAGCAGACCGCCACCGCCAAATTTGACGAGTCCATCGACGTGGCCGTGAATCTCGGTATCGATGCGCGTAAATCCGACCAACTGGTACGCGGCTCCGTCGTGTTGCCGCGTGGTACCGGCAAAACCGTCCGCGTTGCAGTGTTTGCCCAGGGTGACAATGTCGCCAAAGCCAAGGAAGCAGGCGCCGACATCGTCGGTTTTGAAGATCTGGCTGCTGAAATCAAGGCCGGCAAGATGGACTTCGACATCGTTATCGCCACCCCCGATGCCATGCGTATCGTGGGCCAGCTTGGCCAGATACTTGGTCCGCGTGGACTGATGCCTAACCCCAAGGTTGGCACGGTAAGCCCCAACGTGGCTGAAGCAGTGAGAAACGCCAAAGCCGGCCAGGTGCAATACCGCACCGACAAGGGTGGCATCGTGCAATGCACGATCGGTCGCGCCTCGTTCGGCGAGGACGCACTCAAGGAAAACCTACTGGCTCTGGTGGACGCCTTGAACAAGGCCAAGCCGGCTGCATCCAAAGGCGTTTATTTGAAGAAAATGGCCCTCTCCAGCACCATGGGAGTGGGCGTCAGGGTGGATCAAAGCACTCTGGCTGCATAAAGAACTTTGGGTCTGCCGGGGGAAGCTCCGGTAGGCCGTCAAAGACCGTAGAGGCGGGTGAGGGGTGAGGGGTTAGGAGTGTGGAGTAATCCTTGCTTCGCGCTTCATTCCTGACGAAGCTTAATTGATGACGATTTGGTGGGTGTTGAATGGCGTTGCTCCGCACTCCTGACTCTTCACTCTCTACGCAGATGGCGTGCCCATACGGGTTTTGAAATTTATTGCCGGTATTTTGATTCGCTGGCGTCAGTTTCTCCTGAATGAAGGTCGCCGTGGGTAGGTTCATGAAACGGATTAGAGAAATCGCATTCGTTTCCGGGACTAATTTTAACGGAAGGAGGGAAGACTTTGAGTCTGAATCTTGAAGAGAAAAAAGCAGTTGTAGCGGAAGTAAGCGCGCAACTGGCAAGTGCTCAGACCATCGTGGTGGCTGAGTATCGCGGCCTGGAAGTGAAAGATATGACCAAGCTGCGTGCCAAGGCTCGCGAAGCCGGCGTTTTCCTGCGCGTGTTGAAAAACACCCTGGTGCGTCGTGCCGTTGCTGAAACGCCATTTGCAGGTTTGTCCGACCAGTTGGTCGGGCCGCTGGCTTATGGTATTTCCAGCGACCCCGTTGCGGCAGCTAAAGTACTGCACGAGTTTGCTAAAGGCAATGATAAGTTCGTGATCAAGGCCGGTGCTATGGCGAATTTTGTGATGTCCTCCAAGGATGTCGCAAACCTCGCCTCCATGCCAAGCCGCGATGAATTGCTGTCCAGGCTCATGGGTACGATGCAGGCGCCGATCGCGACGTTCGTGCGTACGCTCAACGAAGTGCCGACCAAGTTCGTACGCGGACTTGCTGCCGTGCGCGACCAAAAGCAGGCTGCATAAACCGCTCACCAAATCTTAAATCCAGTTTCAAATTATTTATTCAGGAGTTGTAAATCATGGCTATTTCCAAAGCTGAAATTCTCGACGCAATCGCTGGCATGACCGTTCTCGAACTGTCCGAAATGATCAAGGACATGGAAGAGAAGTTCGGCGTTTCCGCTGCTGCTGCCGCTGTTGCTGCTGCTCCGGCCGCTGCTGCTGCCGCCGCTGTCGAAGAAAAAACCGAGTTCGACGTCATTCTGACCGGCGCTGGCGAGAACAAAGTGAACACCATCAAAGTCGTCCGCACCATCACCGGCCTGGGCTTGAAAGAAGCCAAGGACCTGGTGGACGGTGCTCCCAAGGCTGTCAAGGAAGGCGTTTCCAAGGCTGATGCCGACGCTGTTGCCAAAACGCTGATCGAAGCTGGCGCGACCTGCGAAGTCAAGTAAACACTGTTGTACCGAGATCAGGCTGGCGGGAAACCGCCAGCCTTTTCCCGCTTAGTCCGACTGTTTCTTAAGTTCGAGTGATGATCGCGCAGGATTTTGATTGATAGGGAAGTTTTGTGAGGGAGCGGCGTAGTTATTCATACGCCCGACTGAGCAAAATCTTTCATATCAAGCATAAAGACAAAGCGAGGGTGCGTGAACTTAAGAAACAGTCGGACTTAAGAAGCCGGCAGATAGCAGACCGTTCCGAAAACGTGAAACTCGCGTAGCGAGACTTCTTCACTCTCCCTCCCTTGGGGGAGAGCCAGGAGAGAGGGAATGGACTCGGCGAAAAGCGTTGTTACTTTTCGCCATGACCGTTATTGCAGTCTTCTATCTTCCGTCCTCTGATGCGGAAACATTCATGGAGATACTATGAGCTACTCTTTTACTGAGAAAAGACGTATCCGCAAAAGCTTTGCCAAGCGCGCCAGCGTGCTGGAAGTGCCTTTTCTGCTGGCCACCCAGCTGGATTCCTACGCGGCTTTTCTGCAAGCGGAAGTCAAGCCCGAAAGTCGCAAGAGCGAAGGCCTGCAGGCCGCGTTCAGCTCGATTTTCCCGATCGAGAGCCATTCCAAAAATGCGCGTCTCGAATTCGTTTCCTATCGGCTCGGCGAGCCCCCCTTTGACGTGGTGGAATGCCAGCAGCGTGGCCTGACCTTCGCGGCCCCGTTGCGCGTCAAGGTGCGCCTGACTATCATGGATCGGGAAGCCTCCAAGCCGACGGTGAAGGAAGTCAAGGAGCAGGAAGTGTACATGGGCGAGATTCCTCTCATGACCCGATCTGGCTCGTTCGTGATCAACGGCACCGAGCGCGTGATCGTGTCCCAGTTGCACCGTTCTCCTGGCGTGTTCTTCGAGCACGACCGTGGCAAGACCCACTCTTCCGGCAAGCTGCTGTTCTCTGCGCGCGTGATCCCTTATCGCGGCTCCTGGCTGGATTTCGAATTCGATCCGAAGGATTATCTCTACTTCCGTATTGACCGTCGCCGCAAGATGCCGGTGACGATACTGCTGAAGGCGTTGGGTTACCAGCCTGAACAGATTCTCGCTCTATTTTTTGTCAATGACACTTTCCATCTGGCCAAAAAGGGCGTGCAGTTCGAGTTGGTGCCGGAGCGGCTGCGCGGTGAAGTCGCCAAGTTCGATGTCGCTGGCAAAGACGGCGCTATTATCGTGTCCAAGGACAAGCGCATTACCGTCAAGCACATTCGCGACATGGAGAAAGCCGGCGTCAAGAAAGTGACTGTTCCGGACGACTTCCTGCTGGGTCGGGTGCTGGCCCACGCGATTGTTGACAAGGAAAGCGGCGAGATCATCGCCAACGCCAATGACGAGATCACTGAAGATATCTTGGCGAAATTGCAGGCCGCAGGCGTTGCCAAGATATATACCCTTTATACCAATGACCTGGATCAGGGCGCCTATATTTCACAGACCCTGCGCATTGATGAAACGCTGGATCAAGCTGCTGCGCGCGTCGCCATCTATCGTATGATGCGCCCTGGCGAGCCTCCCACCGAGGATTCGGTGGAGGCGTTGTTCGGTGGCTTGTTCTTTAGCGAGGAGCGTTACGACCTGTCTGCCGTCGGTCGCATGAAGTTCAATCGCCGAGTTGGTCGCGAAGACTTGACCGGTAATATGACCCTGGATAATGACGACATTGTCTCGGTAATCAAGATTCTGGTCGAACTCAAGAACGGTCGCGGCGAGATCGACGACATCGACCACCTCGGAAACCGCCGGGTGCGTTCGGTTGGCGAACTGGCGGAAAATCAGTTCCGTGCCGGACTGGTACGTGTCGAGCGCGCCGTCAAAGAGCGCCTGTCCCAGGCCGAGTCAGAGAACCTGATGCCGCATGATCTGATCAATGCCAAGCCGGTGTCGGGTGCGGTCAAGGAGTTTTTCGGTTCGTCCCAGTTGTCGCAATTTATGGACCAGACCAACCCGCTCTCCGAGATCACCCACAAACGCCGCGTCTCTGCATTGGGCCCGGGCGGTTTGACCCGCGAGCGCGCCGGCTTCGAGGTGCGTGACGTGCATCCTACCCATTATGGCCGGGTGTGCCCGATTGAAACGCCGGAAGGCCCGAACATCGGCCTGATCAACTCCCTGGCGCTGTTCGCCCGTACCAATGAGTACGGCTTCCTGGAAACCCCCTACAGCAAGGTGATTGATGGCAAGGTCAGCGACCAGATTGACTATCTGTCGGCGATCGAAGAAGGCAAGTATGTGATCGCCCAGGCTAATGCCGACCTCGACAAGAAAGGCAAGTTCAAGCAGGACTTGGTGTCCTGCCGCCATCTTAACGAATTCGCCCTGTCCACTCCGGACAAGGTGCAATATATGGACGTGGCGCCATCGCAGATCGTCTCCGTGGCGGCCTCGCTGATCCCGTTCCTTGAGCACGACGATGCAAACCGCGCGCTGATGGGTTCCAACATGCAGCGCCAGGCGGTTCCCTGTCTGCGTGCCGAAAAGTCGCTGGTGGGCACCGGCATCGAGCGTACCGTGGCGGTGGATTCCTGCACCACGGTGCAGGCACGCCGTGGCGGGGTAGTTGACCATATCGACGCCGGCCGCATCGTGGTGCGGGTGCATGACGCCGAGGCTCTCGCTGGCGAAGTGGGAGTGGATATCTACAACCTGATCAAGTACACCCGTTCCAATCAGAACACCAATATCAACCAGCGCCCGCTGGTGAAGGTGGGCGACATTATCGCCAGGGACGACGTGATTGCCGACGGCGCATCTACCGACATGGGCGAACTGGCGTTGGGTCAGAACATGCTGGTGGCGTTCATGCCATGGAACGGCTACAACTTCGAGGATTCGATCATGATCTCCGAGCGAGTGGTGGCGGATGACCGCTACACCTCGATCCATATCGAAGAGCTTTCCGTCGTTGCGCGCGACACCAAGCTTGGGGCGGAAGAGATTACCCGTGACATTTCCAACCTGTCCGAGCGTATGCTCGGTCGTCTTGATGAATCCGGCATTTGCTATATCGGTGCCGAGGTAGAGGCGGGCGACGTGCTGGTGGGTAAGGTTACGCCCAAAGGCGAAACCCAGCTCACGCCAGAAGAGAAGTTGCTGCGCGCCATTTTCGGCGAGAAGGCGTCCGATGTGAAGGACACCTCCCTGCGCGTACCGTCTGGCATGTCCGGCACAGTGATCAACGTGCAAGTATTCACTCGCGAGGGCATTGAGCGTGACGTGCGAGCACAGCAGATCGTCGACGATGAGCTCAAGCGCTTCAAGAAGGATCTGGCTGACCAGATGCGCATCGTCGAAGATGATGCCTTTGGCCGGATTGAACGGCTCCTTGTCGGTAAGACTGTCAACGGTGGGCCGAAGAAGCTGGCTAAAGGCAGCAAGGTCACCAAAACCTATTTGACTGAGGTCGAGCGTCACTCCTGGTTCGATATCCGCCTTTCCGATGAGGATGCCGCACGCCAGCTGGAGCAGTTGAAGGAAAGCCTGGCGCAGAAACGGGTCGAGTTCGATGCGATGTATGAAGAGAAAAAGAAAAAATTGACCAGTGGCGATGAGTTGCCGCCTGGCGTGCAGAAGATGGTCAAGGTTTACGTCGCGGTGAGGCGCCGCCTGCAGCCCGGCGACAAGATGGCCGGTCGCCACGGTAATAAGGGCGTTATTTCCAAGATCGTTCCGATCGAGGATATGCCCTATACCGCCGACGGCATCCCGATGGACATCGTGCTCAACCCGCTGGGCGTGCCTTCGCGTATGAACGTGGGACAGATTCTGGAAGTTCACTTGGGCTGGGCAGCCAAAGGGCTGGGGATCAAGATTGGCGATATGCTCAAGGCGCATGCCAAGATTCAGGAAATGCGCAAGTTTCTCGATAAAATCTACAACAGCAGCGGCAAGCCTGAGGACATCGACTCCCTGACCGACGAGGAAGTGCTGACCTTGGCGCATAACCTGCAAGGTGGCGTGCCATTTGCAACGCCGGTGTTCGACGGTGCAACCGAAGATGAAATCAAGGACATGCTGGAGCTGGCGGGCTTGCCCCGTTCAGGCCAGATATTCCTGAGCGACGGACGCACCGGTGAAACCTTTGAGCGTCCGGTTACAGTGGGTTACATGCACGTGCTCAAACTGCATCATCTGGTGGACGACAAGATGCATGCACGTTCCACTGGACCTTACAGTCTGGTCACGCAGCAACCCCTGGGCGGTAAGGCGCAGTTCGGTGGTCAACGTTTCGGCGAGATGGAAGTATGGGCGCTCGAAGCTTATGGCGCCGCGTATATCCTGCAAGAGATGCTGACGGTGAAGTCGGACGACGTCAGCGGGCGCACCAAGATTTACGAGAACATCGTCAAGGGCGAACACAAGATCGAAGCCGGTATGCCGGAATCCTTCAACGTTCTGGTCAAGGAAATCCGCTCGCTGGCCATTGACATCGATCTGGAACGCTATTGAGAGACGTAGGGTGGGCACGGTTTCGTGCCCACGCGGAATGCTGGCCGCAGTGGGCACAAAAACGGTGCCCACCCTACCTATCTAACCCCTCACTGGAGGAACGACATGAAAGCATTGCTCGATTTATTTAAACAGGTTACCCAGGAAGAAGAGTTCGAAGCGATCAAGATCGCTCTGGCTTCCCCGGAGAAAATCCGCTCCTGGTCCTACGGTGAAGTAAAAAAGCCGGAGACCATCAACTATCGCACCTTCAAGCCGGAGCGCGATGGCCTGTTCTGCGCCAAGATTTTTGGGCCGATCAAGGACTATGAGTGCCTTTGTGGCAAGTACAAACGCCTCAAGCACCGCGGTGTGATCTGCGAGAAATGCGGCGTTGAAGTGACCCAGTCCAAAGTTCGCCGCGAGCGCATGGCTCACATCGAGCTGGCCTCCCCGGTTGCCCATATCTGGTTCCTTAAGTCGCTGCCATCGCGGCTCGGCATGGTGCTGGACGTGGCGCTGCGCGACATCGAGCGGGTGCTGTACTTCGAAGCTTATGTGGTGACCAATCCGGGCATGACGCCGCTCAATCGAGCCCAGTTGCTGACCGAGGATGACTACCTGGCCAAGGTGGAAGAATACGGCGACGAATTCCACGCCTGTATGGGTGCGGAAGGCGTACGTGAGCTGTTGCGCACCCTTAACATCGAGGCTGAGGTCGAGAAGCTGCGCAAGGATTTGTCGGAAACCGGTTCCGACACCAAGATCAAGAAGCTCGCCAAGCGCCTCAAGGTGCTGGAGGCATTTCAGAAATCCGGCATCAAGCCGGAGTGGATGATCCTGGAAGTGCTGCCGGTGCTGCCGCCGGAACTGCGCCCACTGGTGCCGCTGGATGGTGGCCGCTTCGCGACCTCCGACCTGAATGATCTGTACCGTCGCGTGATTAACCGCAACAACCGCCTGAAGCGTCTGCTGGAGCTGAAAGCGCCCGAAATTATTGTGCGCAACGAGAAGCGGATGCTGCAGGAATCCGTGGATTCCCTGCTCGACAATGGTCGTCGCGGCAAGGCCATGACCGGCGCCAACAAGCGTCCATTGAAGTCGCTCGCCGACATGATCAAAGGCAAGGGCGGTCGCTTCCGCCAAAACCTGCTCGGCAAGCGTGTCGACTACTCCGGACGTTCCGTGATCGTGGTCGGCCCGCAGCTGAGATTGCATCAGTGCGGTTTGCCCAAGAAAATGGCTCTGGAGTTGTTCAAGCCCTTCATTTTTCATAAGCTGGAAGTGCTCGGCTTGGCCACGACCATCAAGGCGGCCAAGCGCATGGTGGAAGATGAAATTCCGGAAGTCTGGGACATCCTGGAAGACGTGATCCGCGAGCATCCGGTCATGCTGAACCGCGCGCCGACCCTGCACCGTCTCGGCATCCAGGCCTTCGAGCCAGTGCTGATCGAGGGCAAGGCCATGCAGTTGCATCCGCTGGTTTGCGCGGCGTTTAACGCCGACTTCGACGGTGACCAGATGGCCGTGCATGTGCCGCTGTCGCTGGAAGCCCAGATCGAGGCGCGAACCTTGATGCTGGCCTCCAATAATGTGCTGTCGCCCGCCAACGGCGAGCCGATCATCGTGCCGTCGCAGGATATCGTGCTGGGCCTGTATTACATGACCCGCGAAAAGATCAATGCCAAGGGCGAAGGTATGCTGTTCTCGAACATCAGCGAGATCTCGCGCGCCTACGAGTCGCGCCAGGTCGAGCTGCATGCCAAGGTGACCGCGCGCATCAAGGAATACACGCTGGATGAGGAAGGCAACAAGCGCGAAAAAATTACGCGCTACGAGACCACGGTCGGCCGGGCTTTGCTATCTGAGATTCTGCCCGTCGGATTGCCGTTCCCGCTGATCAACAAGGCGCTGAAGAAGAAGGAAATTTCCAAGCTGATCAATGCCAGCTTCCGCCGCTGCGGCCTGCGCGAAACCGTGATTTTCGCCGACAAGCTGATGTATACGGGTTTCGCCTACGCGGCTCGCGCCGGTATTTCGATCTGTGTTGACGACATGCTGGTGCCGACGGAGAAGGAACAGCTGATCGGTGCTTCCGAAAAAGAGGTCAAGGAAATCGAGGCGCAGTACACTTCCGGCCTGGTTACCCAGGGCGAGCGCTACAACAAGGTGGTGGATATCTGGGGCCGTTGCGGCGACCAGGTGGCCAAGGCCATGATGAACCAGCTTGGCACCGAGCCAGTGGTGAACCGGGAAGGCAAGACGGTCACCCAGGAATCGTTCAACTCGATCTACATGATGGCCGATTCCGGCGCTCGCGGTTCCGCAGCGCAGATTCGCCAGTTAGCCGGTATGCGCGGACTGATGGCCAAGCCTGACGGCTCGATCATCGAGACTCCGATTACAGCTAACTTCCGCGAGGGTCTGAATGTTCTGCAGTACTTCATCTCTACTCACGGCGCACGTAAAGGTTTGGCTGACACCGCGCTGAAGACCGCGAACTCCGGTTACCTTACCCGCCGTTTGGTGGACGTGACTCAGGATCTGGTGGTGACCGAGAACGATTGCGGCACGACTGAAGGCATGGCGCTGAAGGCGCTGGTCGAGGGCGGCGAAGTGGTCGAGCCGTTGCGTGAGCGTATCCTCGGCCGCACCGCTGCGGTGGATGTGGTTAACCCGGAGACCAGTGAGACCGTCTACGAGGCCGGCACGTTGCTGGACGAAGATGCGGTGGAAGCGATTGAACTGCTAGGCATCGATGAAGTCAAAGTGCGTACCCCGCTGACTTGCGAAACCCGCTTTGGTTTGTGTGCCAAGTGTTATGGTCGCGACCTCGGGCGTGGCTATCTGGTGAACGTGGGCGAGGCGGTCGGCGTGATTGCGGCGCAGTCCATCGGCGAACCGGGCACGCAGCTAACCATGCGTACCTTCCACATCGGCGGTGCAGCATCCCGTGCGGCGGCAATCAGCCAGGTCGAGATCAAATCCAACGGCGTAGCGCGTTTTGCCTCCGGCATGCGCTACGTGACCAACGCCAAGAACGAACAGATCGTGATTTCGCGTAGCGGCGAGGTGATCATCACCGACGATAACGGTCGTGAGCGCGAGCGTCAGAAGATTCCTTATGGCTCTACCCTGCTGGCCTCGGATGGCTCCATCGCCAAGGCTGGCCAGGTGCTGGCGACTTGGGATCCGCATACCCGTCCGATCATTACCGAATACGCTGGCACAGCACGCTTCGACAACGTAGAAGAAGGTGTCACCGTGGCCAAGCAGCTCGACGATGTGACTGGCTTGTCCTCTCTGGTCGTGATCGATCCCAAGCGCCGCGGCACGACCCAATTCAAGGGTTTGCGTCCACAGGTCAAGCTGCTTGATGATAGCGGCCAGGAAATCAAGATCGCCGGCACCGACTTGCCGGTTAACATTACCTTTCAGCTGGGCTCGATCATTTCGGTGAAGGACGGCCAGAAGGTCAACGTCGGCGACGTGCTGGCGCGGCTACCGCAGGAAACCTCCAAGACCCGCGATATTACCGGGGGTCTGCCGCGAGTGGCGGAACTGTTCGAGGCCCGTTCGCCAAAGGACGCCGGCTTGCTGGCCGAAGTCACTGGTACCGTGTCGTTCGGCAAGGACACCAAGGGCAAGCAGCGCCTGGTGATCACCGATCCGGACGGTGTCGCCCACGAATATCTGATCCCGAAAGACAAGCACGTCACTGCTCACGATGGTCAGGTGGTCAACAAGGGCGAAAGCATCGTTGACGGTCCGGCTGATCCGCATGACATCCTGCGCTTGCTGGGGGTAGAGGCTCTGGCACGCTACATTACCGATGAAGTGCAGGACGTGTATCGCCTCCAAGGGGTGAAGATCAACGACAAGCACATCGAAGTGATCGTGCGCCAGATGTTGCGCCGCGTGACCGTGGTGGACCCAGGCGATACCCGCTTCATCCAGGGCGAGCAGGTGGAGCGTGCCGACGTGCTGGTGGAGAACGAGAAAATGGCGGTCGAGGAGAAAGAGCCGGCTGTTTACGAGTACATGTTGCTGGGCATCACCAAGGCGTCGCTGTCCACTGATTCGTTCATCTCCGCCGCTTCCTTCCAGGAAACGACGCGTGTGCTGACTGAGGCGGCGATTATGGGCAAACGGGACGAGCTGCGTGGTCTGAAGGAGAATGTCATCGTTGGTCGCCTGATTCCGGCGGGTACTGGCTTGGCATTTCACACCGCTCGCCGCAAGCAGAAGTTGGGCCAAGGTTTGGTGATGGGCGTAGAGGTGATCGAAGATTCGCCGGCTGAACCGGAAGGTAGCGAACTTTCAGCCTGAGGCATCTCCATGCGGTGAAATAACTGCATGGAGAGCTTGACATTTGGTCAGGGAGAAAATAGAATCCACAGTCTTTTTTAGCAGTGGTTAAATTCCTGCACCGGGCTCGTTTTGGTTTCGGTTTCGGCGCTGTGCATATATTTGGGACGGTAATGGTTGCCGTCCCCGTTATTTTTTTAGGAATGGATTATTAATGCCAACGATTAACCAGTTAGTGCGTAAACCGCGCGAGCCCAAGCCTGTCAAGAGCAAAGTGCCTGCGCTGGAAGGTGGCCCGCAGAAGCGCGGCGTCTGTACCCGCGTCTACACCACGACGCCTAAAAAGCCGAACTCGGCGTTGCGTAAAGTGGCTCGTGTGCGCCTCACCAACGGCTTCGAGGTGTCCAGCTACATTGGCGGTGAAGGCCATAACCTGCAGGAGCACTCGGTGGTGCTGATTCGTGGCGGTCGTGTCAAGGACTTGCCGGGTGTACGCTACCATACCGTGCGCGGCAGCCTGGATACCGCCGGCGTGAAAGATCGTAAACAGAGTCGTTCCAAGTACGGCACCAAGCGCCCGAAGGCAGCTTAAACTAATTTAAAAGCTAATTTATAAAGATAGTCCCGAGGTAATTATGCCAAGACGTAGAGAAGTTCCCAAGCGTGAAGTCCTGCCTGATCCGAAATTCGGTAGTGCAGAAATTTCCAAGTTCGTTAATGTGCTGATGACGGCAGGTAAAAAGGCTGTTGCCGAGCGGATTATTTACGGCGCTTTGGAGCAGATTGAGAAGAAAAGCGGCAAGAACCCGCTTGAAGTGTTTACTCAAGCGCTGGGAAATGTGCGTCCTTCCGTCGAAGTGAAGAGCCGTCGGGTTGGTGGCGCCAACTACCAGGTTCCGGTTGAAGTTCGTCCGATTCGCCGCACCGCTCTGGCGATGCGTTGGATCAAGGATGCGGCGCGCAAGCGTGGCGAGAAGTCGATGGGTTTCCGCCTGGCCGGTGAATTGCTGGACGCCGCTGAAGGTCGCGGTTCCGCGATGAAAAAGCGTGATGAAATTCACCGTATGGCCGAAGCCAACAAGGCATTCGCGCATTACAGGTTTTAATTTAGCTACAGGGAACACGGAGCACAAAGCTTAGGCTTGCTGTTTCTCCTGTTCTCTGTGGACTCTGTGGCAATAAGGCGTTAGTAAAGGTTTTAACTGTGGCACGCAAAACACCCATTGAACGATATCGCAACATCGGCATTAGTGCTCATATTGATGCCGGCAAGACCACCGCGACCGAGCGGGTGCTGTTTTATACCGGTGTATCGCACAAGATCGGCGAAGTGCATGATGGCGCAGCCACCATGGACTGGATGGAGCAGGAGCAGGAGCGCGGGATTACCATTACCTCAGCGGCGACGACCTGTTTCTGGAAGGGGATGGACAATAATTACCCCGAACATCGCATCAATATCATTGACACTCCAGGCCACGTTGATTTCACTATTGAAGTGGAGCGCTCGATGCGCGTGCTGGACGGCGCCTGTATGGTGTACTGTGCGGTAGGCGGTGTGCAGCCCCAGTCCGAAACCGTGTGGCGCCAAGCCAATAAATATCACGTTCCGCGTCTGGCCTTCGTTAATAAGATGGATCGCTCCGGCGCCAACTTCTTCAAGGTTTATGACCAGATGAAGAGCCGCCTGAAAGCCAACCCTGTACCGATCCAGGTGCCGATTGGGGCGGAAGACAAGTTCGAAGGCGTGGTCGACCTGATTCGCATGAAGGCGATTTACTGGGATGAAGCCTCCCAGGGCATGAAATTCGACCTGCGCGATATTCCTGCCGACCTCTTGGCTCTTGCCAAAGAGTGGCGCGAAAAGATGGTGGAAAGCGCGGCCGAGGCGTCCGAAGAATTGATGAACAAGTACCTGGAAGAGGGAACCTTGTCGGAAGAGGAAATCAAGCGCGGTCTGCGGAGCCGTACCATAGCGAACGAGATCGTGCCGATGCTGTGCGGCTCAGCATTCAAGAACAAGGGCGTGCAGGCGATGCTGGACGCCGTGATCGACTACATGCCGGCACCCACGGATATCAAGCCGGTGGAAGGCGAACTGGAAAATGGTGAGCGTGGCAGCCGCAAGGCGAGCGACGACGAGCCGTTCTCCGGCCTGGCGTTCAAGATCATGACCGATCCATTTGTGGGTCAGCTGATTTTCTTTCGCGTCTATTCCGGCGTGGTGAAAACGGGCGACACCATTTATAACCCAGTCAAATGCAAGAAAGAGCGCATCGGTCGGATTCTGCAGATGCATGCCAACCAGCGCGAAGAGCTCAAGGAAGTGTATGCGGGCGATATCGCTGCGGCAGTGGGCCTGAAGGAGGCGACCACGGGCGATACGCTGTGCGACCTGAATAAAACGATCATTCTGGAGCGCATGATATTCCCAGAGCCAGTGATTCACGTCGCTGTGGAACCCAAGACCAAGGCTGACCAGGAGAAAATGGGCTTGGCCCTTAATCGTCTGGCGCAGGAGGATCCCTCGTTCCGCGTGCGTACTGACGAGGAAACCAATCAAACCATCATTTCCGGCATGGGCGAGCTGCATCTGGAAATTCTGGTTGACCGTATGCGCCGCGAATTCGGCGTCGAGGCCAACGTGGGTGCGCCGCAAGTGGCTTACCGCGAGGCGATCAGGAAAGAAGTCGAAGTCGAAGGCAAGTTCGTCAAGCAGTCCGGTGGTCGTGGCCAATATGGTCACGTCTGGATCAAGATGGGCCCGAACGAAGCCGGCAAGGGCTTTGAATTCATCGATGCCGTCAAGGGCGGCACCGTGCCGCGCGAATACATTCCTGCAGTGGAAAAGGGTTTGCGCGAAACCTTGCCGAACGGCGTACTCGCCGGGTTCCCGGTGGTGGACGTGAAAGTGACGTTGTTCGACGGTTCTTACCATGACGTCGATTCCAACGAAAACGCCTTCAAAATGGCGGCTTCGATGGCATTTAAGGATGGCATGCGTAAGGCCAACCCGGTGCTGCTTGAGCCGATGATGGCGGTGGAAGTCGAAATGCCGGAAGAGAAAATGGGCGACGTGATGGGCGATCTTTCCTCCCGTCGTGGCATGATCCAGGGCATGGATGACATGGCGGGCGGCGGCAAGTCCATCAAGGCCGAAGTGCCATTGGCTGAAATGTTCGGCTATTCCACCACGCTGCGCTCGCTGACTCAGGGTCGCGCGACGTACACCATGGAATTCAAGCATTATGCAGAGGCGCCGAAGAATGTCGCCGAAGCCATTATTAACAAGAAATAATCGTTCTTTGAGATAAAGGGAAGTCATCATGGCAAAAAGCAAATTTGAGCGGACCAAACCGCACGTAAACGTGGGTACGATTGGACACGTGGATCATGGCAAGACGACGCTGACGGCGGCGATCACCACGATCCTGTCGAAGAAGTTTGGCGGCGAAGCCAAAGGCTACGACCAGATTGACAGCGCACCGGAAGAAAAGGCGCGCGGCATCACCATCAACACCGCGCACGTCGAATATGAAACGGCCAATCGCCACTACGCCCACGTCGACTGCCCGGGGCACGCCGACTACGTCAAGAACATGATTACCGGAGCCGCCCAGATGGACGGCGCCATCCTCGTCGTGTCCGCCGCTGACGGCCCGATGCCGCAAACCCGCGAGCACATCCTGCTGGCGCGTCAGGTCGGCGTCCCCTACATCATCGTCTACATGAACAAAGCCGACATGGTGGACGACCCCGAACTGCTCGAACTGGTCGAAATGGAAATTCGCGAGCTGCTCTCCAAATACGACTTCCCCGGCGACGACACCCCGATCATCATCGGCTCCGCCCTGAAGGCGCTGGAAGGCGACCAGAGCGACATTGGCGAACCCAGCATTCTCAAGCTGGCCGACGCCCTCGACAGCTACATCCCCCAACCCGTGCGCGCCATTGACGGCGCTTTCCTGATGCCGGTGGAAGACGTCTTCTCCATCTCCGGTCGCGGCACCGTCGCCACCGGACGCGTTGAGCGCGGCATCATCAAGGTCGGTGAAGAAGTCGAAATTGTCGGCATCAAGCCCACCGTCAAGACCACCTGCACCGGCGTAGAAATGTTCCGCAAACTGCTGGATCAGGGCCAAGCCGGAGACAACGTCGGCGTCCTGCTGCGCGGCACCAAGCGTGAAGAAGTCGAGCGTGGTCAAGTGCTGGCCAAGCCTGGCTCCATCACCCCGCACACCAAGTTCACTGCTGAAATCTACGTCCTGAGCAAGGATGAAGGCGGCCGTCACACCCCGTTTTTCCAGGGCTACCGTCCCCAGTTCTACTTCCGCACCACCGACGTAACCGGCGCGGTTGAACTGCCAGCCGGCACGGAAATGGTGATGCCAGGCGACAACGTATCCATCACCGTGTCGCTGATTCAGCCGATCGCGATGGAAGAAGGCCTGCGCTTCGCGATTCGCGAAGGCGGTCGTACCGTCGGCGCCGGCGTCGTGGCTAAGGTTATCGAGTAATTAAACAAGCCGCGGACATTGGTCCGTAGCACCGCTCTTTGGATAAAACATGCAAAGTCAAAAAATTCGCATCCGCCTGAAGGCGTTTGATTATCGTCTGATCGATCAGTCTGCGCTGGAAATCGTGGAAACCGCAAAACGCACGGGCGCCGTGGTTAAAGGCCCTGTTCCTTTGCCCACCCGTATCGAGCGTTTTGACATTCTGCGTTCGCCGCACGTCAACAAGACTTCGCGTGACCAGTTGGAAATTCGTACTCACCTGCGTCTGATGGACATCATTGACCCTACCGACAAAACGGTAGATGCGCTGATGAAGCTGGATCTGCCGGCTGGTGTGGATGTGGAAATCAAGCTGTAACCTGGAAAAGTAGTCAGAAGAACAGGCAAAATTGATGCGGTAGGAGAAACGGTGTATACTCCATCGTTTTTTTCAACCGTGCTTTTTTTGTACAAATGGCACCCGACTTTCAATGCGCTCTTGTCCTAAGTGACCCGAAGGGGAGTGTAGGGAAAGCGCATGAGAGATCGTCTGCTGTTGTTAAAACCGCCGGTCAATCGTAACTGGCCTTGTAAGAAGGATAATTGTGATGAGCTTAGGACTTGTCGGTCGCAAGATTGGCATGACCCGCGTGTTTACCGAGGACGGGACTTCCGTGCCGGTGACCGTTGTGGACGTGTCCAACAATCGCGTGACCCAGATTAAAACCCCCGCAACAGATGGTTATACCGCTGTTCAGGTTGCATTCGGTACACGCCGCAAGAGCCGTGTCACTCAACCGCTGGCTGGGCATTATGCCAAAGCCGGTGTTGAGGCCGGTCGTGTTCTCAAAGAATTCACGGTGACTGGTGAAGATGCTGCCAAGATGAGTTTGGGCGGCGCTGTGAATATTGACCTGTTTCAGGTCGGTCAAATGGTGGATGTAACCGGCACCACTCAAGGTAAAGGTTTCACTGGCGCGATCAAGCGTCACCACTTCAGCTCGAGTCGCGCCACTCACGGTAACTCGCGTTCCCATAATAGCGCAGGTTCGATTGGTCAGAACCAGGATCCAGGTCGCGTGTTCCCCGGCAAGAAGATGGCCGGCCACTATGGCGCCGTGAAGCGCACTACGCAAAACCTTGAAATCGTCCGTGTCGATACCGAGCGTCAACTGCTCCTAATCAAGGGTGCAGTTCCCGGCTCCAAGGGCGGTGATCTGATCGTGCGCCCGAGCGTAAAGGCAGGTGCATAATGGAATTGAAACTAATCAACGATCAGGGACAATCGACCGCCAGCATCACGGCTTCGGATGAGTTGTTCGGCCGCGAATTTAATGAAGCGTTGGTTCACCAGGTTGTCACCGCCTACATGGCCAACGCCCGTAGCGGTAACCGCGCCCAAAAGGATCGTAGCGAAGTCGCTCATACCACCAAAAAGCCATGGCGTCAAAAGGGTACGGGTCGTGCCCGTGCAGGTATGTCCTCCAGCCCTTTGTGGCGTGGCGGTGGCCGGATTTTCCCGAATAGCCCGGATGAAAACTTCAGCCAGAAGGTCAACAAGAAAATGTTCCGAGCCGGGATTAGTTCAATCCTTTCCGAGCTGGCGCGACTGGGTCGGCTTTCTGTGGTTGAGAGTTTTTCCGTCGATACGCCGAAGACCAAGGCATTGGCCCAAAAGATCAAGAGCATGGGGATGGACAGTGTGCTGATCATCACTGACGATCTTGATGAGAATCTCTACCTTTCGGCCCGGAACTTGCCGCATGTGTTGGTGCTGGAAGCGCATCGCGCCGATCCGGTGAGCATGGTGAACTACCCGAACGTGCTGATGACCCGCAGTGCGGTGAAAAAATTTGAGGAGATGTACGCATGAACGCGCCCAAATTTAATCAGGAACGCCTGATGCAGGTTATTCTGGCACCCCAGGTATCAGAAAAGAGCACCATGATTGCGGACAAGTATGAGCAAGTGGCTTTCCGTGTGGTGACTAACGCAACCAAGCCGGAAATCAAGGCTGCAGTGGAGTTGCTGTTCAAGGTGGAAGTGGACGGTGTCCAAGTGGTGAACGTCAAGGGCAAGGTTAAGCGGTTTGGTAAAATTTCAGGCCGTCGCAAGGACTGGAAAAAGGCCTACGTTGCCCTGAAGCCTGGCCAAGAAATCAATTTCGCAGCGGGCGAGTAGGAGAGCAACGATGGCAATTATCAAAGTTAAACCGACATCTGCGGGCCGACGCGCTGTAGTAAAAATCGTTACGCCGGAACTGCATAAGGGCAAGCCTCACGCACCGCTGCTGGAAAGTCAGTCGCGCAATGCAGGCCGTAACCATCATGGCCGCATTACTGTTCGGCATCAGGGTGGCGGGCACAAGCAGCACTACCGTGTGGTTGATTTTAAACGTGACAAGGAGGGTATCCCGGCTAAAGTCGAACGGCTGGAGTACGATCCAAATCGCAGTGCGCATCTGGCGCTGCTGTGCTACGCCGACGGTGAGCGTCGTTATATTATTGCGGCCAAGGGTGTGAGCGTGGGCATGCAGGTGGTGAGCGGCTCGGATTCTCCGATCAAGCCGGGCAACACGCTGCCCCTGCGTAACATTCCGGTGGGCACTATCATTCACTGTATCGAAATGCAACCCGGCAAGGGCGCCCAGATGGCCCGTTCTGCTGGCGCCTCTGTACAACTGATGGCTCGCGAGGGAGCTTACGCCCAAGTGCGTTTACGCTCCGGTGAAGTGCGCAAGGTGCATGTAGATTGCAAGGCGACCATTGGTGAAGTCGGCAATTCCGAGCATAACCTGCGTTCCATCGGCAAGGCTGGTGCGATGCGCTGGCGCGGTGTTCGCCCGACAGTGCGCGGCGTTGTGATGAATCCTGTCGACCATCCGCATGGTGGCGGCGAAGGCAAGACTGCCGCAGGTCGTCATCCGGTCAGTCCGTGGGGTACGCCGACCAAGGGCTACCGTACTCGGAGCAACAAGCGCACATCCGGCATGATTGTGAATCGCCGTCCGTCGAATAAGAGGTAACAGATATGGCACGTTCTATTAAAAAAGGTCCGTTCGTTGATGTGCATCTGACCACCAAGGTGGATGCGGCACGCGCAACTCATGACAAGCGCCCGATCAAGACCTGGTCGCGTCGATCCACGGTGATGCCGGATTTTGTCGGTTTGACGATCGCAGTACACAACGGCAAGTTGCATATTCCCGTGTATATTTCGGAGAACATGGTCGGCCACAAGCTGGGTGAATTTTCGCTGACACGTACCTTCAAAGGGCATGCGGCGGATAAGAAAGCCAAGAGATAAGAGAGGCTATGATGAGAGTTAGTGCTGTATTACGCGGTACCCGCCTGTCGGCGCAAAAAGGCCGACTGGTTGCCGACCAAATCCGTGGCCTGCCTGTTGACCGCGCGTTGAACATCCTGACCTTTAGCCCGAAGAAGGGCGCGGTGATTATCAAGAAGGTACTGGAGTCTGCGATTGCCAATGCCGAGCATAATGAGGGCGCCGATATTGACGAACTCAAGGTTGCGACCATTCTGGTGGACGAAGGATCGACGATGAAGCGTTTCCGTGCACGTGCGAAAGGTCGTGGCGCGAGGATACTCAAGCCTACCTGCCACATCACAGTCACTGTCGGAAACTAAAAGGAAAGAACATGGGACAGAAGATTCATCCAATCGGTTTTCGCCTGAGTGTGCTCAAGAACTGGACGTCAAAGTGGTATGCCAATAGCAAGAATTTTGCGGGCATGCTGGCTGATGACATCAAGGTACGCGATTTTCTCAAGAAAAAATTGGCGCATGCTTCAGTGGGCAGGATCATTATCGAACGGCCAGCACGCAACGCCAGAATCTCGATCTTCAGCGCCCGCCCGGGTGTGGTGATCGGCAAGAAGGGCGAGGATATCGAAGCATTGAAATCCCAGCTGCAGAAGTTGATGGGTGTGCCGGTTCACCTCAATATCGAGGAAATCCGCAAGCCTGAGATCGATGCGCAGTTGATCGCCGAAAATATCGCGCAGCAACTTGAGAAACGCATCATGTTTCGCCGTGCAATGAAGCGTGCGATGCAGAATGCCATGCGTCTGGGCGCTCAAGGAATCAAAATCGAGAGCGCCGGTCGCCTGAATGGTGCAGAGATCGCACGTACCGAATGGTATCGCGAAGGCCGTGTGCCGCTGCACACCCTGCGCGCCGATATCGACTACGGCACTGCCGAGGCGAAAACGACGTACGGGATTATCGGGATCAAAGTCTGGGTCTACAAAGGCGAGACACCGGCCAAGGGCGAGACTCCTGTAGTTGCAGCGGTCGAGCCGGAACGCAAACCAAGAAAGTCGGGAGCAAAACATGCTACAGCCAGCTAGAAGGAAATTCCGCAAGGAGCATAAAGGCCGCAATACCGGCATTGCAACTCGCGGTAACAAGGTCAGCTTCGGCGAGTTCGGCCTGAAGGCAATTGGCCGCGGCCGCCTGACGGCACGCCAGATCGAGGCGGCTCGTCGCGCCATGACGCGTCATATCAAACGGGGTGGCCGGATCTGGATCAGGATATTCCCCGATAAACCGATCTCCCAGAAACCTGCTGAAGTGCGGATGGGTAACGGTAAGGGCAACCCGGAGTACTATGTGGCCGAGATTCAGCCAGGCAAAGTGCTCTATGAAATGGATGGTGTGGAAGAAACACTGGCGCGCGAGGCGTTTCGCCTGGCTGCTGCCAAGTTGCCGATCCAGACCACTTTCGTAACCAGACAGTTAGGTGGTTAATCATGAAAGCCAGCGAATTAAGAGCCAAGTCAACTGAAGAGTTGAGCAAGGAGATGTTGGAGTTGCTGCGCGCCCAGTTTGGCTTGCGCATGCAGATTTCCACGCAGCAGAGCACCAAAGTGGATCAGCTGGGCAAGGTACGCAGGGATATTGCGCGCGTACATACGCTGATCAGTGAAAAGGCGAGACAAGCATGAGCGAAGATAAAGTGATGCGCACGTTGACCGGGCGTGTGGTCAGCGACAAAATGGACAAGACCGTGACCGTTCAGGTCGAACGCAAGGTCAAGCACCCCTTGTATGGCAAGGTGATCAGCCGTTCCAAGAAGTACCATGCCCATGACGAGAGCAATGAGTACCATGAGGGTGATCTGGTGATTATTGAGGAGTGTCGTCCAATCGCAAAAACCAAGGCATTTCGTGTGTCCGCCTTGGTTGAGAAGAGCCGCTTGGTATAAAGTGCTTGCGTTTCCCTCCGGGAAGCGCTACCATCTCGCTCTTTTGGGCGAGCGGTTCGAATAATCGGGCCGAAACCAAAACTGACCGTCGAAGATCGCTGCGCCGATTATAGTTATAGGCAGCTGCCGGGCGGGTTAAGTTGGAGAAATAAAATGATACAAATGCAATCTGTGCTGGATGTCGCAGATAACACTGGTGCACGCCGCGTGATGTGCATCAAGGTTTTAGGCGGCTCCAAGCGTCGTTACGCCGCCATCGGCGATGTCATCAAGGTCAGCATCAAGGATGCCGCACCACGCGGTCGCGTCAAAAAGGGCGAGGTCTACAACGCTGTTGTAGTGCGCACTGCCAAGGGGGTGCGCCGTCCCGATGGCTCCCTCATCAAATTCGACGGCAATGCCGCCGTTCTGCTGAATACCAAATTGGAACCCATCGGCACCCGTATCTTCGGACCGGTGACACGCGAGCTTCGTACCGAGCGCTTCATGAAGATTGTGTCGCTGGCTCCAGAAGTTCTGTAAGGAGAATCGAGATGCGTAAAATTCGCAAAGGCGACGATGTCGTTGTGATCACCGGCAAAGACAAGGGCAGGCGTGGCCTGGTTCTGCGCATGCTGGATGAGGGTCACCTGCTCGTCGAGGGTGTCAACAAGGTCAAGAAGCACATGAAGCAAAACCCGGTTAAGGGCGTGGCTGGTGGCATCGTCGAAAAGGAGATGCCGCTTGATATCTCCAATATCGCGCTGTTTAACCCTGCTACGCAAAAAGCTGACCGGGTTGGCATCAAGGTGCTGGAGGATGGACGTAAAGTCCGTTATTTCAAATCCAACGGCGAAGTGCTGGACGCGTAAGGAATGAACATGGCTCGTTTACAGCAGTACTACAAAGATACCGTGGTCAAGCAGATGATGGATCAGTTTGGCTACAAGTCGGCGATGGAAGTGCCGCAAATCAAAAAAATCACGCTCAATATGGGTGTGGGCGAAGCGGTGGCGGACAAAAAGGTGATGGAGCACGCCGTCAGCGACATGAAAAAAATCGCCGGACAAAAGCCGGTGGTGACGATGTCCCGCAAGTCGATCGCGGGCTTCAAAATTCGTGACAACTACCCGGTTGGCTGCATGGTGACATTGCGCCGCACTTACATGTACGAGTTCCTGGATCGCCTGGTTTCAATTGCAATCCCGCGTATTCGTGATTTCCGAGGCATTTCTGGCAAGGCGTTTGATGGCCGTGGCAATTACAACATGGGCATCAAAGAGCAGATTATTTTCCCGGAAATCGATTACGATAAAATTGACGCGTTGCGTGGCATGAATATCTCGATCACGACGACCGCCAAGACCGACGAAGAGGCTCGTGCGCTTCTCGCCGCGTTTAAATTCCCCTTCAAGAACTGAGGTTGGCATGGCAAAGTTATCCTTGATTAATCGTGATAAGAAGCGCCGCGAGATTGTGAAGAAATACGCCGCGAAACGCGCGGAACTGAAGACGGCGATGAGCAATGTAAAGCTCAGCGACGAAGATCGCTATGCGGCCCGCGTCAAGTTTCAGCAGTTGCCGCGCGACTCCAGCCCGGTGCGCTTGCGTAACCGTTGCGCTCTGACTGGACGACCCCGTGGCGTGTTCAGAAAGTTCGGCATGGCGCGTACCAAGGTGCGCGAGTATGCAATGCGCGGTGAAATTCCCGGCGTAATTAAAGCCAGTTGGTAGCGGGAGAATAGTATGAGTATGAGTGATCCGATCGCCGATATGCTGACGCGTATTCGCAATGGTCAAAGTGCCGAAAAAATCAGCGTCAGCATGCCTTCCTCCAAGCTCAAGATAGCGATTGCTAACGTGCTGAAGGAAGAGGGTTATATCGATGAGTTTGCAGTTCGCGACGAGTCTGGCAAGCCTTCGCTGGAAGTGCGCCTGAAATACTACGCGGGTCGTCCGGTGATCGAAAGAATCGATCGTGTAAGCCGCCCTGGACTGCGTATTTATAAAGGCAATGGGGAAATTCCAAAAGTCATGAACGGTCTGGGTGTGGCGATTGTTTCCACTTCCAAGGGCGTGATGACCGACCGCAGTGCGCGTGCAGCCGGTATCGGCGGCGAAGTGCTGTGCGTAGTGGCCTAGTGAGGTAAGCGATGTCCAGAATAGCTAAAAATCCGGTGATCGTGCCGGCCGGCGTGGAAGTGACGCTCAGCGCCGATCAAATTACCGTCAAGGGGCCTCTCGGCACACTGAATCAGCGTCAGAGCAGCGATGTGTCGGTGGTAAAAGAGGGTGACCAGTTGCAGTGCAAGGCCGCTAACGATTCGATGCAGTCCAATGCAATGTCCGGCACCATGCGTGCGCTGCTTGCAAATATGGTTCATGGCGTGTCGAAAGGTTTCGAGCGCAAGCTGACCCTGGTCGGCGTGGGTTACCGCGCGGCTGCCAAGGGCGACGTGCTGGGTCTTTCGTTGGGATTCTCCCATCCGGTCGACCACAAAATGCCTGAAGGCGTCATCGTTACTACGCCGACCCAGACGGAAATCGTTTTGAAGGGCGCTGACAAGCAGCGCGTTGGTCAGGTCGCCGCTGAAATTCGTGCGTATCGCAGTCCCGAGCCTTACAAGGGCAAGGGTGTGCGTTACTCCGATGAAGTGGTGATCCTGAAAGAGACCAAGAAGAAATAGGGGCAATAGTCATGGATAAGAAACAGTCACGCCTGCGTCGGTCACGCAAAACCCGTGCCAAAATTGCAGAACTGAAGGTGGTGCGTTTGTTGGTGCATAGAACCAATTGCCACATTTATGCCCAGATCATCGATGCGAGCGGCGGCGCGGTTTTGGCCAGTGCATCTACCGTTGAGCCAGAGGTGCGCAAGGATCTGCCGAAAGGTGGCAACAAGGATGCAGCCGCTCTGGTTGGCAAGCGTATCGCTGAAAAAGCAAAAATCGCTGGCGTAGAAACCGTGGCGTTTGACCGCTCAGGCTTCCACTACCATGGCCGTGTTAAAGCGCTGGCTGAAGCTGCGCGCGAAAACGGTCTGAAATTCTAAGCGGGGTTGATGATGGCTAAATTTGAGAAGAACCAGCAAGAAGATCGCGGTGACGGCCTACAGGAAAAAATGATAGGCGTCAATCGTGTGACCAAAGTGGTCAAGGGCGGACGGATCATGTCCTTTGCGGCATTGACCGTGGTCGGTGACGGTAGCGGCAGTGTCGGCATGGGCAAGGGCAAATCGCGCGAAGTGCCGGTTGCCGTACAAAAAGCGATGGAAGATGCGCGTCGCAACATGGTTAAAGTCAGCTTGAAGCAGGGCACTTTGCACCACGCCGTAATCGGGCGTCATGGCGCTGCCAAGGTTTACATGCAACCGGCTTCCGAAGGTACCGGTATTATTGCCGGTGGCCCGATGCGTGCAATTTTCGAGGTGATGGGCGTGCATAACGTTCTCGCCAAATGCATCGGCTCGACCAACCCGTACAATATTGTGCGCGCCACCCTCAACGGCTTGAACCAAATGAACACGCCGTCCGAGATTGCGGCCAAGCGCGGCAAGACTGTCGAAGAGATCATGGGGTAAGTGATGGTAAAGGCAAAAAAATCTACCAAGGTAAAGGTTACTCAGATCAAGAGCGTGATCGGCACCGTTGAGTCTCACCGTGCTTGTGTGCGCGGTTTGGGTTTGAAGCGCATTGGTCATTCGGTTGAAATTGAAGATACGCCATCGGTTCGTGGCATGATCAACACCGTTTACTATCTGGTGAAGTGCGAGGGCTAAATGCAACTGAATACTATCAAGCCTGCTGACGGCAGCAAAAAAGCAGCGAAGCGAGTGGGTCGCGGCATAGGCTGTGGCAACGGGAAAACCTGCGGTCGCGGGCATAAGGGTCAAAAATCGCGTTCTGGCGGCTTCCACAAGGTGGGTTTTGAAGGCGGTCAAATGCCTTTGCAGCGTCGCCTGCCCAAGCGTGGCTTCGTTTCTCTGGCCAAGGTTCGCGGTGACACCGCCGAGGTGCGACTGTTGGAAATCAATAATTTGCCGGTAGACACGATTGATCTGTTGGTGCTGAAGCAAGCCAACATCATTCCAGGTTCCGCGCTAAGCGTTAAGGTGTTTCTGTCCGGTGAAGTGACGCGTGCAGTAACGCTGCAGGGTCTGCTCGTCACCAAGGGCGCGCGTGCGGCGATTGAAGCCGCTGGCGGCACGATTTCGGAATAAATAAGGGATACGATTTTGGCTCTTGGCAATCCGGTGCTTAATGCGGCAGGCAAGTATGGCGATTTGAAGAAGCGCTTGCTTTTCTTACTGGCCGCCCTGGTCGTTTACCGCATTGGCGCCCACATTCCTGTGCCCGGTATCGATCCGGTGGCGCTGGAGTCGCTCTTCAAGTCCCAGTCGGGCGGCATACTCGGCATGTTCAACATGTTTTCGGGCGGCGCGCTGTCTCGTTTCACGGTGTTCGCCCTGGGTATCATGCCGTACATTTCGTCCTCGATTATCATTCAGTTGATGACGGTTGTGTCGCCCCAGTTGGAGCAGTTGAAGAAGGAAGGCGAAAGCGGACGCAAGAAAATTACCCAGTACACCCGCTACGGTACGGTGTTTCTGGCGCTGTTTCAGGGGTTGGGGATTTCCATCGCGCTGGAGTCGCAGGCTGGACTGGTGATTGACCCCGGTCTGTTGTTCCGTCTCACAGCGGTGACAACACTGGTGTGCGGAACAATGTTCCTGATGTGGTTGGGCGAACAGATTACTGAGCGGGGTATTGGTAATGGTATTTCGCTGATTATTTTTGCAGGTATAGCGGCCGGATTGCCCCAGGCAATCGGCGGTACGCTGGAGTTGACCCGAACGGGGTCCTTCTCTATCCCGCTGGTACTGCTGCTCTTTGTGGGCTCGATTGGCGTTACGGCGTTCGTGGTTTTTGTCGAACGTGGCCAGCGCAAGATATTGGTGAATTACGCCAAGCGCCAGGTGGGTAACAAGATTTATGGCGGCCAGAGCTCGCATTTGCCGTTGAAGCTGAATATGTCGGGCGTGATCCCACCGATTTTTGCCTCCAGCATCATTCTGTTTCCCGCGACGCTGGCGGGCTGGTTTGGCAGCAGCGAGGGGATGACCTGGCTCAAGGATATCGGCTCCACTCTGTCGCCCGGTCAGCCGTTGTATGTGATGTTTTACGCGCTTGCGATTGTGTTCTTCTGCTTCTTCTATACGGCGTTGGTGTTCAACCCGAAGGAGACTGCGGATAACCTGAAAAAGAGCGGCGCATTTGTGCCGGGCATTCGTCCGGGCGATCAGACGGCGCGCTATATCGACAAGATCATGTCCAGGCTGACCCTGTCGGGCGCGGTGTATATTACGGCGGTGTGCTTGCTGCCCGAGTTTCTGATCGTGAAGTGGAACGTACCGTTTTACTTCGGGGGCACTTCGCTGTTGATTATCGTGGTGGTGGCGATGGATTTCATGGCTCAGGTTCAGTCCTACCTGATGTCGCACCAATACGAGAGTTTGCTCAAAAAAGCGAACTTCAAGGGCGGGATGATCGGTCGCTAAGCATGTTGATAACAGGATAGAAATGTCGAAGGAAGAAACGATTGAAATGCAGGGGGAGATTCTTGAAACCCTCCCCAATGCAACCTTCCGAGTGAAATTGGAAAACGGCCATGTGGTACTTGGCCATATATCCGGGAAAATGCGTATGCACTATATTCGCATTTTGCCGGGTGATAAAGTGACTGTAGAACTCACCCCTTATGATTTATCCCGTGCACGGATCACTTTCCGCGCCAAGTAACAAAGCTTTATCAGGAGAAAACAATGAGAGTCCGATCCTCGATTAAACGGTTGTGCCGCCACTGCAAAATGGTTAAACGCCATGGCGTGCTGCGCGTCATTTGTTCAGATCCTCGCCATAAACAACGTCAAGGTTGATTGTGGCGCGCGGAACTGTTAGAATTTCCGACTTTTTCTAAATTAGTCATTTGCTGGGAGTAAGTGCATGGCCCGCATCGCTGGGGTAAATATCCCGAACCATCAACACACCGTTATCGCGTTGACTGCGATTTATGGCATTGGCCGTACCCTCGCACAGAAAATTTGTGCGACGGCAGGCATCACACCTTCGACCAAGGTCAAGGATATCAACGACAGCGAGATGGAAAAGCTGCGTGACGAGGTGGGTAAGGTTACGGTTGAAGGTGATTTGCGCCGTGAAGTTTCCATGAACATCAAGCGATTGATGGACCTTGGTTGCTATCGTGGCGTGCGTCATCGTCGCGGTTTGCCGGTTCGCGGCCAACGCACTCGCACCAATGCCCGCACTCGCAAAGGTCCACGCAAAGCTGTTCGCGCAACCAAATAATGGTTGCCACACGAGGAATAAATCATGGCTAAGACAAACGTGCGGATACGCAAAAAAGTTAAAAAGAATGTGGCTGAAGGCATTGCCCACGTTCACGCGTCATTCAATAACACCATTATCACCATTACCGATCGTCAGGGCAATGCCCTGAGCTGGGCAACTTCGGGTGGTGCCGGTTTCCGCGGTTCGCGCAAGAGTACACCTTTTGCTGCGCAGGTTGCGGCTGAGGCTGCGGGTAAAGCCGCTCAGGAATACGGGGTGAAGAACCTTGAAGTCAAAATCAAAGGACCTGGACCAGGGCGCGAGTCTGCTGTGCGCGCACTGAATGCGGTCGGCTTCAAGATTACCTCCATAGCCGACGTAACCCCCGTTCCCCATAACGGTTGCCGTCCGTCCAAAAAGCGCCGCATTTAACCCGTAGCGCCGTTAATAAATATAGCGCAGTTAATATTTAGCAGGAGAGAAACTTTGGCTGTCAATCTTGATCCCAAATGCCGCCAGTGCCGCCGCGAAGGCGAAAAGCTGTTTCTGAAAGGCGAGAAGTGCTTTACCGATAAGTGTGGCATTGAACGTCGCAGCTACGCGCCAGGCCAACATGGTCAGAAACAGGTGCGCTTGTCGGACTACGGCGTGCAATTGCGCGAGAAGCAGAAAGTGCGTCGTATTTATGGCGTGCTGGAGCGTCAGTTCCGCGGTTACTATGCGATTGCTGACCGCAGCAAGGGTGTGACCGGCGAAAGCCTGCTGCAGCTTCTGGAATGCCGTCTGGACAACGTGGTCCATCGTATGGGCTTCGGCGTGTCCCGCCGTGAGTCGCGCCAGATCGTTCGCCACAACGGTATTTTGGTCAATGGCCGCCGCGTGAATATCCCGTCTTATCAGGTCAAGGCTGGCGACGTTGTTGAAGTTGCCGAAAAGTCGAAGACTCAGCTGCGTATCAAAGCTGCGGTCGAGGCCGCCGAGCAGCGCGGTTTCCCGGAGTGGATCGAAGTGGATGTGAAGGCGCTGAAGGGTGTGTATAAAGCCAAGCCACAGCGTACCGAGTTGCCCTCAACCATTAACGAGCATCTCGTGGTTGAATTGTACTCGAAGTAATCACTGAACCACTTTTACATAGAGGATCCAGCATGCAAAGCAGTGCTACCGAACTTCTGAAGCCACGTGTTGTAGATGTTGAAGCGGCATCGCCCGTTCGCGCCCGTATTTCCATGGAGCCGTTCGAGCGTGGCTACGGCCATACGCTGGGCAACGCCCTGCGCCGTATTCTGCTGTCTTCGATGCCGGGCTATGCCATCACCCAGGTCAAGATCGAGGGTGTGGTGCATGAGTATTCGACCATCGAAGGTGTGCAGGAAGACGTGGTCGACATCCTGCTCAATCTTAAAGGCATTGCACTGAAGCTGCATAACCGTTCCGAAGCCACCCTGATGCTCTCCAAAAAGGGCGAGGGCGTAGTAACGGCGGGTGACATCGAAACTGGTCATGATGCAGAGATCGTCAACCCTGGTCATGTGATTGCTCACATTACCAAGGGTGGCAAGCTCGACATGGAAATCAAAATCGAGCAGGGCCGTGGCTATCAACCCGTCACAGCACGACGTATCGCCGAGGATGAGCGTAGTGTCGGCACGATCCTTTTGGATGCTTCATTCAGCCCGGTTCGCCGCGTCAGTTATGCAGTGGAAAGCGCTCGCGTCGAGCAGCGCACCGATCTGGACAAACTGGTCGTCGACATTGAAACCAATGGTGTGGTTGATCCTGAAGAGGCGATTCGTTATGCCGCGCGTATTCTGGTTGATCAATTGTCCGTGTTTGCCGAGCTGAAAGGCACGCCAGCCGAGATCGAGGCACCCCGCGCACCGCAGGTTGACCCGATTCTGCTGCGTCCGGTGGACGATCTTGAGCTCACCGTGCGTTCTGCCAATTGCCTGAAGGCGGAGAACATTTATTACATCGGTGATCTGATCCAGCGCACCGAAAACGAGTTGCTGAAGACCCCTAATCTGGGACGCAAGTCGCTGAATGAAATCAAGGATGTTCTCGCCTCCAAGGGCCTGATGCTGGGCATGAAGCTGGAAAACTGGCCGCCTGTCGGGCTGGGTGAGCGTGCATAAGTTAGTTCGTGGAATACGAAACACCACAAGGGTACTCCAACTTTCTATGCGCTAAAGCGCATGAAAGATTGTATGCAAAGGAAGGATAGATCATGCGTCATCGTTTAGGACTTAGAAAACTCAATCGCACCAGCAGTCACCGTCTGGCTATGCTGCGCAACATGGCCAACTCGCTGTTGCGTCACGAAGTTATCACCACTACGCTGCCCAAGGCAAAAGAGCTGCGCCGCATTGCCGAGCCGCTGATTACGCTGGGAAAGAAGCCTTCGCTGGCGAATCGCCGTATGGCGTTTGACCGCCTGCGCGACCGCGAGATCGTGGTCAAGCTGTTCGACAAACTGGGCCCGCGTTACCAGACCCGCAATGGGGGCTACTTGCGCATCCTCAAGTGCGGCTTCCGTCAGGGCGACAATGCCCCGATGGCGATCGTTGAACTAATGGATCGTCCTGCTGCTGAAGCAGAGAAGGCAAGCGCCTAACGCATAAGGTTGGACGAGCCCGGTTGAGGCTTGAAAGGCTATGCAAATATCTCCCCGATCCTGCCTCGCATCCGGGGGCTGAGATGCCAAGAATCTTTTAATAGGCCACTTCCGGTGTCAAGGCGCCGGCGTCT
>Ga0210046_1000444_pt1 | contig 39830 bp, 29 predicted proteins | sample CryGeyCG2114_250_FD_185461 | JGI IMG/M metagenome (GOLD analysis project Ga0210046, IMG submission 185461) | Groundwater microbial communities from aquifer - Crystal Geyser CG18_big_fil_WC_8/21/14_2.50 (SPAdes) (version 2) | ecosystem: Environmental > Aquatic > Deep subsurface > Groundwater ...
AATTGTATTTAGTTTTACTGATTTCTAAATTAATTAATGAGTCTAATTTTTCTAATAGTTGTGAACAAGTAACAATTCCTTCATTCAACAAATACTGTTTTTCCTTAATTGTAAGATTTTTAAGTACAGTTATAGGATAAATTTTAAACTTTTCAATATTCTCCTTTAATCCATTCCCAGCAGGATAATCCCAAGCTAAAAGCTTCAAACCACTACAAATACTATATTTTACAGAGTCAATTGAAAATCGTGTATTTGTAATTACCCATCCTGTAAAGGAATAATTTTGATATTCCAGCATTCCATTACGTTTGCTTATAATATCATCCACACGAGAGCGAACATAGAGAGGAACCTGAATACCGACTTGCTTTCCCTGATCTTTGTGGTATTTGCACTCAACAAGATGTTGGATAGAATCTTTTGTTGCTATAACATCCATTTCGTGAGAAATACATTCGCCAACTAAAACAACTCCAACCTCAGCTCTAAATCCCATATTCTGAAACAACTTTCCTATTAAAATTTCAAATGGATGTCCGCTTGGACCTAGTTCTAATATTGCTTGTTTTAAACTGTATTTCACAGAAGAAGTTGTTTTTTCGTTCCGTAGAATTTTAAACGCTCGTGCATAAATTTTTCTTGTAGTTATTCCAGGGTAAATCCAATTTTCTATATCAGAAATAATTTTCAAAATTGTTTCATATTTTGCTCCTGCATTTAACAGTGAGCGTTCAAGTTTAGCTGTTGAAAATGGTTCTTCATCCCCTGATGCCTTTTTAATAAGAATAACTTTATTGTTTTTTGAATTTAAATTGTCCATTTTGTATTTCTAACCTATTTTGTTACTATTGTAGTTGATTTTTGGGGATAACCTTTGTAAGCTAATCTATTGTAAAAAAATTAAACTACCTATATTATTATAGCCTACAACTTAACTAAAACACTTTTTAAATTCCAAAAACAAATATTTATCATTAATAATTGCAAGGGTAATTGAGCAAAGAAATTAAATTTACTTTGTGATTTTCAAAAGCAATTAAAAATAAGTAAATAATAATATTCAAGAATAAAATTATGAAAACAATGTTCACTGAATTTCAATTTGGGCGTCGTTTGCACAGAAGAAAAGTATTTCCACTTGTAAAATCTATATTTAATTAAAAATATTTTTGAGCAAATTGTGCAAATATTGAAATATTAACCATCAAATTATTATTAAATTTGAAAGAGACAACTAATAATGATATATTTGAGTATTATAAATAATATATGACGTATGGAATTATTACCAATAATATATTGGAGTTTGCTTGGTGTTGGGATATTGACATTATTTGTTATCATAATTTCTTTTATAACTTTTAAAGTTCGGAAAAAATTTGGGATGGTTCCATCTAATGAAATTTCAAATAGAGAACGAAACAAAAAAGTAAGAGTAACAAATCCCGATAAATTACAAACAGAAAAAAAACATCACCCCAAAGTGCAGACAATTTCTAAGCAAAAAAGAAATTCCACTCATGCGAAAACTAAAAGTCCAGAATTAGAAAACGATGGTCTTTATAAGAAACCAACTAAGGAAACACCTAAAAAAAGAGTTGAAATTTTAAATCAGAATATTATTGATAATTCTTTAAAATCTAATTCTTCAAAAAATGACAAAACAAAATTTCACTCCATTAAAGTTGAATCGAAAAAAGATGGTTGGAATTAATTTTTTTTTCAAATTAAAGACTCCAATAAATCCAAAAGTTCATTCATTTTTTTTGTAATAGCGATAATTGGAGTTGATGTTGTCATATCTATACCAGCTCTTTTCAAAACCTCAATGGGATAATCTGAACTTCCAGCATGAAGGAATGATAGATATTTTTCAACTGCAACATTGCCTTCTAATTTTATTTTTTGAGCAAGAGTTTCTGAAGCTGCAAAACTTGTAGCATATTGATATACATAAAAATTGTAATAAAAATGTGGAACTCGTGCCCAAGTGTAAGTTTCTTCATTATCCAAAGTCATTTCACTTCCCCAAAATTGAAGGTGTAACTCACCATATAATTTTGATAAAATATCAGGAGTAAGTGCTTCGCCATTTTGATTCATTTCGTGAACTATTTGCTCATATTTAGCAAAAAGTGTTTGTCTATAAAAAGTAGTTACAATATTATTTATATGCTTTTCAATTAGCGAAAGTTTTTCTTCTTTACTTTCCGATTTTTCAATTAAATAATTTAGCAATAGAGCTTCATTAACTGTTGAAGCTACTTCGGCAACAAAAATTGAATAATTAGCATAAGGATATGGTTGACTTTCACCCGTGTAATAGGAGTGCATATTATGTCCCATTTCGTGAGTTAAAGTAAAAATATCGTTCAATTCATCCGTCCAATTTAGAAGAACATAAGGATGAACGCCAAATGTAGTTCCGGAAGAATATGCACCACTTCTTTTAGATTTTGTTTCAAAAACATCAATCCATCTATTATTAAAAGCAAACTTTACATCGTTAATATATTTTTCACCTAAAGGATTTAATGAATCTAAAACGATTTGCTTACCTTCTTCGTAAGTATATTTTTTCTTAACTGATGGAAATAACGTTACATAAGCATCATAAGCATGGAATGAGTCAAGTTTTAGTGTTTTCCTTTTTAAACCAGCCCATCTATGAAGTGGCTTTAAATTATCTGAAACAGAATTTACCAAATTATCATAAACTGAAATTGGGATATTGTTTGCATCAAGCGCGGCTTCTCTGCTTGATGAATAATTTCGTGTTAGCGAATTAAAATAATCACCTTTGATATTTCCACTAAATAATGCACCAAGTGTATTTTTATGCTCTTCAAACGGTATATAATAATTTTTATAAAATCGTTTTCTATATTCTCTATTCAAGGAATACATTGCAGAACCATATCTGCCATGAGTAATTTCAATATCATTTCCATTTTCATCTTTTATTGTCGGAAATTTCATATCCGCATTTGTTAAAAGCCCAAAAACCGAAGATGCAACTTGCAAAGCTGGCGAAACATTTGCCATTATCCTTTCTTGTTCAGAACTTAAAGTATGTGCTTTTGTGCGTAATAAATCATCAATTAAATGCCTATAAACAGTTAAATTTTTATTTTCATTTATAAATGTATTTAATCTAATTTCTGGAATTTTTAATATTTCTGGTTTAATAAATGATGACGCTGCAGATAATTTTGAAGCTAGAATCATTAATCTATCATACATTCCCTGATATTTTTCATAAGCTAAATCTATATCTTTTGCTAACATTGCATAAAGATGAAGTTTATCTAATACAATTCCAATATTTTCATCAAACTTTAAGCATGCCAATAATTTATCGGAAGATTCGTTCAAAGTACCCACAAATTTATTTAATTGAATTATCCTGCTCTCGAGTTCAATAAATTCTGTTTCCCACTGCTCATCGGATGAAAAAATATCCGTTAAATCCCACTTATATTTGCTATCTATATTTTCACGTTTTAGTAATCCAGAATTATTTTCTTCGTTTTCAAAATACTTTTCTGTTTTAATTCTATTTAACAAAATGACTCCAATTTTAATTTTTATTTTATTACACAATTATTATTTTGATTTGAAAAATAGCAACTTTTGCAATGAGATTTGTTTTTATTGTAAATTCCATTTCGCATTGCGCTAATTCCAACATTCATATTATTTTCAAATTCTTTAATCATTTCTTCCGTAACATTTATTAAAGCCTTTTCATCAGGTGACTCAATAAATATTAGTTTACAAATTAAATTTTTAATTTTAGGATACATTTTAGATACCAAATACGCATAAAACATTAGTTGGTATTTGTAATTTTCCAATTTTTCGTTAGCTGAATATTTTTCAAGATTATCGGTTTTATAGTCAATTATAATAGCTGTTTGGTTTTCGATGATGAGTTTATCGATAATTCCATAAAGATAAAAATCATTCTGTTTTATATAAATCTCAAATTCATTGAAATAATTTTTACTAATACAAATCTTTTTATAGATTTGGGAATTGTAATAAATACTAACCAAATTAAATATACTCTCTTTAGCTTCATCCAATTCTATTCTTCTAACTAAACGCGAATTTTGCAGCAAAAGTTCTTCAATTCGCTTTTTCAAATTTGCTATGTTTGTATCTTCTTCCAAAATCTTGTGAATAATGCTTCCTTTCATATTTGCAGGAAGCGATGCACTATCATCATTGTTTTCATTGCTAAAGTCGAACTTTAATTCATTTTCTTTCCCTTTATAGAAAAGGGATGTGAATCCTAAATCATAAACCAAATTATATTTTAGCGGACATTGATTATAAACTGATATTTTACTAGCTGATATTATTTCATTTTGTTCAACATCGCCAATTGATTCAATTTTTATTTCCTGCAGCTCATTTTCTTCTTCATTTAATTTATTATTTAGATAGTCCTCTCTTATTTCAATTTTTTGAATAAAAGGAATTTCTAAACTTATTTCTTTTTCTGAGTTAACAAAAACATTTTCTTCTTCCTTCATAAAAGTTATAATTCCAGAAAGATTTTTACTGCCGTTAAACTCCGTAATATTCAGACCTTCTTTAAACAACGAAAGAAGGGATTGATTCAAAATAGTTCCACTACTTTTTATTGTTGAGGAAATAAAAAGAAAATTTTCTGCACGCGTAACCGCAACATATAACAATCTTTTAAGTTCAGCATTACTTTTTCGAAGACTTATAAAGTTATAAATTCCAATAATTGGAGCAGTAACATTAACCTCAGAATATCCTTCATTTGATGTTTTGGTCAAAATTCCAAATTCTTTATCTATATTTACACTCTTTGCTTTTGCCCTATCATCCATACCTTTGCTATTTGTATCAATCAAAAAAACGACAGGAAATTCTAATCCCTTTGAAGCATGAATGGTCATTAGCTTAACATTTTTGTCGTCTTCGGAAATTACTGCTTGGCTTTCATCTTCTGTTTTATTAATTGCTTCATTTAAGTATATAACAAAATCGTAAAGTGTTGTGGAGCCCTTATCCATAAACATATTGGCGGTGCTAACCAGTTTATCCAAGTTAGAAAATATTTGTTTGGAATTTTTTAATAGTGAAACCTTGCTCCAATAACCTGATTCCTGTAAAATACTCCTCAACAATACTGCAAGCTGACGCGATTTAGCATTTTGTATATTAACGCTAAGTTGATTAATAACTTCACTAACTTCATTATTTGTTTGGGAATATTTTTGTAACTTTTCATAATATGATTCACCGTGTAAATTGGATATTTCAAATAACATTTTATCCGATAGCATAAAAAAAGGTGATCTTAAAATTGCTATTAAAGCTTCATCACTTTGGGGATTTATAAGAAAATTTAGATAATTATAAACATCATAAATTTCTTGCCGTTGATAAAAACCCTTGCCTCCATATATTTGGTAAGGAATATTTAATTTTTGCAATTCTTTTTCTAAATCGGTAAATGCTTTTCTTTTTCGTGCAAGAATTGCAATATCTTTAAAATCGATGTTTTTATTTTGCACTAAGTCCAATATTTTTTTTGCTACTAACTTATATTCACTATCATTTTCGTCGGAAATCAAAAAAGCAATTTCACTTTCTTTGTCCTCCTTTTTAGCAAATATTAAATCATCATATTTTACTTCATTAAACATTAAATTAGGCTTTGCAAATAGGTTCCCAAATAATTTATTTGTAAACAATGTTAATTCTTTTGATAATCTAAAGCTATGAGGAAGCTGCAACAAACTGGTTTCGTCGTTTGATTCTCTTATTGCATCCTTTGTTTTATTGAATATTTGCAAATCGGCACCACGAAACATATAAATACTCTGCTTTTCGTCACCAACAATAAAAAGATTTCCACGCTTTAAATAATCTAATATTGGAATGAAAATATTATACTGGGTTTCGTTAGTATCTTGATATTCATCAATCATAAAATATTGATAGCGTGATGCAAGGTATGATTTAACATCCTCGCGTTGAACCAATTTTTCTGCAAAAAGCAACAAATCCTCAAAATCAAGATATCCTCTTTGCATCTTTTTTTGATTGTACTTAGCCAGTATTGGTTTCCATAAATTTAAAATATCAATACCATATTTTGCTAATTCTATTTCAGCCAATTTATAATCTTCAGAAAATTCTATTACTTTAAATTCAGAATAAAAAGACTCTACTAATTCTATTGAATTATGAATTCCTTCTCTATATTTATTTGGAATATAACCTGTTACTTTAACTGTTCCTTTCTGTACTAATATTTTTTCAAAAATATTTTTAACTTTTAGAATTAAAGGAAATACATTGTTTTCATTTTTTGCATCAGGAATAAGACTTTTAATTTCTGTAACTAACTCGCTATCTGCATTAATTGATTCGGCTCTTTGGTTAATTTCTTGAACAGCCTCAAAAAATTGTGGAAATTTTTCGGTGAATATTTTCGTAAAATAAAATTCAAATTTATTTCTAAAAATCTCTGCTGCCTTTTCAATATCTTGCCCATAAACACTTTCAGTAATTTTTTCAACATCATTTCTTTTTGAAATCATATTTTTCAAAACTGATTTCAATATTTTTTTTGAACCTAGCAATCTTATATTACGCTTTATATATTCAATCAATTCATCATTATTGCGAATTGACTTTTGCAAAACTTCATCAATTGCGGAGGACATTAACTCATCAGATATTCTTTGATCTATTGGAAGAAAATTTGCATCAATACCAGCTTCTGTTGGAAATTCCTTTAACACCTCAGTACAAAAAGAGTGAATAGTTGAAATTTTTGCCGAGACTAATTCTCTACGTAAACCTTCCAATTTTTTAATTTTTGTTTTATCTGGTTCTTCTACAATTCTTGTTTCAATTTCATTAGCAACTTTTTTATATAACTCAGAGGCGGCTTTTTCAGTAAACGTTATTGCAACAATATTGTTTAGTGAAATATTCTCTTCATAAAGAATTGATAAAAAACGACGTACCAAAACAAATGTTTTTCCAGAACCTGCATTAGCTGTTAAAGAAATATGCTTGCTATGATTAAGTGCTTCTATTTGATATTGTGTTAAATTATCCATCAATTTTAATTTCTATTTTAATTGTAGTGCCTTCGTTCGACGATTTTTCTACCGAAATTTCGCCATTTGTTTGATTGAGAAATCTTTTTATTAGTGCCAAACCCAATCCCATTCCAGATTTTTTTGTAGTAAAATTTTCATCAAATATATTTGAAATAATATTACTTTTAATACCATCACCATCGTCACAAATAAAAAGTTCTACTTTTTTATCAAGCAAATTGGCTATAATATTAATTTGTTTTGCGTTTGCTTGTATAGAATTTCTGATGAGATTAATAATCATTCTTTGAAATTGCTCTTTATCACTTAAAATTATTATCTTATTTGTATTAGGTATAATATTTACCGAACAATCTTCCTCGATAAATAGATCAATTATTTCATAACTTACTGCTATAATATCAACCGATTCTAACTTAAGACTTGGCATTTTTGCAAAATTTGAAAACTCGGAAGCTATATTTTTTAAAATATCAATTTGGTTTATTATAGTTGAAGTCACTTTTTCAAAAATAGAATTATATTTGTCACTTTTGTCATTGTGTGCAGCAACCAAATGCTGAACAGCCAACTTCATTGGGGTTAGTGGATTTTTAATTTCGTGAGCAACTTGCTTTGCCATTTCGCGCCAAGCTGATTCGCGCTCAACTTCTGCCAATTCAAGCTGGTTTTTTTTGAGTTCCAGAACCATCTGATTAAAGCCATTTATCAGTTCTTTTACTTCACCACTTTCATTATTTTGCAATTGAATATTCATATCACCACGCGCAACTGATCGTGTGGCTTTGGTGAGCTTTTCAATGGGGGATGATATTTGATTTGCCAAAATTGTACTTAATAAGATAATGAATATTATGGCTAATGAATAAGTTCCAAAAAGAAAAACATTTAACTCTAATCCACTCATTGGCAACTGATAATAGTTAAACAAATCACTCACTTTAATTATATAATTTTCTCCTCTAATATTAGATTTATGATAAAGTGTATTAAAAAATAATTTATCAATATTCTCCTTGGCAATTACTTCTTTTGCACCATTATTGTATACTGATAAATAAACTCCTGGGTTTAATATTACAGGTAAAATCCCAATTCTGTAATAAGTACCTTCCGAACTGTAAATTAGGTTTTCATTTTCAAATAAAGAATATCTTATGTCCAAATCTTTGGTAGCTTTATCAAAAACTGCTTGTTGAGTGAGCGTTGAATTGGTTAAATATGTATTTATATATTCCTCAACGTTATCCGCTCTTTTGCCTAATTTATAGTTTGTTGCTTCGTCATTTTTTTTGTCTGTAATATTTTTAAAATAAGAAGCAAGTATCATAAGTGGAATAATAGATACAATTAAAAATGAAACCAAAATTTTTAATTTAAAACTAATCCTAAAATATTTCCAATTTTTGTAATTATATAAAAGTAATAAAATAAAAACAAAAAGAATCATTATACTATGAATGAAAAACACTTTAAAAAAGTCGAATAAATTCCATGTAAGATCTTTGTTACTTAATCCAACTGCAATTATTTTCTCACCATTTTTATCAACATATTTTTTAAGGAAAAAAGTATTAAGCTCTCCATTTATTTTAATACTGCTCCAAACTTCACCGTTTTTATCAAAAGTCATATTCTTTATTAACTCTTCTTCGGCTTGCGTTAAAAATATATTAGTAAAATAATTTGAAAGTTTTGAATTTTGGAATTCGTAAATTTTAAGCAAATCCATATTAACGGATAATTTGTTAAATGGAGTAATTGAACTAATTAGTTTATAGTTATCGTCCGCTGCAAATTTATATGCATTATAAACAGCAATAATTTCGACATATCCCACTAATTTATTTTTGTAATTTATTTTTGTTATTGCAGTAATTACTTTGCTTGAAGTTTCCTGGTTAAAAACATCAATTTTACTTGATGCATTTTTGTTTTCTAAATTGCCCCAATTCCAATAATATGGTTGGTTAAATCTATATTCAAAGCTACCCAATAGATTTTTATTAGCATCAATTATATTAATTGCAGAAGCTTGAACTTCGGAAGAAAGAAAAGTTTTGGTCCAAAGTAAAAATGCTTCAGTGTTAAAATTACCATCCGCTAAACTAATTTTTTCAGAAAGCGTTTCATCTTTAACTACCTTATATAAAGCGTCATCAATATAAAATTCATACAACTCAGAGTTTGATCTTGTTAATTCACTTGCAATTGTTTTTAGCGAATTTATTTCCAACTCGGTATTAAAAAAATTCAAAAATGAAATGGATAATATTGAACTTGAAAATAAAATTGCCGCAATTTTAGTAAAGTCATTAATTTTATTGTTTTTTAAATAGTAAGTCAGAACGAATGCTAAAAGCAAAAATAGGATACTCAACAAAATTGAACTTTTGTTAAAAATCATTTCATCAATTTGAATAAACAGTAAAATGATCAAAAAATGAATAAGCGAAAAGATTTGACTTTTAATTTTTAGTAAGTGATTAGTTAAATTTATAATGGAAGAAATAAGAACTATACAGAGAAGTATTGTTATTAATCCGATCAACAATATGTTTAGATACATAAAAATTGTTTGAAAATTAGCGTTTAAGGAAGCATCTTTGAAATAAAGTATGGAGGAATCAAATATTATACTTTTAAGTACTGAAGCAAAACCATTATACAAAAGAATGAATAAAACATATATAATTAAAGAATAAAGTAATTTAAGAGTTCTATTTGTATCTCTAAATTTATTACTATTTATATATGTAAAATATATTTTAAAACTAACCACTAAAACTGCTATTACAGTTAAAAAAAGTTCAAGAGGGGATTTAGTTAATCCATAAGCAAATGTAGACGAAAAGTAAATCGGATTTACTAAATCAGAAAATTCGAAATATTTACCAACATTTAGTAAGCTTAAAATAATTCTGACAAAAATTATTGAACTGGCAAAATACATTATTTTGAGGAAAACATATTTGAAAGTAATTTTACCATTAAACCAAATTAGGGCAAGTATTGCTGCAATAATTACTAAAACGGATTGCAAAAGAGAAAAAACGTTTTGAAAATATTGAATGTCCGCATTTTTACTAAATTCAATTATTCTTACACTTCCAATAATTTTACCAGTCATATTTTTAATATTATACGAATTTTCATTAATCTCATCAGGAATAAACTTTATTGAAACAGAAACATCAAACTCACTATTAATTACCTCTATTAAACTTAAATTTTGATAAAAATTGTTTTTTATTTTATAATTTTTTTCAATTGGAATTGCAGCTACAACTTGGACAGAATCCACTTCTGAGATAGATGCTAAGTAAGTAATTAAGGGGGTTTCAAAAAAGAAGACTTTACCATTTCCAAAGTTATTTTTATGCTCAGCAACAGATTTTTCAGTTATAATTTGATATTTATTCCACCCAACCAATTTGCCAGATTGAAATATATTTATATAGCTATTATTAAATTTAGTCTGATTTAGAATTGCTAAATAATCTGTAATTTCTGTTGGACTTAATTGTAGGATATTTTCTGAGATTTCAGCTACATTATTAAAAAGAACTTGTTCGTTTTTATTAATAATATTTTGAACTCTATTATTAATTTCAATTTTTAATTGATCAAATTTGCTATTCCAATTGTTGGAATAATTTTCAGTTATTGATGGAGCTATAAATCCAATAATTAAAATCAAAAAACCCGCGAGTAGCGCTAAAAATAAATACTTATTGTTTAATATTTTCTGTGGCATTAGTTAATTATTATTTGAGATATTTTCCAATTCTCATTTTCCAATTTTAAGGCAATAAATACTTGCGATTCACCACGAATACCATTTTTGCTATAAACTAATTTTCCAATTGCAAATGGTTTTTCCTCGTTTATGCTAGTTTTAATTATTTTGAATGATATTGGTATATAGTTTTGGAAAAAATCCTTTAAAATATAAAACGATTGGTTAGAACTATAATATGACGATTCTCCATTTTCTAAGCTAATATATGTTTCAGAAATTAGATTATTTGAAAATTCTTTAATAGCACCTGTCCTAATTCCATTTTCAAATTCGGAAAATATTTTTCCAATTTTAGAATTTGAATCAAATTGGGCAAAAACACATTCATGACTCAATGTTAGAAAAAGAATTATAATTGAAAATAATATTTTGGGATTTTTTTTCATTCAAGGCCAATTTTAAACACTTAAAATATACAAAATGGAAATTAAATTCAGAATAATTGTATTTAAAAATAATATTGACAATTCTGCTATTTTTGAAGAATTGTCAACTTAAAAGAATTTTGAAACATTGGAAATAATTTTTTCCTTATTAGCTAATTATTCCTATCTACAATTACATTTTGCTTTTGTTTTCTCACTCCAGTTCCTCGATTGGTTTTTAGTTCAACATTACCACTTGCTGTCTGATAAGCCCAGTCAAACTTAATTCTATCGTCATAAATTCCTGATATTCTTATTTTTGCAAAATGGTTATCAAATGTCCAAATTACATAAGTGTTTCCTCTAATTGCTCTTACATATTTTATATTTTCTCCAGGTTGCAAAGAAACCCAGCCTTCATTTGGTGCAAATGAAACATCATAAATGTCTCTGGTTTGTCCCACATCTTGAATATCTGTATCATCCCACACATTAAGATAAAAAACACCATTATCATTTTCGAAAAAGAAATCGGTATAATCAGAGTTATAACTTTCAACCCTATAAGTGCTTAAATCGTAACCAGAAATATTTGGGAAATTCCTAAAATCATAAAGTGTTTGATTAAATCCTTCGGGGCGTGGAGTGTCATACGCAACATCATAACTTAAATCACTTTCATTTCCATTAAAATCGTAGGAAGCAACTGCATAATAATTTGTTATTCCATTTCCAGCACCTTCATCGTAGTAGTATGTGTTTTTAGTAGTCCCTAACAAATTATATTTTCCATTATATGAATCGCTATAATAAACAGCGTATCCTGCTAAATCATTATTATAAACTGGACTCCATTCAATAATTATCAAATTATCTCCCGTTTCTGTTGTAATGTTTGTCGGAACATTTGGAGCAACATTATCAGAATAATGCATTACTTCATCCTGGCATGATAACATTACAATTGATACAAAAAGCACAAATATTTTATAAAATGATTTCATTTTATCCTCCAATTTATATTATGAAAGACAAATTAAGTGCCAAACTTTTATTTAACTAATTGTTTGATTTAAGAGTAAATACTAATATTTTAGATAGGAAATTAACTTCACTGTTCACAAAAATAGCCAGCAGTGAAGTTAATATTTAACAGCTAAATATTTTGGAACTGACCATCAACATATATTTGAGAATTATTTATTACTGCAATTGATTTACCTTTTAATTCTCTTCCGTGAAAAGGAGAATTTTTTGATCGTGATTTAGAGCTTTTAATATCATACTTAAACTCAATATCTAAATCCAAAATTGTGAAATTTGCTATTTCACCCTCCAGAATTTGTGGAATTTCAAGATTTAATATTTTTCTTGGATTAATTGCAAGTTTTTCCACAACTTGTCCAAGAGTTAATTTGCCTTTATGGTAAAGTTCTGTTAAGGTAAGACTAAGTTGTGTTTCAAGTCCTATAATTCCATTTGGAGCGTATATATATTCTAATTCTTTGTCTTCAATTGAATGAGGTGCGTGGTCACTTGCAATACAATCTATTGTCCCATCTTGCAGACCTTCAATTATTGCATCAACATCTTTTTGTTGGCGTAATGGTGGATTCATTTTGTAATTTGTGTCAAAAGCTCTTACACATTCATCAGTAAGAGTAAAATGGTGCGGAGCTGCTTCAGCAGTAACATCAATTCCACGTGATTTTGCTTCCCTTACAAGTTCAACCGAACGTTTTGAGCTGATATGTGCAATATGAATTTTACCTCCAGTATATTCAGCTAAAAGAATTCCACGCATTACAATTAAATCTTCTGCTACTGTAGGAATTGAAGGCAAACCGAGTTCCGTTGAAATGGAGCTTTCATTCATTGAACCCCCAGCTAAAGATTCATCTTCACAATGTTCAATAATTGGGGAATCTATCATTTTAGCATATTCCAAAGCATTTCTTAAAAGGGATGCAGTTTTAACTGCGGTTCCATCATCCGAAAACCCAACAGCGCCAGCATCATATAGTTCAAGCATAGGAGCAAGTGCATCGCCTTTTCTTCCTTTTGTTACAGCACCAATTGGATTTACATCCACAAGATGATCTTTTGCTCTATCAGTTATAAATTTTACAACTTCAGCAGAATCAATTGCTGGGTTTGTATTTGGCATACATGCAACCCCAGTATAACCACCAGCCGCAGCACTATTACTACCGCTGATAACTGTCTCTTTATCCTCACCTCCGGGCTCTCTTAAATGAACATGCATATCATAAAGTCCAGGGACACAAACTTTACTACTAAAATCAAAAACTTTTATTCCACTATGATTAGAAAGGTCAACATTTCCAATCTTCTCAATAATTCCATCTTTTATTAAAATATCCGAATTTATATCCATATTTTGTTCTGGATTAAATAATCGTAAACCTTTTAATAATATTTCCATTTTAATTACTCCTCACTCTTTGTGCCTAATAAATACAGTACTGCCATTCTAATTGCAACTCCATTTGTTACTTGATTAAGAATTATTTGAGATGAACCATCTGCAACTTCAGAAGATATTTCGACACCTCTGTTTATTGGTCCTGGATGAAGTATTAAAATATTTGGATTATTCTTCTGAATTCTCTCTTGTGTAATTCCAAAATAAGTATGGTATTCACGGACAGAAGGAATTAAAACTCCAGCATCTCTCTCTAATTGAATTCTTAAAACATTAAGCACATCATTTTCGGCCATTGCCTTATCTATATTATTATAAATTTTTACTCCAAAATCTTCCATTCCCCAAGGAATCATAGTAGATGGGCCACAAACTGAGACATTTGCACCCATAGTTTGCAAACCATAAATATTTGATAATGCAACTCTGCTGTGTCCAATATCACCAACAATGCAAACATTAAGTCCCGCAAGTCTGCCAACTTTTTCTCTAATGGAATACATATCAAGCAAACCTTGCGTTGGATGTTCGTGCCTTCCATCGCCTGCATTTATAATTTTTGCATTTGAAATTTGTGTGAGATATTTTGGAATTCCCGCAGATTCGTGGCGACAAACAATCATATCCACTTTCATTGCTTCAATATTTTTCACAGTATCCTTGAACGATTCCCCTTTGGCTGCACTGCTTCCAGATTTTGAAAAATTAATAGTATCTGCCGATAACCGTTTTTGAGCCAATTCAAAAGAAAGTCGTGTTCTTGTTGAATTTTCATAAAAAAGATTAACTATTGTTTTGCCTTGAAGAGTAGGTACTTTTTTTATTGGTCGTTCAAGTACTTCTCTAAAAGTTGTAGCAGTATCCAAAATTAACTGGATATCTTCTTTGGGAACATCTTTTAATCCCAACAGATGATTTGATGATAAACTCATTAACTTACCTTTTATTAACTATTTTTAATTTCAACAAGATAGACTGAATCCTCATCATCTATTTCAGTCATTTTTACTTTTACTTCTTCATTTATTGATGTAGGAATATTTTTGCCAATATAATCTGCAGTAATTGGCATTTCACGATGACCTCTATCCACTAACACACAAAATTGTATTGTATTTGGTCTTCCCATATCCATTATAGCATCAAGAGCTGCACGTACTGTTCTGCCAGTAAAAAGAACATCATCAACCAATATTACATCTTTTTCAGATAGGTCAAAAGATATATCAGTAACTGAAACTTCTGGCTGTTTAAGCCTTATTCTAAAATCATCTCTATAAAGAGTTGTATCCAAAATTCCAAGGTTAGGGCTTACTCCTTCAATAAAAAGGATTTTTGCTTGAATTCTTTTTGCCAGATATTCACCTCTTGTTCTCATTCCTAGAAGTACAATATTTTCTGACCCTTTATTGTGCTCAATTATTTCATGAGCTAAACGCGTTATAGTTCGGTCAAGACCAACACTATCTATTATTTTTGCTTTTATGTCCATATACAAAAAATCCCCATTGACTCGCGTCGCAGAGGTCCTTATAATTTTAATATAATGTTTTGTTTTGTCAACCTTACTTATCTCTCGGATAAATTTAAAGGGAATTATTGATTTAATTTTGATGCTTAAATATAAAATAGAACTATTTTGTAAAAAAAAGGACTGTTAATAACAGTCCTTTTTTAATTTTATTTACTCTTAGTCAAGAACTTTGAATTCAATTCTTCTATTCATTGCTCTTCCAGCGGCATCTTTATTGTCGCCAATAGAATTTGTTTCACCATAACCAACAGCTTTTACTCTATCTGCACTTATACCACGAGCAACCAAATATGCTTTAACTGCTTCAGCTCTTTTTTGTGAAAGAACTTGGTTTGCTTTTTCAGAGCCAATATTGTCAGTATATCCTTGAACTTCAATATTTAGTTTTGGATTTTGGTGCATGATTTTAGCTGTATGGAAAAGGATTGGATATCCTTCTGGTTTTAATTTATTGCTATTAAAATCAAAGTTTACACCCATAAGCAACATTCTGCTATTTTCACCAGATGCATCTACACCATCAATAATATATGTTCCGCCACCAGTTGTTCCAGCAACTTGTTTTTCAACAACAACTTCTTTAATTACTTCACGTGGAATATATTTTTTAACTATGTTTTCAAGTCTTTCATAATCAACTGGATCTGGTAATTGAAGACCATCATACAATTGGCAAACTTTTGATTCTTCGCCTTTTGAGAAATACCATTGAGCACCAACATCAAATTTCATGAATGCATCAGTATTTGCTCCAAGTAGTCCATATCCTTCTGATCCATAACTACCGTCAAATCCTTGATTTCCAACTTGGTAAGTTCCAATTTCTGCTTTAAGCTTCCAGTTTTCTGACAAGTTTGCTTCTGCACCAATACTTACACCAACTTGTAAACTAAACATACCATCAATATCAGCTTGTCCAATTTCCGATCTATCTACCGAGTAATAGTTTTGACCAACACCAATAGTCATAAATGGAGAAAGTGACTCACAAGGCATAAAGTAGTAAACTAAATCTAAATGACCCGCAAAGCTTGTTGTTGTAATGTCAAGATTTCTGTTTCCAACTGGTGAATTAGTGAAGCTTCCGAAATCTAAAGCTAATCTTAATCCGGTATGCTCAGTAAAATTTCTTTGGAGAGTAACAAATCCTCCAAAACTTTTTAATTCTTTAGCTAATACATCAGTTGAAGTAAGGTTTAGTACAGAACCACCAAAACCTAACGACCAAGAATCTTTTAAAGCCTGTGCATTAGTTAATGAAACAGTAAATAATAGTACAACAATTAATGTAACGAGTTTTTTCATAATGACCCCTCGATCTTTTAATGAATAAATTATATTTTTTTACCTATTTTTTTTACTAAAATAAATCATATGTATATTTAACAAATTATAGCTTTTATGTCAAGATAAAACAATATTTTACATGATTATTTTATTTATCTTAAGTTTAAGATAATTATATTTTTTTAATAAAACAATAATTTATAATAATGTTTACACATCTTTATACTTGGGTTTTGTCTATTTTTTTTAGCTTGCGTAAGCTAACTCCAAGTTTGCTTTACCCAATGAAGCAACAACATGAAACTCTTCTTCACTAACTTTTTCTACATCACCATAATACTTGTTTTCACTGCTATCTTTTTGTGTCGTAGCACTTAATTCTTTTCCCGAAAGAAGAGACAAATTATCTACAATAATATTAAAGCCATTTTCAATATCAACTTTTCCCTCAAGTAGAAACGGACCCATTGAAAGGGTTTTTTCGGCAAAACGATAATAAACGCTTGGGAAAAGCACTGCCTCAAAGGTTCCTGTTAAATCTTCGAGCGAAAGAAATTTCATAATTTCTCCTTTTTTAGTTTTTATCCTTTTGGATGCCATAAACCAACCAACTATTTTAATCTGCTTCCCATTATATTTTGCTAACTCTGAAGCTTTTATTATATCTTTCCGATTAATTGTTTTGGGAAAAAATTCCAAAGGATGTTTTGTAACCATATAGCCAAATGTTTCATATTCTATTTTGCAAATTTGTGAAATTGGATATTGAAAATCTGTCTTAACTTCCATTTCTAATTTGTATGATTCAAATGCAAATAAATCTTGATTGTTTTCATCAAATATTTTTCGTTGCAATAAATAAATATCTAACAATCTCATTAGCGTTGGGCGTGTAAAATTTAATGAATCCATTGCACCGCATTTAATAAGCAACTCTGCTTCTTTAATATTTGGTTTTACTCTAATTAAAAAGTCAATTAATGAAACATACTGTCCATTAAGTTCTCTTTCTTTTATAATTTTACGGCTTAAATCCCTTGTAAAAGTTTTAATAGCTAAGAATCCAATTTGAATAGTTTCATTTTTACCTTCGTATTCATATTTACTTTTGTTTATATCGGGGAGTAAAATTTTTAGTCCCATTCTTTTACTCTCTTGAATATATACCGCAGCAGAATAATATCCGCCTTGGTTATTAAGAACGCTTGCCATTAGCTTATCGGGAAAATATGTTTTTAGATAAGCCACTTGGTATGAAACTATTGCAAAAGATGCACTATGAGCTTTATTAAAAGCATAACCGGCAAATGATTCTATTTGATTCCACAATTTTGAAATTGTTTTTTCTGAGTAACCTTTTTTGCGACACGATATAAAAAACTTATCAATTAATGTTTTCATCGATTTATGAGAACGCATTTTGCCACTAATTGCTCTTCGCAATAAATCAGCTTCCACAAGAGTTAGCCCGCCAATTTCATTAACAACTTTTATAACATCCTCTTGGTAAATCATAACTCCGTATGTTTCACCAAGCAGTTCCTCAATTTCTGGAGTTAAATATTTTCGTTTGGTTGGATCTTTGTGGCGCTCAATAAATTCCCGCATCATTCCACTTTCGGCAACACCTGGACGAATTATTGAACTTGCGGCAACAAGCATTTCAAAAGTGTGGCAATCCAAACGTTTTAGCAACGACCTCATTCCAGGGGATTCTATGTAGAAACATCCTATTGTATTACCACTGCGTATTAATTCATTTGTTTTTTCATCATTAAACAACATTTCTTGGTCAAAAATATCGAAATTAACTTTACCTTTTTCTCGCCAAATAACATGGTGAATTTTAGGCATACTAAACTTTTTTCCATTATTTTGTGGAAGACGGTAATCCTCCATATCAAGCAAATCTATTTCGTCTTTTTGTCTTAATTTTATCATCATAATTAGTGTTATTTTGTTCACTATATTATATCAATAATTTAGGTTTATTGCAACATTATTTTATATTTTCTTAGAAAGAAAATAAATTGCATCTGAGCAAACATTGTATTGTCAATATTTCCCATTTGATAGAAAATATTTTGTATATTTAAAGTAATTGAGAAAAAGAAAATAATAATAAAATAAGGTAGAGAGATATTGATATCGCAAGTTGGGCAATTGCTGTTCCATAGTTTACTATTGGAATAGAGGAAAGTCCGAACTCCAAAGAACAGAGTGCCGGGTAACTCCCGGGGGTTATAAGCTTTAGGGCTATAATTACGGAAAGTGCAACAGAAAATAAACTTTCTCTATTTATCGAGATAAAGGTGAAATGGCAGGGTAAGAGCCTACCGCTTTGTTAGTAATAACAAAGGTCCTTAATTGGAGTCCCGCTTGTCGGGATCAGTGCAAACCCCACTTGGAGCAAGATCATGCAAAGGATTCTCTGCTAATGCAGAGCAAAGTTGTTCGCTTTGATAATCCCGGGTAGATCGCTTGATTCTGTTAGTAATACCAGAACTAGATAAATAATTGCCATCCCGATTTATTGGGAAACAAAATTCGGCTTATAGACTTGCGATATCATTTTCTCTTTATAAATACGATGATTGAAAAACGATGGACAATCAAAGAAGCGCCAGATGAAAAAACGGTGCTGGCTTTGGCTGATAGCCTTAATATATCCAATATATTAGCGTCTATCTTAATTCTTAGAGGTATTACGAACTTTAACGAAGCCAAAACCTATTTTAGGCCAGATATAAATTTGTTACACGATCCATTTTTAATGGATGGAATGCAAGAAGCAACCAATAGAATTATTGACGCAATAACAAACAATGAAAAAATTGTTGTTTACGGAGATTATGATGTTGATGGTACTGCATCGGCTGCAATATTATATCTATTTTTAAAAGAGTTAAATGCAAATGTGCAAGTTCACATTCCAAACCGTTTAACCGATGGTTATGGGCTTTCGATTGAATCAATTGAGCTTCTTGCCCAACAAAAAACTGATTTAATAATAACAGTCGATTGTGGAATAACTGCTGTTGATGAGGTTGAATATGCCACTTCATTAGGGGTTGATACAATAATTAGCGACCACCATAAGCCAAAAGAAACTATTCCAAATGCAGTTGCTGTTTTAGATCCTCTAAAGCCTGGTTGTAACTATCCTTATAAATATCTTTCTGGTGCTGGAGTTGCTTTTAAATTAGCTCGTGCAGTTTCTGATAGAGTTGGTAGAAAAAACAACATTTTGCAATACCTTGATTTAGTTGCGCTTGCTGCTTCTGCTGATATTGTTCCACTAACAGATGAGAACCGAATTTTAGTTAAAAGAGGGATGGAAATGATAAACGAAAATCCACGACCTGGAATTTTAGCCTTAATTAAAAAAGCAAAAAAGGAAGTTGGAAGTTTAACTGCTGGACAAGTGGTTTTTACAATTGCTCCACGAATAAATGCTGTTGGAAGAATGGGAGATGCAAAAAGAGCTGTTGATTTATTTATTGAAAAAGATAACGATACAGCAGATAAAATTGCACAAATTCTTGAAGATGAAAACTACAGACGAAGAAAAATTGATGAAATGACTTTTTCGCATGCTGTTTCAATTATTGAAGAAACCGTTGATTTGGACAAAGAAGTTGCCATTATTGTTCATGTGGATGAATGGCACCCTGGTGTAATAGGAATAGTAGCTTCACGCGTAGTTGAAAAATATTATAGGCCTGCAATTATGCTATCAACTGTTGATGGTGTTGCAAAAGGTTCTGCCAGAAGCATTTCAGGGTTTAATATTTACGAGGCACTTCAAGAGTGTGACGATATGCTTATTCAATTTGGCGGGCACGAAGCTGCTGCTGGTGTTGCTATTGAAATAGATAATATAGATAAATTTAGAATTAAGTTTAACCATGTTTTAAGAGAAAAGATGAAGGAAAAAGATATTATTCCTGAAATAAAAGCTGATATTATTATTTCTCTTTCTGATATAACCCCTAAATTTGTTAGAATTCTTGATCAATTTGCTCCATTTGGTCCTGGCAACATGCGCCCAGTTTTTATTGCAAAAAATGTACAACTTGCAAATTATCCACGAATTGTTGGTAGTAATCATCTACTTGCAACCTTAAAACAAAATGGTGGTGATAAGGTTTTTGATGCCATTGGATTTAACTTAGGGTATTTTGCCGAAATTATTGCGAAAGATAGGGATTTAATTGATATTGTTTTTACAATTGAAAAAATTTCAAGAAATGAGGTCTCATACCCCCAAATTAGATTAAAAGATATAAAAGTAATAGAGAACGTTAATTAATTTATAGGAGTTATTATGTCAGGTCACTCTAAGTGGTCAACCATAAAAAGGAAAAAAGAAGCTCTCGATCAAAAACGCGGAAAAATATTTACAAAATTAATTAAAGAAATTACCGTCGCGGCTAAAATTGGTGGAGGTGATGTTGATGCCAATCCTCGATTAAGATTAGCTGTTGACAACGCTAAATCTGCCAATATGCCCTTGGATAATATTGAACGAGCCATTAAAAAAGCTACTGGTGAGTTAGAAGGTGTTACTTTCTTAGAACTAATGTACGAAGGTTACGGACCATCTGGTGTTGCTTTTATTGTTGAGTGTTTAACCGATAACAAAAACAGAACCGTTGCTGAAGTGCGACATCTTTTTACAAAATATGGTAATGGTCTTGGTGAAACTGGTTCGGTTGCTTGGATGTTTGACCGAAAAGGAATTATTACACTTCCAAACCAAGGCAAAGAAGAAGATGAAATTTTTGAAATAATTCTCGAAGCTGGTGCTGACGATTTGCAAACAGAAGAAGATTTTTTTGAAGTTACTTCTTCTGTTGATTCATTTGAAACTGTGCGCAAAGCACTTGTTGATGCTGGACTGGAAATTGAAAATGCCTCTTTGCAATGGATTGCAAAAAACACAATTGAGGTTGAAGGTGAAGCATCCGAAAAAGTTGAAAGACTTTTTGATATGCTAGATGATAGCGATGATGTACAAAATGTATATTCCAATGCTGACTTTAAAGAATAAATCAACGAAAAAAATATGATTATTATTGGAGTTGATCCCGGAACCATTATTACTGGTTTCGGGATTATTAAATATGAAAACAGCAAACTTAATTATTTGTATTCTGGAATAATTAAAACTCCAAGCACAAAAGAAATTCCGCCACGTTTAGAATCAATTTATGATGAGCTTCAACGATTAATCTCAAATTACAATCCAACTCAATTTGCAATTGAAACAGTATTTTATAACAATAATATTCAATCCATTTTAAAAATTGGTTATGTAAGAGGAATTGCATTACTTGCTGCACAAAAGTGTAAACTTGAAATATGCGAATATTCACCACGTGAAGTTAAAAAATCTGTTGTGGGAAATGGGGCGGCTTCCAAAGAACAAGTTCAATTTATGGTAAAGAAATTACTAAATTTACAAAACGATTTCCCTAAATTTGACGAAAGCGATGCCCTTGCAATTGCAACTTGTCATGCTTTCAAAAAAGATTCTCTTTCTCATAAAAGTGGAAGTTGGAAAAAATTTGTAGAAGCAAATCCAGATAAAGTATTATAATATTATAGGTGTGTAAATGATTGGATATTTAACAGGTAAAATTATTTCCAAAAAACCCACTCAAATTTTGTTGGATGTAAATGGGGTTGGATATATAGTTAATATCACAATTTCCACTTTTGAATCGTTATCCAAAAATAGTAGTGAAAAAGTTTCACTTTTTACTTATTTAAGTGTCCGCGAAGATGCTTTAGTTCTTTTTGGATTTTCTACCCAATCGGAAAAAGATATGTTTGAATTATTAATTAGTGTTAATGGTGTTGGGCCTAAATCTGCTCAATCAATTTTATCTGGAATTCAGATTGATGAGTTACACACAGCATTAAGAAATAATGATTTAAGCAGGATTATTGCAATTCCCGGAATTGGCAAAAAAACTGGTGAAAGGCTTTTAATTGAACTTCGAGATAAAGTTGAAAAATTATCTGATAGCTTTGAGTTTTCACACGATATTAATTACGCAATTAAAAACGATGCAATTCTTGCTTTATCGCAACTTGGATACAATTCCAAAACAGCCGAAAAAGCTGTTAGGACAATTTTAGCTGATATTGAAAATCCATCATTAGAAATTTTAGTAAAAAAATCACTCAGTTTATTAAACAAATAATTTAAAATAAAATAGGTTGTGATAAATTTATACCCAAAATTTTTCTTGTTTTTTAAATATTAGTTAAATAACTTTGAATCAAATTAAACTTATCACTTAACAATAAAGGAAAAACTATAGAATAATTCTCTACAATTATTATTTACTATTTCGGTAGAGGTCCATTTTGGAATTATTATTAATTATAGTTTTAACTATTATTCTGTTTGTTTCACTTTCGGTTGTATTCAAATTTAATCCTATTAAAACAAGACTTTTCTCCATAAGAAAAAGGTGTAAATGATATTTTGCTACTTTTTGTCGCAATTGTGACAATTTTTTATTTGTAAAAGAATAAACTTGAAAATATTATTATCCATTAACTTATAGGAGCTATTATGGACGCAAGTGAAAGTGTATTTCGAAACCCCATTTCTGAATTAATAAGTGACGAAATTTTTTATCTGTTGAAGGATAGGAATTTGATTAATGAAAAAAATCTAAGAGATTATCAGATTAAAAAGAAATTCAAAGCACTAAGAAATACTTCCATTTCTTCAACTGAAGCAATAGAAGTAATTAGACAAGATTATCCATATTTGCAATTTGATTCAATTAGAAAAATAATTTATTTAGGAAATAAAGAGTAATAAAAAATTATAGGCAGAGAGGAAACGGTTACATAAGTTTCCCTCTGCAAGATTTAAGCTTTCTCCAGCGAAAAACTAAATGTAGTTCCAAGTCCTTCAATGCTTTCTACCCAAATTTTACCATTATTTTTTTCTAGCAGTTCTTTGCATAAAATTAAGCCAAGTCCAGTGCCTGATTCATTTGCAGTTCCAATAGTTGTTACGTGTTCATCTAATTTAAATAATTTGTTTAAATTTTCTTTGCTTATTCCAATGCCTGTGTCTTTAATATGAACTATTATTTTATCATCTTTTTCTTCAGAATTAATAAATATATTTCCATTTCGCTTAGTAAATTTTATGGAATTCGAAATTAAATTTTGCAAAACTGAACTTATCATTGTTCTATCACCAACTATTAAACTTAAATCATCGGCATTATTAATTATTTTAATACTCTTTTTTGATGCTATATTTTCTAGAAAAATGAGTGTATCTCTTACCAATTTTGAAAGTTCAATTTTTTCTTGAGTTTTGTTAATCCTTCCAGTTTTAATTTGAGCCCACTGTAGTAGGTTTAGCAATAAGTCATAAACACTTTGAGCAGATTTATTAATTTCCTTTGAAAACGACCTTATTTCATCCATTGAAAGGTCAGATAAATCCTCTACCAAAAACTCAGAAAGATTTAGTAAAGCGTTAAATGGACTTTTTAAATCGTGAGCAATTATTGAAAAAAATTTATCTTTCTCCTCATTAACTTTTTTTAGCTCTCCTTCTGATAATTTAAGTTGCTCATTAAGTTCTGCTAATTCTTCGTTATATTTTCTAAGTAGTTTTTCTTGTTTTTTGGTTTCTGTAACATCTCTTATTATTCCCCTATAACCAACAACTTTTCCATCATTATTTTTTATCATAAAAGATGTTTCTAAAACAATTATTTCATTTCCCTTTTTACCTTTTATTCTTATCTCATAATCTTTAACAAATCCATCTTTTTCAATTTTTTCAATTAGTTTATCGCGTTCTAATGGATTAAAATATAAATCGTCTGCAATATTAATTTTCATAATATCTTCTTTGGAATCATATCCAAATAGTTCAATCCCCGATGGATTAATATCCACTAATTTTCCTTCTGGGGTGCTTTCGTATAAAACATCTTTTAGTTCCACAAAAAGTGTTTGATACTTTTCTTCTGCCGAATTAATGGAATTATTATCTTTTTCGTGTAGAATACTTTTTAGTTTCTCATTTTCAACACGCAATTTTTCAAGTTCTTTTATGTAACTTTCCATATAACCCTGTTAAATAAATTATTGTTAAATTTGTGGGTAATATAACTAATTTAAAATTAAATATTGAAGATTTGATATGACGGAAATTTTACAGTTACTACTTCTTTTTGTTTTGGGTATAATTGCCGGTATTATTAACGTTAATGCCGGTGGCGGTTCTGTTTTATCTTTACCAATGCTTTTGTTTTTGGGTTTGGATGGTTCTGTTGCAAATGGAACAAACCGTATTGCAATTCTTTTTCAAAACATTACGGCAATTATTTCTTTCAAAAATGGAAACCATTCAAAATTTAAGTTAAGCTTTAAACTTGCATTATTTACTTTACCAGGTGCAATTATTGGAGCATACTCCGCCATAAACATAAGTAATGAATTATTCCAAAAAATTCTTGCTATAATTATGATTGGTGTAGTTATAACAATGATACTTCCTAAAAAAAGCATTATTGCCGTTGAGGAATTAACTAAGAAACAAAATTTTTATGTCTATTTAGCCATGTTTGGTGTAGGATTTTATGGTGGATTTATTCAGGTTGGTGTTGGCTTTTTATTAATGGCTTCGCTTCATTATTTAATGAAACAATCCTTAGTAAAGGTGAATATGCATAAAGTTTTTATTGTGCTTATTTATACAATTCCGGCGTTAATAATTTTTGTTATTTCTGGGAACGTAAATTGGGGTTATGGTTTAGTACTTGCATCCGGAAATATGCTTGGAGCTTGGTGGGGTGTAAAATTTTCGATCAAAGGTGGTGATAAATTTATTAAAACTATTTTAATAATTGCAATTTTCTTAATGTCATTAAAATTACTAGGAGCATTTGGATGAAAAATAAATTTCATTGGTATGATGGACTTTTTTACGATAAAATGATTGCGCCCAATCAAGATGGAACTTTTGCAATTATGAGAGAAATGATGAAGCCAAATTCATCCGTAATAGATATTGGAACTGGAACTGGAAGATTTGTATTTCAAGCAACAAATAAGTTTAGAAAAATAGTTGGTGTTGATTTATCTTCTCGTAATATAAATTTTGCCAATTCTCAATTAGAAAAATCAAATTTTAAAAACATCTCTTTCCTTCATGCTAATGCAACCGAAATAAAATCCCATTTTCCCGAAAAATTTGACTATTCCACCATTTCATATGTAATTCATGAAATGCCTTACGAAATGAGATTAACTGTATTAAAAGCTATGAGTGAAATTTCAAATACAATAATAATTGGGGATTATTTTGCTCCTCAACCCAAAAATAAAAGAGGAATTTCTAACAGAATTGCAGAATTTCTTGCTGGGACTGATCATTTCAATAATTATCGCAATTTCACAAAGCACAATGGAATTTATGGTTTGGTAGAAACTCTTGGAATGTTAATAGTTCAAGAAAAAATTGGTGTTCATGGTACTTCGCATATTGTTAGAATTAATAAGAAAATTGACTAATAATATTAGAGTTTCTGCAAAATAGGGATTTATCTCTTTGTCATTTCAATCCCGATGTTTTTTCGGGAGAGAAGTCTCTCACAATTCTAAAGATTTCTCACCCACAAAACGGGTTCAAAATGACATATTCATCATTTTGCAGAAACTATATTATATATCAAAATACAATTAATAGAAAGAATTTAAAATGTTATTAAATAAAGTTGCAATACCAAAGGAACACGGAGCGTGGGGATTTGTGTTGGAACCACTAATACTTTCACTAATAGTTGCCTTCTCAGTAAATGGATTATTGCTCGCGCTTGCATCATTTATATTATTTTTAGCAAATCAGCCAATTAAAATTATTTTTACAAAATCTATATCAACCAAACATAAATCAGCGGCGACTAAAATTCTATTCTTTTATTCAAGTATTATCTTTCTGTTATTTGTTGCCATTATTGTAAATGCAAAAATAGTTTATTTACTCCCATACGCATTTGGATTATTATTAATGTTACTTTTCCTTTTTTTTCAGATAAATAATTTGGGAAGATATTTATTTTTTGAATTTATTCAATCTTTTGGTATTACTCTAATGGCTATTTCAATATTACTAATGAATGGTTCGTTTCAATATAATGTGTGGATTTTTGGAATTCTATTGCTTAGCCGCGCAATTCCAACAATTATTTATGTAAATGCAAAAGTCAAAGAGCAAAAAAGAAAAGATTATTCAAAAGCCGCAACGAATTTGGCAAATTCAATATCGGTTTTAATTGTTTTTTTATTGGGATGGAATTTTTTGCTTCCAGAATTTTCTTTTTTAGCTTCAATTATTCTTTTACTTCGTTCAGAGATAGGATTTTCAAAGTTAAACTTTACAAAAACTGTTAAACAAATTGGAATTGCAGAATTTGTTTACGGTTCTCTATTTGTTGTGATAAATGGAATAGTGTTTTTAATTTAGTTTTTATTCTGGAATAAATAATTTAATCTTAATATTCTTAAATCAATATAACTTACAGTTTCTTTTAAATCATCATAAACAGGACGCATAAGTTCAGCGCCTAATTTTTGAAAGCTTTTATATACTTGCTTTTGTGTTTTTTCGTCGCACTCTAATCTGTTCAAAAGTCCTTTTGGATTGATTGGTGAGACCAAATTTCCATATTTTGATAAATGTGCAATTAAGGTATCTAACTTTAAATTGTATTCACTCAAAATGGAGTCAACAGATTTTCCAGAATTATATTCTTTGCCAATTATTTCGTACTTTAGCTTTTTTGTTGGTGAACCATTTCTATTTCTATTACTTAATATATTTTTAGAGCTTACTGGGATATTAAATTTATTGCAATAATTTGAAATAAAAAGGATAAACTTTGCCCCATATTTTTGCAACTTAGCATCACCAACTCCATGAATATTTATCATTTCCTTGTCTGTTGTTGGATAATATGCTGCCATTTCAATAAGTGTTTTATCAGGGAATATTGCGTAAGGTGGCAATCCACTATTATCTGCAATGTTTTTTCTTGCTTGCTGAAGAACACCAAACAGCTTTTTGTCATAATTGAGTGTTGTAATGCTTTTACTTTCAAATTTAGTTTCAGTATCAATTTTACCCTTTACATCCACACCGCCTTTCAAAACTTCATACCCACGGTCAGTAATTTTCAGACTTCCAAATTCAAAATCCTTTGTTAATAATCCTTTTACAATTAATTGACGTGAAATTGAAAGCCAAACTTCTCTCGAATGTTCTTTCCCAATTCCATATGTAGAAATTTCATCATGTTTTTTTTCAATTACCTTTTGGTTTTTTGAGCCGAGTAATACATCAACAATATGATTTGCTCCAAATATTTCTCCAGTTCGTTTAACACAGCTCATAAATTTTTGTGCTTCAACTGAAATATTATCAAGTGTTTGCACTCCTTTATTACAATTATCACAAATTCCGCAATTTTCTTGGTAGTAGTCTTCCCCAAAATATGTAAGCAACGGAATTCTTCTACAAGCATAAGTTTCTGCATAACGGATTAGCTTATCCAGATGCTGCTTAGCTACTAATTTTTCACGACCCTCTTTCTGGTCAATAAAATAATTTATTTTGCTAATGTCACCATATCCAAATAGCAGCAAACAATCGGCTCGCAAACCGTCACGACCCGCTCGTCCAATTTCTTGATAATACGATTCAATGTTTTTTGGTAAATCGTAGTGAATTACAAACCTTACGTTTGGTTTATTTATTCCCATTCCAAAAGCGACTGTAGCAACTATTATTGAAATATCATCCTTAATAAATTTTTCTTGATTTTGCATGCGCTCTTTGTCTGAAAGTCCAGCATGATAAGGCTTAACAGAATATCCATGCTCATCCAATTCAGCCGTTAAATCATCAACTTGTTTACGAGAAAAACAATAGATAATTCCCGATTGATTTTTGTGCTTTTCAAGAAAATTCAAAGTCTGTTTTACTGGAAATGTCTTTTCAACAACTTGAAGGAACAGATTATCCCTATTAAAACTTGCTACAAAACGATTTGATTTTTTGAATTTTAGATTTTCAATTATATCATTTTGAACTTGTGGAGTTGCAGTTGCTGTTAGCGCCATAAAAACTGCATTTGGAAATCTGGGTTTTAATGTTGCAATTTCTCTATAAACTGGACGGAAATCATGCCCCCATTCAGAAATACAATGCGCTTCATCTATGGTTATACAATCTACATCCAATTTTTCTAATAATTCTAATGTCCGCTCAAGCATTAAAGTTTCTGGAGCAACATAAAGTAACTTCACATTTCCACTTCTAACTTGCTCAACATTAAATTGATAATCCAATTGGCTCAAAGATGAATTTAGGAATAAAGCATTTACTCCAAGTTCACTTAATTGCTCAACTTGGTCTTTCATTAGCGAAATTAGTGGAGAAACCACAACCGTAATTCCGTCAAAAATTAGTGCGGGAATTTGGTAAGTTAGCGACTTTCCACCACCAGTTGGCATTATAACTAATGTATCATTTTTTGAAATTATATTTTCAATTACTTCTTTTTGAAGCGGTCGGAAAGAGTGATAACCGAATATTTTACTAAGTATGCCTTCAGCTTTTTTTATCATGGTGCTAATTTAAGAATTTTTAAATTCAACATTTCAATATTTTGATTCTCGCGTAGCACAGATTAGCAATCTGTGTATTTATTTTAGCAATTACGCTTATTTTGCACAGAATGCTATTCTGTGCTACAAAACAAATTTTATAAAACCAAATAATTTGGATGACAATAAGTATTGTTCCATTTTTCCCAATCATCAACCAGCCCAGCTTTAACTGGATTCATCAAAACGTATTTTACAATATTAAATAGTTCTCGCTCATCTCTAACCAACCTATCAAAACTTTCATCTTGCCAAAACTGACCAGAACGCCGAAGTACAATATTGGCGTCACGTGCAGAAATTCTTTTGATTGATTGCATAATTTTACTAATTCCTTTATTCCCCTCAAGCAACTCAAAGACTACATGAACATGGTTTGGCATAATACAATAGCAAGTTAGTTTGTATTCTTTGTTATTTGGAAACTCAAGTGTAGCTCTAACAATTTCAGCAATTGATGGAATTGTTAAATAATTTAATCCCAGTTCATTTGAATCCAAAAGAGAATCGTATTTTGCAAAAAGACGTTTTTGTTGAATTGATGTTAATTTTTTATAAGCGTTAAATTCTTGTTGCAATTCTTGTAAAGCTATTTGTGGTATACTATTAGCGAGCCTATAAGTTAAAAAATATTGCCCATCATTATAATGGACATGAGGTAGATTGCGTCTATGAAATGTTTTCATGGTATTTTCTCTTATTTTTTCACAGAGTAGTAATTTGTGGAAATATAATACAATTAATTATTAATAATTTCAGCATAGTTTTTAGAATAAACATGTTTGTAGCACAGATTAGTAATCTGTGCCTTTATTTTAACGATTATACTTATTTTGCACAGAATAGTGATTTGTGGAAATATAATACAATTAATTATTAATAATTTCAGCATAGTTTTTAGAATAAACATGTTTGTAGCACAGATTAGTAATCTGTGCCTTTATTTTAGCGATTATACTTATTTTGCACAGAATGCTATTCTGTGCTACAAAAACAAATAATACGGTATTTTCTTTAAAACAACACAATTAGTTTAATTGAGAATTTATTTTTAATAAGGCAAAATATCGTTTTATAATTGCTAAATATTTTACTAATTTTAAGTATGAAAAATCTAAAAACAAATATCTATTCAAACAACAAATCTAAATTCCACTTATTGGGATATTTTTATACTTGCCTCTGTTAAACCTAACTAACGGTTAAACTCATATTATAAACATTTTACAAAAGGCATTAACAATGATTAATGATGATCAAAATTTATCCTCATTTGCGGATAAATTATTAGAAAAAAGAAAAGAATATAAACCCCGAAATCCGATAAAATCAGCTTCGCATAGTTTTTTGAATGAATTGTTGGAACTCCTTTTCCCACACTATTCAGTTAAAAATTACTACAACTCAGAAGAAATCGTGAGCAAAGTCTATTTACTAAGAAGAAACTTGCAAGAAATTTTGATTTCACTTAACAACGGAATGGAGTTTAAAGCAAAGGATTGCTCTAAAACTTTCATTGAAAATATACCAAATGTTCATTCCCTTTTGTTAAGAGATGCCGAAGCTATTTGCAAAGGCGACCCAGCGGCAAAAAGTGTTGATGAAGTTATATTAGCATATCCTGGTTTTTCGGCTATTGCAATTTATAGATTAGCCCATGAATTGTATAAATTGAACATTCCACTTCTGCCGAGAATATTCACAGAATATGCTCATCAAAATAGTGGAATTGATATTCATCCAGGTGCAACTATTGGCGAATCGTTTTTTATTGATCATGGAACTGGAATTGTGATTGGTGAAACAGCCCATATTGGAAATAATGTAAAAATATATCAAGGTGTAACACTCGGTGCACTAAGCGTTGATAAGGATTTAGCAGAAACTAAACGACATCCAACAATTGAAGATGACGTAATCATATATTCAAATGCTGTAATTCTTGGTGGAAAAACTACTATTGGAAAAGGTGCTGTAATTGGCGGAAACGTTTGGCTTACTCGTTCGGTTCCAGCGAATTCTGTTGTATTCCACAGAAGTGAAATAAATTTTAAAGAAAATTTCGAATCAGATGTTTCAAATTTTATAATTTAATGAAAGGTTACAAAAATGAAAATAGAAAATATATTGGAGAGCATTGGAAATACTCCACACGTTAGAATAAATAAATTATTTGCTTCATCAAAAAATAATGTTTGGATTAAATTGGAAAGACAAAATCCAGGCGGAAGCATAAAAGATAGAATTGCACTATCAATGATTGAAGACGCTGAAAACAAAGGGATTCTGAAAGCTGGAATGACGATAGTTGAACCAACTTCTGGCAATACTGGAATTGGTTTAGCAATGGTAGCCGCTGTAAAAGGATACAAATTAATTTTAGTAATGCCAGAATCAATGTCAATTGAAAGGCGTAAAATTATGTCGGCTTATGGAGCTACTTTTGAACTTACTCCACGCGAGCTTGGAATGAAAGGAGCAATTGCAAAAGCTGAGGAGCTACAAAATGGCGATCCCAATTTTTGGATACCTTCACAATTTGATAATGATGCAAACCCAGATACTCATCGCAAAACAACTGCTCTTGAAATAATATCTGATTTTCCAGAAGGAATTGATTACTTAATAACTGGCGTTGGAACTGGAGGTCACATTTCGGGAATTGCGGAAATTTTGAAAAAGAAATTTCCACAATTAAAGGCATTTGCTGTTGAACCAATAGATTCGCCAGTAATTGGTGGCGGACAACCGGGTCCACATCCACTACAAGGCATTGGCGCTGGTTTTATTCCAAAAAACTTAAATACAAGTATTTTGGATGGAGCAATTTCGGTAAGTAAGGAAGAAGCCTATCTTTTTACTCAACGACTTGCAAAAGAAGAAGGCATTTTTGCTGGAATTTCAACAGGCGCAACGCTTGCAGCTATTAACCAAAAGATTAATGGAATTGGAACAGGCAAATCAATACTTGGCTTTAACTACGATACTGGTGAAAGATATTTAACTGTTGATGGTTTGTTTTAATTCATTCTATTTTGAAATTGTCTTTTTTTTGAGCTAAAACCTCCAAAGTTTCTAATACTTTGGAGGTTTATAATTCTCTAAAATTATAATACTTTTCAATACAGTAACAAGTTTTATGATTTTTCTTAACAGCAAATATTTATTATTTGCTTAACAAGTAATTTATCATTTCGTTTTAATTAAAATATCATTTAATCTATTGCAACAGTAACACCCATGCCAAGTACACCATCAACAGAACGACTAATTTCATCCTTCAAATAGATTTTGTAAAATATTTTTGGGCTAACAACCTCGCCTTTCCATTGAGCCCCTAAATTAAACATGTTAACAAAACGGTCTGTTATATCCTCTGTATCTTCAGATAGAATAAAAATGCCTAGTAATTCAACATTAAATGATAATCTTTCCACCTTAAAACCCGCATTCAATCCATAATGGACAAATATTTCTCCGTCAGAACTATTATCGCCAATTGGCAAAATAAAATTGGGACCTACTTCAAACGCAAAATTAAAACTTTCTGCAATAATTCTATGATTGGCATAGTTAAGGTATAAACCTAAAGAATTTGGTATAAATTTCTGGATGTCATAATAGTTGCTGTATAAACCATTTAAAGCTATAGTTTCTTCAGCTGTAGGTAAAAACACACCAGCTGAAAAAAATGAAATGCTATTATTTATTATTTTCTTATTTGTTTGTATCCCAATAAAAATATTTCCAAACCCTTTTTTCTCATAAGTATATTTTCCCCAATAATTATCTACTTCATAGTTTGCATTTATATAAGGAATACTACTTACTAAATTTATTTTTGAACTTATTGGAATATTGAAATATATCTGATAAACACCAGAAAATGCATTCATTTTATAATATTTGTTTGAGAAAAAAGTTTTATCAAAACTTAACCCGAATTGTTTTGTTGTATCTGGCATGGTTTGCAAATTTATTGTCTGCGCTAAACAAACGTTAATTGATAAAAACATTAGTAAATAAATAACTTTAATTTTGACGGAATTGATTTTCATTTTTGCACTCCATTTAATTTGTATGAAAAATATTTTTTGTTTTTTTTTGAAAAAGAATTATTTTAATACAACCCTACACAGCATTTAACACACCTTCATATTTAAAAAAAACAACTTAATTAATAAGTTGTTGAATTCCAAGATTTGAATAAGTATAAAACTAGAACCCGAATTACTTTCTTGCTTCTAATTAATTTCTAAAGTTAATGAATTTTCCCATGCCTACCTTTTTTAGTTCCTTTTAGATATTAGTGAAAATACAAACCTTGGAGGTTTCAAAAACCCCCAAGGTTTTTGCTCTATCCTTCAATAATATTTTTCAACTGAAACTCATGCCTAATTGGATGCATAACGGCATGCTCAAGCATTGCATCAATGCAGTAATCAACATCCCAATTTGATTTGAATGTTGGTGAGTGGAATTTTTCTTCTGCAAGATCAGCAAGTGGTATGCGCCATTTTGCTAATAAGTAGATTAGATATTCATCCACTTCATTTTCAATTTTATCTGCTTCGGGCGCTGGCTTAATTTTTAGATCTGGAAGTTCCAACTTGCTGCACATCCAAACCATGTATCCACGTGCTGCTCTAAATACGTGGTGAAGAAGTGTATTTAATGATTTATAATCTGGATCTTCAGTATCTGGCAATCCTATATTTAATCTTTTAGCCTCTCGCCAAACCAATAAAAAAGAACGCAAATGTTTTTCATGCAATAAAACTAAAGTCCTAGCACCGTTGTATTTGTATTTTTTTAAGTTCTTGGAGTTCATTTTATATCCTTTCAATCAATCTTACTATTGAATAATTCATTTACAAGTCTATCTGTTCTATAAATATATTTTAGAGCTTCCATAATTCCCCATGAATCACTAGCAACAGTGCGGTTGTTGGTTTCATCAAAGATGAAATGACCAGCAAGTGATTCAAGATTTCCATCGTGTGCTAATCCAACTACTTCCATATTTTTATTAATTATTGAGCTTCCAGAATTTCCACCAACAATATCGTTTGTGGAAGCAAAACCGATTGGGATTGACAAATCCAATTCCGCTGGAGGAGTTTGCCAGCGTGGATGCAAGCCCCAAGGATATGTTTTCTTTCCAAATGAAATATATCTATCCCACAAGCCATAAAACGTAGTTTTAGCCGGAGCAATTGTGCCGTTATATTCGTAGCCTTTAATAACTCCATCAGAAATTCGCAAAGTTGACGTTGCATCTGGAGAAATATTATCACCAAAAACATCAAAAACAGCTTCACCCAATTTTTGATTTAAAATTGTCAGTTTGTTGTTCAACTCTTCTCTTTTAACTTCAAGTTTTTCATAAATAGCTTGCGAGTTAATAATGAATTGAATAAACGAATCACTTGAATTCAGAATTTCATCGGGAGTTAAAGCCAATAATATGTCAACTTTTTCTTTTGTAGTAATTTGAGAATTGCTCAAGGCAAACTTAACCGCTTCATTTCCAGTTTTGCCATCATAAAGCATTTTCAGCAATTCATCATCTTTTCCAAGAATACTTGTTACAGTATTTGCATGAGCACGAATTAACAAATTATTAAACTCAACATCTATCGAATCTGGAAAAATATTTTTTATCGTATTTTGCAAATTCTCCTTTTGGTAGAGCGGACTTCTATCAGCTTCTTCTTTTTTCATTTCCTCAGCATAATCTATAATTGAGTATGCTATTTTAAAATAAGCAGAAGCTCCCCTTCTCTGAGGCTGATAACCGTAATATTTAGCTGATGTTTCTCGTAATTCAGATATTACATTGTCAATATCAGCCCAAAGATTTTTATATTTTTCGGATAATTCTGGAGATTCATTAACTTTTGCTCGCAACTCATTTTCGAAACTCATTTTCTTTGCCATCAATTCAGGTTTGCTCAATCCGTATAATCTGCCCGCATAAGATTTTCTTCCGTTGCCATAACCCATAACATTATTAAGCAATTCTGATTCACGTTCTGGATATTTATTGAACAATTCAAAATAGACTTGATAAAGGTCCTCATACAAAGCAAGGCGATTTGTATAAACTACATCTCGCAAGTATTCAAGATTTGAAACTGAAAGAAGACGGTCAGTGCTTCCAGGTCTTCCAACAACAAAAATTGGTTCACCTTCATTTGCACCTTTTTCGCTCCAAGTAAAATGATGCTCAGTTTTTACTGGATTGCCATTTTCGAAAGCACGATAAAACATAAAATCCAATTCGTAGCGAGGATATGTAAAATTGTCCCAATCCCAGCCTGTTGCAGCTATTTGAAAATCCGGAGCCATAACTAAGCGAATATCGCTATAGCGTTTATAGTAATAGAGTGAATACTTTTCGCCTTTATAAAGTGTTACCACTTTGCAAACTAATCCACTTTCAGCTTCTGCGTCTCTCACAAATCTTGCTTCAATTGAATCACGTAAAGCTATTTTTTCCTTATCACTTTCCCCTTTTGCCATTTCTTCTTTTATTTCATCTGTAACATCAACAATTTTAATTAACTGGTCTACAAATAAATTTGGCACAACTCTTTCTTCATCAAGAGATTCAGCATAAAAACCATCGCGCAACCAATTTTCACCTTCGTCCTGTAGTGAGGTCAATTGTCCCCGTCCACAATGGTGATTTGTCATAATCAAACCATCTTCAGAAACAAATGCTGCCGAACATCCGCCACCAAACTGGAGTGCCGATTTCTGAACATTAGCCAACCATTCAAAAGATGGTTCAAATCCATACTTGTTTCCAAACATTCCAACTGGAACATCATCGAAAGTCCACATTTTTCCAAAATCATTTAACGAATATTTTACTGTGTCAATATCAATTGGCTTGTACAAACCAGTTTGAGCATTTGCAGTTATCATCAATACTAGAGCTAACAAAAGAGTTTTAAGTAATCGCATTTTTAAGTCCAAAATATTTTATAAGATTTAATTATAAATATATGATTTTTTAATATTAATCTTTGGTTGGAATTTTGTCTATATGTTTTTTTTGATGCGCTGTTCTGTAATTAAAAATAACAACATTAAAGCTATATAATGAATGTTAGTTTGAAAAAACCCAACTTTTAATCATCAATAGAAAGAGATTTATATTTTTAAGACTGTTTGTTTTTGCAATCTTTTAAACTTCAAAAGTTGAGCTTTTGGAATTCCAAAAAATTTCTAGTACCTCAAAAAATATTTAGTATGAATATTTCGGTAAAATAATATTTTCATTTCGATTCTCTTTTTAATAATATTGCTTACTATTTATAACGTTTTAATAATGGAGAATAAATGTACAGATCTATAAATAAAATATTAGTAACTACTTTGTTAGTAATTACAATTTCGTTTTCAGTTTTAATTGGACAAACAGTAAAACTGAAAATTGTTGAAACAACAGATTCACACGGGGCAATATATCCTTATAATTTCATGGATATGAAACCGCAAGATCATTCACTTGCGCAGGTTCAAACCTATTTAAATGGACAACGAGCGGATAGTACACAAGAGTTAGTTTTACTAAGCAATGGCGATATTCTACAAGGAACTCCAGCGGTTTATTATTATAATTTTGAGGAACCAAACTCACCTCATCTTTATGCTGATGTTATGAATTACATGAAATATGATGCAGGTTCTGTTGGAAATCATGATATCGAAACTGGGCATCCAGTTTACGATAGTTTTGTAACTCAATTAAATTTTCCTTGGCTTTCCGCAAACTCGGTTGACGTGAAAACGCAAAAGCCATATTTTAAGCCATATACAATTATTGAACGTAAAGGAATTAAGATTGCGGTTCTTGGATTAACCACTCCAGCTATTCCAAATTGGTTGCCTCAAAAAATTTGGGAAGGGATACAATTTGATGATATGATTGAAACAGCAAAAATGTGGATTCCAATTATTAAAGAAAATGAAAAACCAGAAATTATTGTTGGACTTTTTCACGCTGGAGGCGACCCAACATACAATGGACAAACAATTACAACTTATAAAAATGAAAACGCTACTCGATTAGTGGCTGAACAAGTTCTAGGTTTTGATGTTGTTTTTACTGGGCACGATCATCAAGGTTGGAATATTTTTGTAAATAATTCAGATAGCAATAAAGTTCTTTTAATTGGTGGAACAAGCTCATCGCGTATTTTTGCTGAAGTAACAATAAATATGACCTTAAATCCAGAAACGAAAAAATGGGAAAAGGAATTCACTGGTGCTTTGCTTAATTCAAAAAATTACAAACCAGATGCAGATTTTATCAAAACTTTTAATCCTCAATTTGAGATTGTAAAAGAATATGTTTCCAAAGAAATTGGAGTTTTTACTGAAACAATTTCATCGCGTGAATCTCTTTTTGGTGATTCGCCTTTTGTTGATTTAATTCACCAAATCCAACTTGGTATTACTAATGCTAATATTTCTTTTGCTGCTCCTTTAACTTTTAACACCAAAATTGAAAAGGGTAAAATATTTGTAAAAGATATGTTCAAACTTTACAAATATGAAAATCTACTTTATACAATTAGTCTTTCTGGAAAAGAAGTAAAAGATATTTTGGACTATAGCAGTGGAATTTGGTTTAACCAAATGAAAGATGAAAATGATGATTTGTTGAAATTTGTAAAAGATGAAAGTGGAAAATTGAAATGGTCAGAACGTTCAAACTCGCCAATGCTGGAGGAAAGATTTTATAATTTTGAATCCGCTGCTGGAATAAATTACACAGTTGATGTTTCCAAACCAATTGGAGAAAGGGTTACAATTACTTCAATGAAAAATGGCAACAAATTTGATTTAAATAAAATATACAAAGTTGCTCTAAATTCGTATCGTGGAAACGGTGGTGGTGGTCATTTAACTCTCGGTGCAAAAATTCCACAAACAGAATTAGCATCACGAATTATTACTTCTACCGATAAAGATTTACGTTTTTACATGATGAAATGGATTGAAAAAGAAGTGACAGTTAATCCAAAAACTGATAATAACTGGAAAATTATTCCAGAAGAATGGGCTAAACTTGGAGCGGAAAAAGATAGTAAATTGATGTTTAAAGATTGAATTATATAAAAATGCTACTTAAAATTCAAAAATATATTAAAGGTAACAAATGAAAACAGAACTACTTGGTGGAAAGAAGAATATTATAATCGGTTCCCTACTTTTGGTTGTTGGACTTATTTTATTTTCATTTAGCTTTTTTATTGGTCTAATTTACTTGATAATTTCTATAGTTCTGATTAGTAAATACAACAAAAAAGATGAAATTGACAACCGTGCAATTGTAGAAAAAGAGATAATGGATGAAGCTAAAAAACTGGGGTTAGTTGAGGAAACAAGACCTAAAAAGCAGATAGCTCCTCTTACTCCTATAAAAGAGATTACGCCAATTAATACTTCTATTAAAGAAAATAAGAATATGGTGTTTATAAAAGGAGGCAAATTTGAAATGGGTTATCTCAGCAATTCTAAAGGAGACCCTGCTCACAAAGTAACATTGGACGATTTTTATATAAATAAATATCAAGTTACTCATGCAGAATTTGTAGAATTTCTTAATATAAATGAAATAGCTAAAAATGGTGTTTACAATGGGAATTTATTAATTGATTTGAAAGCCCAATTTGCTACTATTGTTTATAGAAATGGTAAATTCAATTTTGTCAAAGGTAAATATGCTGAAAAAGATTCTTGTCCAGTAGTTTTGGTTACATGGGCGGGTGCACATGAATATTGCAAATGGGCAGGTGGACGTTTGCCTTCAGAAGCTGAATGGGAATATGCAGCACGCGGTGGTACTAAGTATGACGAAACATACAATTGGTATTCCATGGATCGTTATAGATTTAGTGGAAGTGACGATATTAATGAGGTTGCATGGTACTGGCGAAATTCTGGTGATTATAGATTGAAAGGTGATTGGGCAGAATCCCGCGCAAAAGATAACAATGGTAGAACTCATCCGGTTGGAGCAATGAAAAAAAATCAGTTAGGTCTTTACGATATGAGCGGAAATGTTTGGGAATGGTGTAATGATTGGTATGCAAGATACGAAACTGGAGAAGTTACAAATCCACAAGGTCCAGAAACTGGTGGAACTTTATTAGGTAATGTAATCGTAATTAAGCCTATGAAAGTTATTCGAGGCGGCAGTTGGTACAATGATAGTAGTTGTGAAACTACGGCAAGAGAAAGTAAAATACCAACTGAATCTGGTTACGGAGTAGGTTTCCGTTTAGGTGCTTCTGTAGAGAGATGACAATTGTAAAACAGATTATTATAATTTTCGCTGATTAGATAAATTATATTGATACAAAAAATTGATTAAAAAATCAAAACCTCCAAGGTTTTTAAAACCTTGGAGTTATTCCGTTTAAAGTCAATTAAATCTTCAACTTATTTTATCTTTAATTGCTTCATATTGGAACTTATTTATGTTCCAATATGAAATTGTAATTTTGTTAAATTACCAAAATTACTTAGATTT
>Ga0210046_1000445_pt1 | contig 39813 bp, 35 predicted proteins | sample CryGeyCG2114_250_FD_185461 | JGI IMG/M metagenome (GOLD analysis project Ga0210046, IMG submission 185461) | Groundwater microbial communities from aquifer - Crystal Geyser CG18_big_fil_WC_8/21/14_2.50 (SPAdes) (version 2) | ecosystem: Environmental > Aquatic > Deep subsurface > Groundwater ...
AAGGAGAATCAAAATGGAAAATACAACAACAGATGTAACATTAAATAATGAAGAAATTATTGAATAAGTAACAAAAATATAAAAATTACCATACCACATTTTATTATGAGGTATGGTAATTTTTTTTTCTAGTATTTTAATAATATATGTGTGCATTTGATTTTGTTTCAGTTACTTATATATAACATGTACTAACTTATGTATTACATCTGAACATATCGTTTAGGTGGTATGTAGGTTAATCTTTCTAAGGAAAATCAAAATGAACACAAAACAAACAGTGGTGGTTGCAACTAAAAAAGAATTATTAGAACTTATAAATAATTCATCAGATAGTGCTGATTTAAATTATATTGATGTGTCAGGTATAACTGACATGTCGTTTTTGTTTGCTAATAGTAAATTTAATGGTGACATTTCGCATTGGGATGTTTCTAATGTTAAATGTATGTGTGGTATGTTTTCCTTCAGTATGTTTAATAAAAATATTTTTCAATGGGATGTATCTAATGTTACAGATATGTCACACATGTTTGAATCTAGTAAATTCAATAAAGATATATCCAATTGGGATGTATCTAATGTAACAAACATGTCTAGTTTGTTTGCTAGTAGTAAATTCAGTAAAAATATTTTTAAGTGGGATGTTTCTAAAGTCACTAATATTTCGTATATGTTTGAATATAGTGAATTTAATGGTGATATTTCGCATTGGGATGTTTCCAATGTAAAAAACATGGAGTTTATGTTTTATAATAGTAAGTTCAATAGTGATATTTCACAATGGAATGTTAGTAATGTTATTAATATGGCAGCTATGTTTCAGTATAGTAAATTTAATAATAACATTTCAAAATGGGATGTTTTTAAAGTTAACAGTATGGCATATATGTTCTCTAATAGTAAATTCAATAAAGATATATCCAAATGGGATGTATCTAACGTAATTGATATATCTAGTATGTTTCAGTATAGTAAGTTTAATAAAGATATATCTAATTGGAATGTTGGTAATGTTAAAAATATGAGTTATATGTTTTATAGTAGTAAATTTAAAGGAGACATATCTAACTGGAATGTTAGTAATGTAAAAAATATGAGCTATATGTTTTATAGTAGTAAATTTAAAGGAGATATTTCTAAATGGACTAAACAACCAACTTAACATGTATGGTAGATAATTAATATACTCTACCTATATATGTAAAATAACCGCTACACTTTCTAAATGTAGTGGTTATTTTTTTATGCGTTTGATTTTATTTCAGTTACATATATATAATATGTACTAGCCTATGTATTACACCTAACATATCGTTTAGGTGGTATATAGGTTAGAATTTTAAAGGAGAAACAAAATGAATATCAAGTCAAAAACAGGGCCGTTGACAATTGCCGTAAATGGAGTAGTTGATGGTAAAACCGTCAGCGCTGAAGTGTCGGTTGAGAGTTCCCAATGGGAATTTTCTCTCGAAGTAGGGGAATTCGCGGAACTGTATTTAAAGTTCCCAAAAATCTTAGAGGCTTTGAAAAAAGCCTCCAAGTAAAAAACACCCTCTCTTGAAATAATAGAGAGGGTGTTTTTTTTTTATTGACCTGTTAATTGACTTATAGCATGAAAACTATTTCCAAATATTGTTTTTGGAAAATTAAGAGCTCCTATTGTATTGCTTGATATATATGCTGGGTCTGATAATTTACCCATTCTTATTTCTAGTTCAGCTAATTTAATTCTTAATTTAGGTACTAGATATATTTGTTCATATATATCAAGCCCAACTAAAGTATTAACATAGTCATCCATATTAGTATTTCCTTTGTCACCACCTATAAGGGTATTTGCTGTATCTATTACACCTTGAAATATACCATTTTCAACTATATCAATATTAAGTGATTCATCTAAATTAGCTACTGTGAATTCTATATCTATTGCATTAGTTTGTGCAGTTTTAGAAAATGCTAAATTAGATGTACCTCTAGTTACATTTATAGAATCTATCATGCCTAAACTAATTTGTACTCTACCTCTATCAAATAACTGACATATAAAAGGTGCAGTGTGAGATGACCCACCAGTTGCTCTAGGTAACCCTCCTGCTAAAATCATAGCTAGTGGTAAATATATGTTTATTAATTGAGAATATGCATTACCATATGGTGACATTAATCTTAATTTATAACTAGCATGTGGTAAATTAGCATTACTACTTTCCCATGTTTTAGGTAAGTTTACATGTAATCCATATGCTAAAGCTAATAATGGATTAGCTAGATTATGTGTAGCATTAGAAACTGTTATAGCTGCAGTATCACCAGCTAATGAAATTACATCATCTAAAAAAGGAATAATACCAGCAGCTTGTTTTATAGCCTGAGCTGTACTTCCTATTTTATCACTAAATCCATTAAAAGCTTGTCCTAAAGCATTTTCTTTAGTAGAATTACTAAATGAAGACCCTATAGAACCAGTTGTTTCTACAGTAAAAACAGCAAATGCACTACCTTCTGTTATTTCTGATAATGTATATTCTTTATATTTATTCCACCAACTTTTATTATCATCTATATTTTTTTGTATTCTTGTATCAATTGTATCAGTGCTATCTTTATCTATGTTTAAATCTACTGTATTACCAGTTTTTTGGTCTACTGTAATAGGGTCTTTATTATAATAAGTAGCATTATTATCTTTATTATTAGTAGTTTTTTTATCATTTTCTGGTCCTAAAACTTTATATGCTGCTGACCATATATAATCTATAAACATGTTAGTGTCACCATGTTTATTACTAAATAAAGTATCATGTGTAGTTTCACCTTCTTTTAAAGGGTAATCTAAAAAATCAGTACTAGCTGATATAGTATCATTATTTTCAAGATCAGCTTTTAAAGATCTATTAAATGCTCTTTGTGCTTTTAATGCTAAACCATAAACACTTATTCTACCTTTTTCACTAACTATATCACCTAATAAAGAATGCATTTGCCCAATTTGATTTACATCACCACTAAATTGTTTACCTATAGTATTATCTACTTTATAATTAAATCCTTGCCAAAGATTAGGAGATAAAGTTCTTCTATTCATAATAGTATTTACTAGTTCTTCAACACCATTCCAATATAAATGCATCATTGGTTTTAATGAGTAAAATCTTTTATTATTGGATAATAATCCTATAAGACCAAGTGATAATGTTAATAAAGGTGCTCCTATTATTGCAAATACTAATGTAACAATATTAACTATTTCTAATAATGATGACATTATAACACCTCTATTATTTAAAGCTGCTCTTTTAATATCAAACGCACCTGTAATAAATGATATTATAGGAGAATATTGAGGTACTCCAAATCTAAGGTATATACGTTGAGATGTATCGTCTATTGCTTCTGAGTAATATCTACCCATACCTAAACCAAAATTACTATTGGAAGGCAATCCTGTGTCTATAGATGTATCACCAAATAAAGTTACATTAGGTCTATTAAATATTTTACCTTTACTACGTATATCTGCATATCTAGTAAATTGAGGTTTTGGATTACAACTAAGATTCATACCTGGAGCAGTACATGTGATTTTATGGTCAGCAGTTGATCTATATCTATTTGCTCTTACCCATTTTATATAATTATTATTACTTTGTATTTCTTTATCAGATAACAAAAAAGTAGTTTTAAGCCATTCTCTATCTAAAATAGAATCTATACCACTAGCATCTTTATCTTGGTTAGTCTTAAACATTATGTCCATTTTATTTCCTTTTAAGCTGTCATGTATGCTAATGTAACATTTAAAATATCATTAGATATACTAAAATAAAATTTATTATCTGGGGTTATATAATATTCTTTATTATTAAGCATATTAGTTACTTCAGTTACTGCTTCATCACTTAATACCATTTGGACACTTATAGTATCACCATCATAATCTAAACCTAATCTAGCATTATGACTAGCATGAGTAGCTGTAGTGTTAAAAAATTCTATATTAGGTATAGGATAACTATTAGCTATATTATTTGTTATTTCCCAGTTATCATCTAATTCAGTTAATTGTAAAGATGGTATAGTTGTTTTTAATTTTACATATGCAGGATATATACTACCATAACTAGAAATAGGATATCTAGTTATAAATGCTGGAAATTTACCATCATTTTTATAAATAGATAGATATAAAAATTCAGCCATAGTTATAGGTTTTACTTTTGATTTATCAAAATGTTCAGGTACATCATCTATATCTTGTATAACTTTAAAATATTTACCATCATTATAAACTAATGCTAAATAATTTTTACCTTTATTTAATGTTACAACATTATGTCTAGTATTAAGATTACTAAAATTACTTATTAGTTTTTCTATACCTTCAGATGACATAAATAAATCATAATCTTTATTAATGTCAGCTAATAAAATAGTTTCTTTTTTAAGAGTTTTAATATTAGTTAATGTAGCTATATTACTACCATCAACAAATATATTAGCTAATATACCATTTTTTACATCATAAATAGATTTAGGTACTAATAATTTTAAAAATTGATGCAAACCTACAGCTGCTTCGTTATATTTTAATCTATTAGGATCATTAATACTTTTAACTTTTTCTATATTACTAGAAGCTACATTTCTTGTAGAATTAAATGTTTTTCTAGTTAGCCATTTACCTAATATTAATTTATTCTTTCCTTCTAATAAAGATTTGATATATTCATATAACTCTAACAAATTCTTCTGAATAGTGTATCTAAGACCATTTAAGGACTCTGGATGGACTTTATATAGGTTAGGTTCTATCAGTGTAGTCTGAATAAAGATCTTCCTGTATAAGGGGTTTATTTCGTCTTCTGAAGGCTTACCTGATTTATCTATAATATAGTCTCTTAAACCAGCTGGCATAACAACTAAAGAACTCATCTTATAAGATTCTTCAGATATAGATTTATTAAATAATCTTATATTAAAATCACGTTTAGATGATTCTGTAGACGCTAACTTAAGTTCAATTATATGTGAAAAGAAAAAATCATAACCAGTCTCACCTTCTAATTGATTAGATTTATCAAAAGCTTTAGTTACTTTATTCCATACAGCGTAAGTTTTACCTGATAAAATTTCATCATACCAAGCTACTGACCTAATTATTACATCATATATTAAAGGATGTAAAACATGACACTTTAAATCAATATAACCAAATGCTCTATTTCTATATTCTGATCCAACTAAACCAAATATCTCAGTACTAAATAAACCTTCTGGATGAAAACTATTTGTTTCATTAGTAAAAATAGACATAGAATTAACTTTTCCTATTCTATTTAACACATCCTTATCTATAGTTAATAACTCAATATTAAATGGTAATTTACTATTGTTTTGTTTCATTTTTTATAATACCTTTTTTCTTATATAATCAAAAGATTCTTTGAGATAAACATTTTTATAGAGGATATCATGATTGGTAATTTATTCGGTAAGAAAAATAAATCTGTAGATATCAAAAGTAATAAAAAAGATGACATTGATGATGATTTTGATATGTCAGAATTTGAAACTGATGAATTTGATGATAATAGAAAACCTGGACATAGTAATTATAGTTCAAAAGACATAGTAACTGATGCTAAAGAATTTAGTAAAATTTTAGCTACTAAAACATCTTCTAAAATTTTACCAGATGAATATTCATATAGTTATAATCAAGCTATAGATTTTAAAGATTTTAGTAAAGATATAATAACTACTAATAAAATAAAAATACAAAGAGAATTAGGTAGACTTAATACTGAAGTTAAAAAAATAGTACCAGCTAAATTAAAAGGTGTCTTTGATAAAATAGGTAATTTTTTAAACATAGATGATGAACAAAGTGCTGTTCCTAACATTGAAGCACAAAGAGAAAGTACTATAGGTAGTAACTTAGATAGTATTTTTAATAAACAATTAAAAACACAAGCTATTTTACAAGCTGATAGTGAAGCTAAAGCTGAAATTAATTTAAAATCTAGTATGTCTCAAACAAAACGTACACAAGATATATTAATAGATATAGCTAATTCTACATCTAACCAAACTAATTTTACAGTACAAATAGCTAAAGAATATTATAAAAAATCTTTAGAATTACAATATAAAAGTTTTTTTATTCAATCGGACATGCTTGAAGTACAAAGAAATTACTTTAAAACATTTACATCTCAATTTGATTTAATAAGTAAAAATACAGCATTACCTGAATATAGTAAATTACAAGCAGCAGAAAGATTAGGTCAATTAACTAAAGATAGAGTAATCTCTAATATTTTAGATAAAACGATGCAAAAAGATGGGTATGTAGATACCATTAAAAAGAATTTTTCTAATTTTGTTACTAATAAAACTAATAGTATAACAGATAGTATATCTCAAGTTACATCTGGTATAGGTATGATAAATGAAGTAGGTAATATGAGTAGTGGTAACCCTATTGTTTCCATATTAAAAGGTCTTGGTATGGATTTAATAGCAGAAAAAATATCTGATAAAATTGGAGATAATTATAAAGGTGCTGTATCAAATAGTAAATATATAAAATCTGGTAAGAATTTATTAGGTAATTTTTTTAATTCACCACAGTCATTCTTTTCTAATGTTAGTGGTTATTTAAATAAAAAAATAAAAGATAATGATGCAGTACCTGAATTTATAAAAGATGGTGCAAATGATTTTTTTAACATATTTAAACCCAAAGGTATAGATAGAATTGTTCAAAATAACAGTATATTAGATGCCACTAAACCTGCTATTTTTGATAATAAAGTATATAGAAGTATAACTGATACAATACCTTTATACCTTAGTAAAATACTTCTTGAAAATACTAATTTAACTAGAATGTATAAAGGTGTAAATAAAAATAAAATAAAAGACATACAATTAGATACAGATGAAGATAGTTTACATTATGATTTTAATAATAGAACTCTTAATAAAATAAGTACTATAAAAGAAAATGTACATACAGACTTAAGAAATAAAGCTGATGTAAATAAAACAGATAGAGCCATTGATAGCATAGGTACAAGATTAGGTTTATCTACTGAAGAATCTGAAACATTTAAAAAGTATATAAATAAAGCTAAAGATACATTGGATTCTAAAGATTTTAATGCTGATGTTTTACTTAATATTGATGGTAAAGGTGCAGGTAAAATAGATAAATTGCTTAAAGATGAAAATGGTGATAAAATAGTTAAGATATTAAAGAAAATTAATACTGATAATAAAACTAAAAAGAATTTAAATAAACATAAACAGTATATAAATTATGACATAGAAACTATATTAGATAAAGATAATTTAAAAGCTATAACTACTGCATTTAATTCCATATTAAATATTATAAATGATAATGAAAATACATTTGTTAAAGATGATAAAATAATGTATAAAATAGTAGATGCTATTAAGAAATATATAATAGGTGATAGAGGTGTATTAACACCAGATAATGTTTTAACACCTAGTTATATATTAGCTTATTTAGATGAAAATACATCTGAATATATTGCATTTCTTAATTTAATGAGTGCAGTAAAAGAAATACAAGAAAGTGGTGGTATGCATAATAAATTATACATGCAAAACTTATTAGGTACTATTGATACATCTATAAGAGATAATAATATTATAGATAGTAAAATATTAAAACAAATATATGAACATGATAGAAGATTAATAGATGTAGATAAAAAAAATGGTATAACTAAAATAAGTTTAAATGAATTTACTGAAGTTAGTAAAACAGAAAAAAATACTAATTTGAATGTCAAAATTACTAAAACTGGAAATGGTATTAATTCGGATAGTGATAATAGTATATTAGATAATAAAATAGAAGCAGTAAAATCTAAAGTTAACTTAAGTGTAAATAAAATTAGTAATATAGTTGATGAAGTTAAAAAAGGTAATATCAATAAAGCTATTAAAGAATTAGGTTCATTAGCTGCTGAGTTTAAAAAATCTTCTACTGATATTTTATCTAAAATTAAAAATTCTAGTATAGAAGGACTTACTAGTGTAATGAATGAAGCTTCTAGTACTATAAAAAATACTTTAGATGAAACTAAAGCTAAATTAGAAACTGAACAAAATAACTTAATAAATGAATTAAATTCTAATAAAGAAGGTATAGATAAAAGAGTTATTGAAGGTAAGTTAAGTATGGTAAAAGCTGAAATATCAGCTATTAATGCATCTACTGTAGCTTTTAGAAAAACTATGAAAGGAGTTAAAAATAAAATAGTAGACATAAAAACTGAGTATAATGACTATAAATCTAAAAAAGAAGAAGAAGGTCTAGATTCAATTAAAAAAGAACTTAAAGAAAATTTTGATAAAAAAGTAAGTATATTAATTAATGATATAACTAATTATTTTACTAATTTTACAACTGTATTAAATAATAAAGCTGATGATCTTATAAAAACAAAAGATGACCTTGATAATCTTAATAAACCAATTTAAATGAAGGAAAATTAATGTTTAATTTTAAAGATGTAGCAAAATCTGGAGCATCATTAGTTGGTAATGCTTTTACTAAAGTAACAGGTATAGAAATTGAAAGCTTTGATAAAAAAGAAGCTGCAGCTAATGGGAAATCTGCCGCAGCAGCGGTTCTTTATGGTATAGCTTCTACTGTAAGTAAAATACAAGATACAATAAATAAAGTTCTAAATTCTAAAGTACTTGGAAAAATAATAGATAATGCACATAAAGTAAAAGATTTTACTAGTGAAAAAGGTAGTAAAATTCTTAATAAAGCATCTAAACTATATAAAAAAGGTACTAATAAATTAAGAACTAGTGCTATTAATTCTTTAAATTTTATTGGTATAAAAGCTAAACCAACTGGTATAACAAGTCCACCGGAAGAAGAACAAACTAATGAAGAAGAACAACCTAATAAAGAAGAACAAACTAATAAAATAAAAACTAAGAAAAAACATGGCTTATTAGTAAGAACTTTACATAATCTTGGTAAGATATCTAAAAGTGGAGCTGGTCTAACTGATAAAACTGTTAAAAAATCAACTAAAATTGGCATAAAAACTGTAATACCAGCTATTGGTGGTTTAGCTAAAAGATTAATATTTGGTAAAAGTAATAAAAAAAATATAACTAATAATGATGCTAGTGATACTAAACCTAATATAAAAAATACTATTAGAAATAAATATATAAAAGCTTCTAAAGATAGAACTAATATAACTACAGAAGCAAATCTTATTAGAATGAAAAAACGTAAAGATGAAGTAGAAGCTGAAAAAAAACATAAAGAAATAAATAAAAAAGAAAGTAATGGTATATTATCTATGTTAAGTGGTTTAATAACACCATTAATATCTAAAATAGGTCCTTTAATAGCATCAATAGGTACCATTGGTTCTATGATATTCGGAGGTATGTCAAAAGCTTTTAAATATATATTTTCTAAACTTGGATTTATAAAAAATATAGGTCCTAAAATCTTAGATACAACTAAAAAAATAGGCTCTAAAACTTTAACAAAAATTAAACCTAATGGTGGATTAACTAAAGGTTTATTCAAACTTGGAAAAATATCTGGTGTTGGTTCTAAAACAACTAGTGCTGCAGTAAAAATTGGTGGTAAATTAGCTGGTAAAGCTGCTATTAAAGCTGGTTTAATGACAGCTGGTATGTTTATTCCTGGCCCAGGTTGGTTAATATCAGGTGCTATGCTTGCTTTAACTGCATATGAAGCATATTCTGCATATAAAGAGTTTAATAAAAATAATGCAGATGATTTAATGAAGCTTAGATTCTTACAATATGGCCTTGGTCCTAATGAAGAAGATTATTATTATATACCTTATGCATTAGAAAAGGAATTTAAACCTTATATAACTTATGATGCAACTAAAGGATATATATTTACAAGTATTAATGAAGATTTAGCAATTAAAATAGATGATATATTTAATATAAATACTAAAATGCCAGATGTTGCATTAAGAAGAGAAACAGTTTTAAATTGGTTAACTAAACGTTTCTTAGTTGTTTATATTAATTATTTAAATGCATATCGTGCTGTAACTGATAGAGGTGATTTAGATAAATTATCAACTACTGATGATAGTATAAAAAGTAAAGTATTAACTTTATTAAAAATACCATCATCTATATATGTAATTAATAAAATATATCTAAATGAAATAAAAACAATAACTGTTACTGCTAATGATATTAATGTAGCTAAAATTAATATATTAAATAGTTTAAAGGTTAAAAAAATAAACACTAAAAAAGCTGCAATTAATACAAATGATAAACAAACTAAAATAGATAAAGATTTAGCTGATAAAAAAGCTAATGAAAAAAATACTGTTCAATCAAATACTAATGATGCAGATGGTATTACCCCTATTAAAAAAGGAATAAATATATTTAAAAATGGTGCAGAAGGCCAGAAGAAATTAGAAGAAATTAATACTAATACTGGTGATACTAATAATAATACTAATATTAATAAATCTGCTATTAATTTAGCTACTGGTGATTTTGCTACACCATCAACAAAATATGATGGTATGTCATTTACAAGTAGAAGTGACCCATCTAGTATAGATAATTTAAATAATAATGTTAATCAATTATTTTCATCCATGACAGCTGAATATAAACAATTAACTGGTAATAATATTCAAATAAATGAAGGTTTTAGAACTAAAGAACAACAAACATACTTACATAATAAAAATCCTTTAGGAGCTGCTAAACCAGGTAATAGTACTCATGAATTTGGTCTAGCAATAGATATACCATCTGTTGATGCTAATAAACTGGATGAGTTTGGATTATTACGTAAATATGGATTTACTAGACCAATAGGACAAGAACCGTGGCACTTAGAACCATCTGGTGTAAGCATGGACCCATTTGGATCTAAAAGTAATGCAGATCTTAGAAATAAGTATATTAGTAATTCAATTGGAAGAGGTGGTGGTGGATATGGGTTACAACCACATGCTAAAAGAAGTGGAAGAAATATAGCATTACAAATAGAACAATTTAAAACAAATATTATTACTAAAGTTAATCCTAAAGTATTAGCTAAAAATGATAATAAAGATAATAGTGTTAAAGGAAATATACCAGAAATAAAAGGTAATATTAAAGTAGCAAAAGTACCACAACCTATTGCTACTAATTCTAAAAATATAGAAGTTGCTAATATGGAAGTAACTCCACCTTCTTCTAACAATAGTTTAATTAAATCAGCATATCAAACTTCAAATCCTATAAATACAGATAAATCTGCAATCAATATAAATTATAATAAAGCAACTGATATAGGTCAATATACAAAATTATCACCTAATGATGCTATAGCTGCTGCTGCTAAATTAACTAATGTAAATAAAGAAACTTTATTAGAGTTTTCTAAATTAGAATCTAGTGGTAACGCAAATGCTAAAGCTAGTACTTCTAACGCCACTGGTTTATTCCAATTTGTACCAGCTACATGGAAAGAAGTATTATCTAAATATGGTTCTAAATATAACATACCATTAAATGCTGACCCTACTAATGCATTTTATAATTCAGTTATGGCCGCTGAATATTTAAAAGCTAATATGAATAGTATAAATAAACAATATAAATCAGTTGGTCTATCTGATGCTGCGGCTGGTTATTTAGCTCATCATTATGGTGTAAGTGGTGCTAATAAATTAATAGCAGCTGCATTAAATAACTCAGATACACCTATAAAATCATCTATGTCTACTTCTGCTTATTCTTCTAATAAAGCTGAATTTAGAGGTATAAATAATGTAGGAGAATACTTATCTAATATTAATTTTAAAGTAAATAGATCTAATGACAATGGTGTATCTTATGCTGAATATAAACCACAAATTAAAGAACAACAATTAAATACTGAGTATCCATTAAAAGTTACTACTAATCAATCTTCTCTTAATAATAATAATTTAAATAATACAGTTAGTAGTATTACTGTAGATGTTAAAACATTAGAAAATATATCTAATAAACAACTTAATATATTAGTAGAGATAAGAGATATACTTATGAATGTTTCTGGTAAATCACAAACTAATAAAACACCAATAGTTAATAATGCAATTGGTCCAAGAACAATACCTATTAATAAAGTAGACATTAAACGAGGACAGTGGGCTTAATATGTATCCTCTACAGTGTACCTAGGTACACTGTAGAGGATACTAATAGAATATTTTGATGTATATATGTAACAATATAAAAAGGAAACACTATGAAATTTCGTTCGCTTATTAACAATGTTAATGTAATAAATGCCACACAAACATATGTAGATGCAGCAGTGTCTACTAAACTTAGTACAACTGGTGACACTATGACTGGTCCAATTACACTAGCTAGTACACCAACATTAGCTTTGGAAGCTGCTACTAAAGAATATATAGATACTACTTCTCTAAATGCATCTAACCCAACTGGCACTATTATAGAGGTTAACACAGTAATAACACCATCTAACTATCTTAGAGCTAACGGCACACAAGTAAGTAAAACTACTTATGCTAATCTATTTGCAGTTATAGGTGAAACATATGCTACTGCTATACCTGGTAAAATGGGACAACCTTGGAGACAACAGTATAGCTTCAATACAGCTAATAGCACTATAGGAGCATGGGGAGCTGGTATACCTTTACCTATTACTATATATTATTCACAAGTTATAGTAACTAATAATAGAGTATATTTATTAGGTGGTAAAATTAATAATGTAATATCATCTGCAGTATATACTGCTCCTATAAATCCAGATGGTACATTAGGTTCATGGGTAATAGATACACCTTTACCTGGTACTATAACAAACTCACAAGCAATAATAACTAATAATAGAGTATATTTATTAGGTGGTATTATTAATGGTGTATTTTCATCTGCAGTATATACTGCTCCTATAAATCCAGATGGTACATTAGGTACATGGGTAAATAGTACACCTCTACCTGGAGCTGTAGCATATTCACAAGCTATAGTAACTAATAATAGAGTATATTTATTAGGTGGACTTAATAATGGTGCACCGTTAAATACAGTATATACTGCACCTATAAATCCAGATGGTACATTAGGTGCATGGGTAACTGGTGTACCTTTACCTATTACTATATATTATTCACAAGCTATAGTAACTAATAATAGAGTATATTTATTAGGTGGTAATATTAATAATGTAATATCATCTGCAGTATATACTGCTCCTATAAATCCAGATGGTACTATAGGTACATGGGTAATAGATACGCCTTTACCTGTTACAATAATAAATTCACAAGCTATAGTTACTAATAATAGAGTATATCTATTAGGTGGAACTATTAATTCTTATTCATCAACCACAGTATATACTGCTCCTATAAATCCAGATGGTACATTAGGAGCATGGGTAACAAATACACCTTTACCTGGTATGCCAATTTACCCACAAGTTATATTAACTAATAGCAGAATATATATATTTACAGTTTTCCCAGAAATGTACAGTGCACCATTTTCTGGTGGATTAAATAACTATATAAATCTTACTAGTATTAATGCTACTACGTTCACATTACCAGACTACACTATTATAGATACAGCATCTTCACCTAAATCATATCACTACATCAAGTTTTAATATAACACACTTCTCTGTAACAATATGGTTACAGAGAAGTGTGTCTATGTATTATTTTTTATTATCTAAAAATGTTCTTAAGCATATATAAATAAAATAAGCATTACGTAAATCCAATAACTTTCTATTAGGAAATATTTTTTTAGCTATAGATTTATATATAACAATAATTAATTTATCTTGTTTATCTTTTAATCTATTTAATTCAGGGTCATTACTTCTACTATACAGTATAACACCAACTGTTTTATTTAATATACTTATTATACCATCATTAACACTAACATTTGATTTATTGTCATTTAGGTACGTTAATAAAAATATAATAAAATCATGCATTATTTTAGTAACTTCATCATAGTTTGATTTACTTAAACCAGCATATTTCAATGTTAAATCTAAAAATTCATTTAAATCATCTCTATTTGTATTTTTAACTATACCTATAGTAATATCAATTAATTCTTGTTTTATAAAATGATTTTTATCTACCATAGTGGTAAGCAATTTATCATAATAAGAATCTGGTGAATTTATTCTATCATTAAGAACTTCTTTACCATCTACATCTTTTACTGTAGATTTGTTATTTTTTATACCTTCATTACTATTATTCATTATTATAAATTCTTTATATATATTTTTTATAGTATCTTTAGTCCTTGAATATAAATCATTTATAGAATTAACTATTTCATCATCATCACTATATGATTTTAATACATTAAAATATTTTGATTTTACAAATTCATTAGACCTGTAAATACAGTATTCTTTCCAATTTCTAACTTTTTTAATTATATATTTATAACTTAATCGTTCTAATAAAGATAGGGCTTCTTGTTCAGAAATAGGATATATAAAATAGTTACTACTAATAATAACTAGAGTTCTATAACTAAAGAAATTAAGTATTTTAATTGCATATTTTTCTCTATCAGTGTCTTTTATTTCTTTATTATTTAAGAATCTATATACTGTATAAAATATAGTTAAATTTATAACATCACTTGATATCTTAAATGATTGATTAATTGTTGTTATACTTTTAGCTGCATCAGTAACTATAGAGTCATCTATATCATATACTAATTTAAAAAACTTACTTTGTTCATATAACGTAAATTTAACTTTATAACACCCTAATAACTGGCTGCCAAAGAGATTTTTTTGTTCATCATCTTTAGTTATATATTCTAAGTTATATGATTGTATTTTACTAAATAGGGATTTATCAAATTTAACATCTTTAAATACATTATCAAATGCTTGTTTTATAGTTATGATATTTGTTTTCATTTGCATGTATCTTTAACTTTATTAATTATACTATTAATAGTAAAGTAGTGTTCATTAGATATATTTAAATAAAACCAATTTTCTTCTTTTGAGTATATTGTTTCAGTAGATATATAAACTATAGAATCTTTAGTATTAGCTTTTCTTAATGATTTTAATGGACTATTAATAATTTCTTCTTGAGTTAATGTTACTATTTTTATATTTGTTTTATCATTAGATGGTACTCTAATAACAATATTATCATTAATGTGTTCTTGTGAAATAGAAGATGTATTAGGAAATATTTTATATAAAGATTTAGCTACTATTTCAGCTATAGAACCATTTATTGTTATATCTATAGTTGATATATCTTCTTCATCTTTTTTAATATTTTTTTCTGTATTATCTGGTACTTGTTGTTCTTTATTTTCAACTGGTTCTTCTTTAATAGTATCGTCATAATTTGCAAGTTTAAATGTTGTCATTATACTTTTCCTTATATATTTTAAATCTTCAAAAAATGTATGTTTTAGATTTATTTTTAGTTACTTATATATTATTTGTAGTAGTGTGTTTATGTAGTAAATAAAGTACCATTTAAAGTATTATAAAAACTTAAACGATTTAAATTGGAGATTAAAAAATGATTAATTTGTATGCATGTGGTGGAGCAGGTAGTAATATTGTTGGTAAATACTTAGAAGGTACTTGTAATCACTATTATATAGATACAAGTACCTCTAATTTAAAAAATATAAATGCAGATAATGTATTTATTGTTGATGGAATGGATGGAGCTGGTAAATTAAGAACTACTACTTATGAAAACTTTAAAGATATTTCAACAGATGTTTTAATTAAATTTAAACCATCTCCTACACTTAATATTGTTATTTCCTCACTAGCTGGAGGGAGTGGTTCTGTAATAGCTCCTATGCTTGTTAAAGCGCTTTTAAATGAAGGTAAAAATGTAATTGTATTTGCAATTGAATCAATTAATAGTGTAATTGAAATTAATAATACTATTAAAACTTTAATGTCTTATAAATCTATTAGTAACTCATTACAAAAATCTATCTCTATTGTATATTTTGAAAATAAAAATAGACAAGATTCTGATAATCAATGTTTATGGACTATTGAATTATTATCATTATTAACAGATAAAAATCGTACTGAAGAATTTGATATCAGTGACCTTCATAATTTCTTAAATTTTGATAAAGTAACAGACCAAAATGGTGATATTGGATTTGTTGAATTATCTAGTAATATTGAAATTATTCCAACAAAAGGTACACATGTAATTTCTTCTATACTTCTTACCAAAGATAAAAATACTAGTATTCATACGGTTATACCTGATTATTTAGCAACATGTATTATTACAGATAAATCATTTATAAATGAAGATATACGTATTGATAATATACTTGGGTCATTAGCTGTTAAAATAGATAAACTAGAACAAATTATTAAAACTTTAGTTGATAATAAAACTATAAATAAAATTAAAAATATTACTGTCCAAAGTGATAATTCACATGGAATGATTCTATAATACTAATATTGTAATAATAACCACCACACAATAATATGTGCGGTGGTTATTATTATATGTTCTTAAGTTTATATATTTTTTCTTTTATTATTTTTTCTGTATGGTAATCAAACTTACCTTCTATAACTCTATCATTATATATTCTAGTAGCTAATCTTTTCCAATCATTAAGATGATGTATATTTCTACTTCTAGATTTTTCTAAATCATATAAAAATAACATATAGTCTAATCTACTAATAAACATACTCCATAATAATTGTCTATTATGTATAAATGGGCCTAATTCTAATAAACTACTTGCATCTTCATTAGTTATAAGCTTTATATTTTTTAATATATTAACATAATCATGTTTAACATCAGTTATAACATCTATAGTATTTTCTATATATCTTTCTATTTGTGTGTGTGGTTTAAATACTTTAAATACATGTTTAAATTTAGGTACTACCTCTTTTCTACCATAAAATTTATCCATTACTTTATTAAGAAATATATGGTCAATTATATCTGATATTGTTAAGTTAATAACATATTTATATATAAAATGATTTTTATTAAGATGCATTTCATTATTAATAGATTCTTTTATAAATTCTTTATATTTAAGAGCTAACATATTAAAATTTATAATCATACTGCATATACCAGTTCTACTACCTATGTCTTTACCATTAGGTAATAATAAATTTAAATCATTTCTATTATGTGTAAGTATTTTTATTGGATTATATGTTTTCCAATTTTTAGACACATCATAAGGACTAAAATAATTATATTGGCTTATTATTATTTCACTATTACCTTCACCGAAAAAATAACCAGGATGTATAATCCCTTTTTCTATATCAGATGTTATTTTAAAATGTTTAGTAAGATATTCTATTCTTTTATCAATCATATTTACATAATCATCTGGCTCATAACTTAACAATAAAGGTACATGCTCTAATATTCTTGATAATATAAATGTATTTTTAACTATGAAATTTTTATTCATATAGTAACTTTTAATTTGTTCTATATTAAATGTATATAGTTTTCTAAGTTGATGTATATCATTAGGTATTATTATACTTTCTTTAGGTGTTCTATTAATGTAATCTTTATTAAATATTCGTAAATAGTCCATCCCATATCCCTTGAATTCTTGTCAAAATATATGATATAGTAAAAATTTATATTTTAGATAATAATCTGATCATATACTAGTTACTTATACATAACATGTATTAGTCTATGTACTAAATATAGTTAACAAACCCACAATTGATGCTTATCTAAATTACTTAGATGTATATAATATAACAAATATGTCTAATTTGTTTTATAATAGTAAATTTAACAAATGCAACACAAAATAGTTTAAATAGTAAACACATTATATAGACATTACACTATAATAGGTATAATGGTTAAATAATATGTGATTTTGGATAGTTTTTTAACACCATATATATAACATGTAATACTAAGATAATAATGTATAACAAATGTTATATATAATTATTTATTATAAAGGATAAAAAAAAATGATATTAACTAATATTAATGCATATGAACAACCAAATAGTTATATGCATTCTCTTATTGATGATTTTAAAAAAGGAAACAATTTATCTTTCAATATTTTAATAAACATTATAAAAAATTACTCACTAGAAATTCAGGTTAACAATAAAATAACAAAAGATTTCTATTTAAATGAATATGACACTGTTAAAAAAATACTAAATAATTCAGAAAAAATATATACATATAGTATTATTGCAATAAATACAAAAGAAGAATTAACAGCTATTCAAAAATTATTATTAATTAGAATTATCAATTTTAGTAATAAAGATAACAAATGTATAATTTTAAATGAAACTTTAATCCACATACCAAATAGTTTAAAATTAACTATATATAGAGATCTTTTACACTATGTAAATAATATCTGTATAAAGTATAATTATAATGAGTCTAAAAAAAATATAATTAAATATTTTAAACTGGATTCAATAGTAAGTTACATTCTAGATTAGGTATAAATATATTTTTATGTAAAAGATAAATAAAATTTTATTTAATTAGGTAATAATGTGGTAGAAAAAACCATATCTTGTGTGTAAACATAAGATATCGTCGTAGTAGGTAGTAAGTAGATGTTTAAAACTTGATAAAATTAAAAAAGGAGAATCAAAATGGGTATTGAAATTAATAGTCAACAAAATAAACAAACCACTCAACAACCTCAACAACAATATCAACAATCTGTTATTGAAAATGTTTTTGGTTTGACAAGTAAAATGTCGGCATTTGGTGGTGGCGGTGAATACTACGATAAAATGTTTGCAAAAATAGAAGAAAAAATTAAAGTATTAAATGAATCTATAAAGACTGGTGAAAAATATAGTTTGCATAAACTTATTAAAACTACTTATGGTCTTAATTATAGCGGTATTGTATTGAGTGAAAAATCTGGTGATTTAGTTATTGCCCACATTTTATCAATTGAAAGAACTGGTGATTACCCAACTCCTATTTTTGAAAATATTGGTGGGCAACGTATGGAAATTACGCGTACACCTGCTGATGCATTAGATAATAAATATATTGTAGCGGCACAACGTCTTGTAGCTGGTTACTATGGTATTAATAACCAAAATAATATTGTTGTTGTTGATGGTACATTAGTACCAAATGAATTTTTAATTGATAATGATACATTAATGCATGATTTATTTATCAATACAATTAATGCATTAGATTGTGAAATTAGTATTCGTACTAAATCATATACAGGTATTTGTATTCCTGATATTGTAAATAAAAACCGTAATGGTAAATTCATTGTTAATATGTATTTTAATAATGCAGAGGCTGGTGTAACTAATGAAGTTGGTATGCCTATTCGTCAAGATGTATGTGTAACATTATCATACAAATTAGCAAGTACATCTGTAGACCGTAGTATTAACCAAGGATCTGATACGGTAGATATTATCAAAATTTTTGGTTATGTAGATATGCAATGGGTGTATCAAAGTACTTCTAATGTACAGCAAAAATTTGCGCCTAACTTTATTATAACCCGTATGGAATCTATTATGGTTCCTACTCCTGATATTACACTATTAGCCTTAGTAACAATTTTGGCTATTAATGAAGATATGAATTGGATGCAAGCATTTAGAAGTACTCCAGTTAAAAAAGGTGAAATTGATTTTAATGATATTGGTGCGCTCAATGTTGAAGGTAATATTGAACACGCTCAAATTGGATTTGGTAAAAGAATTGAAACTAAATCTAAGGAATTTAATTTAAGTATGCTAAATACACTAATTAACCAATTAGTAAGTCCTAATCTAATTATTTCCATTGATATTGCTCAGGCTTCCCCTGATACTTGGTTTGAAAATGTATTTTATTATGCATCTACAGGTATGGCCCCTGATGCAAATGCTCGTATTTTAAGTGCTGTGTCTGCATTAACAAATGGAATTGTTGATCAAGTTAGTCATGTTAACATGTTCTCACCAATTGTTAATAAAATTCATGGTGGTTATTATAAAACTAAAGATGGCATTCGTGATTTACGTCAACTTACTTGTTATTTATCTGTTGCCAATTTTGCAGTTGATACAGGTCAAGATCCTAAAATTATTTCTGAATATACTAACAGTTTGTATGCAACTGGTATTCCTTCAGAAATTAGAGCTGCTGAACGTAAAAAGTTCATTGATAACATGTCTAATAATACAGCTGTATATAAGCAATTTTATAATCGTTTAACTTTTAGCAATGCATTTATTATTGGCTTAGTATCTTCTCTTCGTCAAGTTGGATTTGCTCCAGTATTTGGTAATATGATGTCTAATAATGATATGTTCTTCCGTCGTGCTACTGCTGACTTTAGTTCTGCAATGATTGGTTCTGATGCAAGACTAATCTCAGCTGTTAATAACTATAATACCTTTTATCAACCTCAAGGATATGCACGTCCATATTAAAATTTAAATAAAAATACAATAGTGCAGTCTAGCTAATAGCTAGACTGCTTTGTATCTTTTTTTTAGGAGAATAAATATGGGTATAAGTTTAGAATTTGTTTCATTTGATAATATATTTGCAAAAACTGAAACTGATAAAATTATAATTAATGATATAAACATTTTTGATAATGATTATAGAGAGATATTAAATTCTATAATAGTAAAAAATTATGATGAAGACACTATATCATTAATACCTAGTTGCAAATGTGGTCATATACAAGGTACTTATTATGTTGGTGATAAATGTGAATTATGTAACACTACTGTTGCACATGAATTAGAAAATAATATTAATTATTTAATATGGGCTACTAAACCTATTGGTGTATGTGAATTTATATCTCCAATAGTATTATCTATGTTGGAAGAAAAAAAAATAAAAGTAAATAAAACATCTATAGATTTAATACAATGGTTAATAAATCCTAGTTATAGATTAACTAATAAATTAATAGATGATTGTGAAATGGGAAATTATATTTTAACCTTCATTAAAAAAAATAATATTGAACGTAATTATAATAGTTTTGTTAATAATTTTAATTTAATAATGGAATTTCTTAGAGATGTACATAATAAATTAAAACCTAAAAACACAGTAAAAAATAATCATTTTTTTGATACATTAATTAAAAATAAACATATTATATTTAGTAATTATTTACCATTTCCTAATAGTATTATTTTTGCATATGAAAGTAATGAACTTGGAAGATTTATTAATAAAAATATTATAGGTCCATTAAACTCCATTAGAAAATTAAGTGGTATAGATTTACGTATAGATGTTAGACCAGTTACATTATTAAATAAACAAAATAAAGTAGCAAATTCTTTATATGATTTAGCTACTTATTATAAAACATATTTTAAAACAAATATATTCAGTAAACCTGGTTTAATTAGACAACATATATTGTCAACTAGGTCTCATTTTACAGCTAGAGCTGTTATAACTAGTCTTACATGTAAACATAAATATGACGAATTACATATACCATGGGCTATAGGTATAAGTTTATTTAGAATGCATATTTTAAATAAACTAGAAAGACGTGGGTATACTTATAAAAATGCATGTTTATTAATGTTAGATTATAATAGAATATATAATCCTTTATTAGATGAAATATTTCATGAACTTATACATGATTCTGGTACTGGTATAAAAGCTTTTTTTAATAGAAACCCATCTTTAACTAGATCAAGTATACAGTCAGTAAGAATAACTAATATCAAAAATGATACTAATGATAATACATTTTCAATGAGCCTTTTAATAGCACCAGGTTTTAATGCAGATTGTGATGGTGATGCTTTAAATCTTACTTTAGTATCTGGGGTAAATGATATTATAAAAAATGAAATGCATAATTTTGAACCTCATAATAATATTTTGTCATTAACAGGGAGTAATGAATTTAGTAATAATATTAAATTTCCAAAACCTATTGTTAGCACTTTAGCTAATTGGTTTAGAAAAAAGGAGTAATAAAAATGGGACAAGTCATAAACATACCAGAAGCAGGTATGGATTATGTTTTATATGGTGATAATAGAGCAATAGTAGGTAATTATTTATATTCGCAATTACAACAATTGCCTAATACTTTAACTGAATTTGGCGCAAAAGTATATAACACGTTACATGATTCTTATAATTATATTACTGATAAATTTACACAACAGAATATAATTAATAGTTTAGCTGATCAAAATGTAAACATATCAAATAGTATGATATTTGAGTTAATGACATTTGATTCTTTACAAACAGCTAATTTAACAATGCAAAGATATATAATGGCTAATCCTGTTATAAGAGAAAAATATATTAATCAAGAATGTGATGGTTATAGTAATAGTTATAAAAATATATTTGGTAAAACTATGCTTAAAGATAACTACGATTATAGAAGAGTTACTAATGGTATAGCTACTGACATTGATAATGGTACTGGGTTTGAAGTAAATTATTATCATGAAGATTTATACCCAGGAGATAAAGAGTTAGAATTTCATGAACAAGTAAAAATACTTAATTCATGGGATGCATCTAATTGGTTAATAGAAAATTGTAAGTTTGATTTCACTTCCGAAGTTGGTAGTGAAAATAAATATGGCTAAATAAATATAACATCTACTATATCCTATTAGGAATAGTGGATGTTATATTTTTTATTTTATATTAGTAAGTTTACTGAATATATTACAAAAATAGACTAAATAACAAAAATATAGCAGTATACATACTAACCTATGTATTACATATAATTTAGATGGTATATATGCTATTCTTTCCAAGGAAAAATAAAATGATTACAAAACAAACAATGGTGGTTGCAACAAAAAAAGAACTGATAGAAATTATTAAAAATTCATCAGTTGAAGCTGATCTAAATTACTTAGATGTATCAAATATAACTGACATGTCAAGTTTGTTTGTTACCATTGAATTTAATGGTAATATTTCAAAATGGAATGTAGCTAATGTCACTAATATGTCATGTTTATTTGAAGATAATAATTTCAATGGAGATATCTCTAATTGGGATGTATCTAGTGTTAAAGATATGTCTGGCATGTTTAGAGATAGTGAATTTAATGGCGACATTTCTAAATGGAATGTTTCTAATGTGACTAATATGTATGGTATGTTCTGCAATAGTAAATTCAATGGTGATATCTCTCAATGGGATGTTTCCAGTGTTACTAATATGGAATATATGTTTTATAATGCCAGATTTAATGGCGACTTTTCTAAATGGGTAAAACAACCATATTAATAGTAACACATGCATAGTAAAATGTAAGACCACTTACTATGCATGTTTTTTCTTTTTTTTTTCTAACCATTTTTTGATATATTAAAAAAGGAATTATTGTGCAAACAACAGAATATCTTAAGTTAGTGTTAACTAAATCAAAGTTATATGAAGAACTTGATTGGATGGTTAAAGCATTTGCATTACCTATTAAAATAATAACAGATGATTCATGGAAAACTAATTATATTCAATATGATTTAGTAAACACATTGGCTGGTTATAGTTTTATTGATGTAGTAAATAATGAACCAATTTTAATTAAAATTGATAATCATAAACCTAATACTGTTTTATTTACTTTTCAAGATCAAATAACAGTAGATAAAACATGGGCTATTAATATAAATGAAAAAATAGAAACTAAAGTAGGTAATTTAATAATTAACGCTGTAACTATTATTCCAGCTTTTAATACTAAAGTTGATTTTATATCTATACCTATAACTATTAATTTATTAGAAAGTATTATTGTTAAACGTTTAAATATAGATGTTACAGTAAATGAAATGGTTAATTTTATAGATAGATTATTTTATATTACTAATTTTAGTTTATTTACTAATATTGCAGCCACACATAAAAATATTACTTCACCACCTAATTTTAAGAAACAAAAAGAAGAAATTTTAGCTAAATATAAAGATAAACTTACTGACCCTATTGAATTAGTTAATTTTGAAAAAGAACTAGTTGCTATAGATGATGAATATTTAAAAGGTGATCCTACTGTAGGTAAAGTATTATCAGGTAAAGTTAAAAATATAGCTAGAAAAAAAATGTTATTGTCATTTGGATATGAACGTGGTTTTAATGATACAACTGAAATTACACCTATTATTAAATCATTAGAAGAAGGTTGGGATGTATCAGATGAAGCATTTTCTAGTTATATAAATGCTATGCGTTCTGGTGCTTATTCTCGTGGTAAAGAAACTGAACTTGGTGGTGTTACTTATAAGAAATTACAAAGATCATTATCTGGTTTAATTATAGTTGATGAAGATTGTGGTACCACTGAAGGTTTACAACTTTTAATAAATAAAAGTAATGTTAATTCATTACTATATAGAGAAGTTAAAGTTGGCACTAAATGGGTTCTTATAACTAATGTAAATGAATCTAATGCATATATAGGCAAGAACATCATTTTAAGGAGTGCTATGCATTGCAAATACAAAGGGGATGGGTTCTGCTATCATTGTCTAAGTAACACGCTTAAATCGAATCCTAATGGCATCTCTATGCTTGCTTCTGAATTATCATCATCAGTTTTAAATATGTTTATGGCGTTAATGCATGGTGTTGCATTATCAACTACTAATATAGATATTAAAGATCTTTTAACTTAGGAGGTTTTGATGAAAATTTTTGAATTTAACTCAAATTTTAAATTATATCATTACTCACAAAAACTATTTGAACAAATAGAATCTTTTAAATTGCAAAATAAAAATATTGATATTTCAAAAATATTAGATGAGGAAAATGATTGGAAAAAGAAAACTAATGCCCCAGGTATAAAATCAGATGGTATTAGTTTATTTTTTGACCCTGTACCTTTAAAATTATTAGGTAATATATTTAAAAATAATGAAAAAAAACATCATACATGGTTTAATGGTAATAAGTTATATGAATATGTAGTAGACATAAATGCATTAGAAACTAATTTAAAATATAATATAGTAGAAACACCTTCTGATAATGAGACATTAGATGAAACTAAATGGGTTGATACAGATGATTTTTTAATTGAATATTTATTTGCTAAAAATAATAGAAAAATATTAACTAAAGAAATAGGTAACTCAAAAATAGATTTATTAAAACAAATTTCTTTATATAAAAATACCACAGAAAAAATGTATTATAACGCTAGTAAACATAAAGATTTTTTTAAAGATAATTTTGAATGTTATGCAGCTAGAGTTCCACATTTAATATTATACCCAGAAACAGGTATAATAAATTTTGAATATGTAAATCTTGTAACAGTAGGTTCTAATGATAGAAAAATAGTTGAATTAGATTAAAAATGTTATAGTTACCTAAATTTTTATATTTAGGTAACTATAACTAAATATTTATGCGTTTGATTTTATTTAAGATTAACATTTATTAAAAATAATATACTGTTTTGCTAATATAGTAAAGATACAAATTCAATTATTATTATTATTAAGGATTTGGATCACACTAATAACCCTGACATTAAATGTGTAAATTATTTAGTGATCATATCTGTAATTTTAGCTAGATAGTAACAAAAAAACTACTCCTTCTAATAAGAGGAGTAGTTTTTTTTTATATATTACAGATTGTAAAAACTAATAATATTAGATTTTTCTTGTTCATTAAATCCTTCTAATGCTTTTTCCATATTAATTTCTTTTAAACCATTAACCCTATTAGAATTATCACATGTACTAATAATTACATGTAAAATATGTCTAAAACTAGTAAATTCAGCATCACTACCAACCCAATGTTCAGGGAACCTAAACAAATAATTTTCACTAAATAAACCAGTTCTATGTTTATTAGCAAAAGATAATAGTGTATTAAATTTAACAGAAAAACTAATTTTATCACTAGTTGCTAAAATATTCTTAATGTTTAACCAAAGACCATATTGTAGTTTACCACCAATATCACCTTGGATTGGTTTACCTGGTTTCATTTCATTAAAATATTGTTCTAACATATGTGTTACATTAAGATCAATATTACTTGATTGCACTGGTACATCTGTTTGTAAAGTAGTAGTTACAACTGGTTCTAAAACAACTGGTGCAGCAGTTTGTTCAACTACTGTAGTATTAGTTGTTTTTACAATAACTTCTTCTGTTGTTACTACTGGTTCTACTACTACAGTATTTGTAATAGTATCATTAGTTTGATTTGTCATATTTTGTCCTTGTTGTTTATTGTAATTGTAATTAGGTTTTGCCATTTTGTCATTCCTCAAGTTTAAAAGTTTTATTAAAAATAATATCACAATTTGGTTTCTGTAAATTAAGAACAGATATAAAATTAGATACTGCCATTTTAATAATATGTGATGCCCTACCTGTATCTTTACCTATTTCTAATAACTTAGTTGCTCCATCTGGAGACCATGTTATAATAGCAACTGCACAACTATCATTTTTATTACCAAATAATAGTCTAGCATTTCTAGCTAATAAAGATTGTACCACTGGTGGTAATTTATCTATTGTAGGCATATATTTAGCAGCTATCAACTTAGATGTTTCATCATTGAAATATAATTTACTTTCAATATCATTAAATCCTTTAAATGGTATATAAATTTCTAAGTTACTATATTTAAGTTCATTTACTTTTTCTATAAACTCTTTATCATCACCATTAATTCTAATATTTATTTTTTTAGACATTAATTTATTTATATAGTGAAATATTTTATTTTTTATTTCTTCTGGGTATGATTTATCTACAAAGAATACAATAGGTGTATTAGGTACATCTGTTGGGTCTTTTTTAGGTTCTTTTTTAAATTTATTATAATCTTTATTATTACCATACTTAGGCGTTTCTTTAATAGCACTTAAATTTATATCATCATCATCATCATCAAACATATATACCACCTTTACAAATTATTGTTAATATCATCTTCAAAATATAATATAACCTATTAGTTTTTTATATATACCATTCTGTTACCATATAGGAACAGAGCGGTATATATATTTAAGCTAAAACAATAAAACCATTAGAGAAATATTCAGTATTTATTTGGTCTGAAATAACATATATAGATTCATTAGCCATTAACATTAAGTTATCAACAACAATTGTATCATTAGCTAATACGGTAGTATCAATAATTTTATCATTGATGCCAGGTGTAACAGCATTAGTTACATATAACATAACATTAGCAGGTAATGTAGCATGTGTATTAAACAATGATACAGATGTGGAAATATATGCCACACCAACTACTGCAGTGGATACTATCTTAGTTAATGTAGATGCTACTGGCATATTACCAGCAGATAATCTACCACCTTTACTTACTTTAGTATTAAATTCTTCCATACCAGTTACTCTAACAGTAACATTGCCTGTTAATACTTTAATATATAGATTTTCACCAGAGCCTACAACTACTTTTGTAAGTTCAACATTTTTATTAGCAAGAATAATAGCTAAATCATCTAAGAAAAAGTCAATACTAGTTAAACTAGCAGCAGGTGCTGTTGATATACCAACTTGAACTAAAGCATCTATAGCTATATTATCTCTATAAAATGTAAGGTCTAGGATAGCATGTGATTTACCAACTGGACAACTATATACTAACTGTGTTGTACCAGTTGGTACATTAAAGTTTGCTGCAATTGGATTTAAAATACCCATCATAATACCCCTTAAAAAGTTTAAAAAGAAACACTAAATTTATTCAAAATATTAGTAATTACTATAACTCTATTATTTAATATGAATTTGCAATATATAGTAGCCATATTATTATTTTTATCCATATGTATACATAGTAATATTTTATTAATTTTATTCTCTATATTTTTGAACATTAAATATGTAGGTAAATCTCTACCCATAGTTAAAATAAGTTTTTGTTTTATATTAAAATTTATATTACTAGTTTTAGTTACTAACTCAGTGATATCTATTTTTTGTTCTTTATTAGTTTGTACTAACTTTTTATCTTTTAAAAATATATCGGTAATATCTAATTCAAATATATCAGATGTATTTTCACCTGAACATTCACTTATAAATAACAATTTATCAAAAACAATATTTATATCAGTCATAAGTGGTACATTATATTTAACATCATAAATAAATGGATTATTATCTCTTAATAAAGAATATGTTGTATTATCTAATTTATTTAATAAATATATAGGTTCTATTAAATTTATAAGTCTAAATATATCTTTATTAGCTAATTTATTTATATTTATACAACAAGTTGAAATAGATGTTCTTGGTATTTTTCTATGTATAGCTCTCAGTTTATTTATTGTTTCTGGTGTATCACCTATATTTAAAGCAAATAAAGATTCTATATTTCTTTTACCCATATTAAGATCTTTATCACCAGTATTGTATAAAAAACTATAAATGTTATCTTCTATAATAGATGAATTAAAATATAGATTTTTAAAACTATACATAAATTCTTTATTGTTAAAACTTTTACTATATTCATTAAATGTTGTTTTTTGATCTAATATTATAGTATTATCTATTTTTTCTTTTGTATTTACCATAGAAGCATTTGATGCTATAATAGAATATATATCAGCTATTTCATTTCCATAATTTTCACTATGACCTTTTACCCATTTAATAGTTATATTAATACCTTTGTCTATTAACTGCATATAGTTAGTATATAATAATTTCCATTCATTAATATGGGCTATTTCTTTACCATCTAATCTTTTCCAATTATTTAGTACCCATGTTTTTACATAATCATTTATACCATTTACTACATAAGAACTATCTGTCATCAATACTAAATCTACTACATTCTCATCATCTATTATTTTACTTATAGCAGTATATGCTGCTTTTAATTCAGCACAATTATTAGTACTAGTATTACCTCTAATAAATTCTATATGTTCATATATATCTATTAATTCAATTTGTTCTGTTGTTTTTTCTGGCAGAATACCTGATACAGTAAAATACATTATGTTATTAGATGGATGTTTATATTGCCTTTTATTTTCTTTTTTTATAAAAGAATAGCCATATACTCCAAATCCAGCATTACCTGGATTTGGTTTAGCTGAACCATCTGCATACATAACTACATATTTTTTTAACATTGTTTAGATACCAATAAGGTTTTTTATCATAAAATTTACCATTAAATTTATTTTTTAATTACATCTAATGTAATAAACTTAAAATAACCACTACACCTAAAAAGTGTAATGGTTATTTTTTTATTAATTATAATTAAATATATTGCTACTATAATATTATTTAACTGCTGCTGATATAGTTATTGCTATAGATATCATTATTAAACCAACTGCTATTAATGCTAAACCAGAACCTTCTGGTGTCAATAAAGCTTTTTCAAAATATATTTTTAAATCTATGTAATCTAATAGACCTTTTCTTGCAATATGTAAAAAACCAATATATAATAAAGAACTAAATAATACAATAAGCATAGCTAAAGTACCACTACCAAATGGTAAATTAGTAATAATATCATTTTGAGGGTCAGTTAACAATAAAATAAAAACTGTTAAAATACCACCTATTCCAATAAACGCGTGTCTAAATCTCATAATGTTTCCTTTGTTTTAAGTTGTTCTTTTTTAGTTTCCATGTTAGAGTTAAACATTGTATACATACTTCTAATAATAGATTTATTATCATTCATAAATTTATTCATAGAAGAAACTATACGTGGTAATAATCTAACATACTTTGTACTTCTAATACATATTGGGTAATTATTTCTATTGATGTTATTATACATCATTAATACCTCAAGTAATTTATTTTCATCCATGGTATCTTTATCATTAAAAATTAAAGTATTTAATTGTTTATCATATTTAGTTTCAAAACCACCTCCTATTAATGATACAGGTAATGGTTCAAATGAAGTACCATCTATATTATAAACAATTTTAGCTACCTTTATTGACTCATTAAAATATTGTTTAAAGGTTACATCTGGTTCTTTTTGAAAGATAGTTTTAATATTATTATTAAGTCTGTTAGAAAAAGAATCAACATCATCTATAGTAGTTAAAGTTGAGTTTAAAGATGTTAATACATTATCTTCTACTTTAACTAATGATTCAGTAACAAGTATTTTATTAACATCAGGGACTTCTTTAATATCTTCTTCTTGTTTAGTAGTAGTAAATATTGATTGGTCTAGTTGATTGTCATTTTTATCATCATATATTTTCATTTGTTTCTCCAATTTTAAAATGTTAATTGTAAATTTGTTTTCTTTTCATCATCAATAAATCCACCTAATAAATAATTGACAACATTTTCTTCTTGAGGTGATGCTTGATTAGAGTTTATATTAATCCATTTATTCATAAATGGTAATGGATTAACAGTTATATTACCATATGGATTATCTAAATTAAGAAAAGTATAAATATCAGTTACAGAATATATAACAAAATTTCTAATATCTTTCTTAGATATATTCAATAACATATTTTTATCTTTATATAGATAATCAATCCAAGTTAATTCTTGCTCAACTATTTCTTTAATTATTAACTGTACTTCATCCATTATTGAAATAAATACACTTAAACCTTCTACTGTATTAAGTTCATTAGATAAAATTAATTTATCTGTTTGTACATGAACTTGAAATTCATCATTACATATTTTTTGTACTATTTTAGCTATAGGTAAAAAATTACCAATTTCAGCCATACCAAATGTTATTACAAAACTTGGCATGAATTGAACTCTCTCTAAACATAATATTGTAATAAAGAATTTAATGATACCTTTCTTTAAAATAGTATCATTTTTATCTATATTACCTAATGCATAATTATGTGATAATGTATAGAATTCATCAAAATTTTTACTAACAGTTTCTAATCTTGCAAAACTTTCTTTTATAGAAAGCATTTTAGTTATAACTTCATCTGGATTATCAAATGAATTTTTAACTATTTCACTATATGTAATAGAATGTAAAATTTCATTTTTACTTAATTCGGCTATATAGGCTACAAGTTCAGTAGAACTTATAAAAGGCATAAGAATAGAACCAATCATACTAGCGCTGCTATCGGCTTCCCATTGCCATGCTAATGTATAGATCATTATATCAGATAATTCTTTATCTAATGATTTAAATTCAGCTTTACAAGAAGAATAGTTTACTTCTAGTTCATCCCAATCTAAACTCTTAAGTAATTTATACATGTTCCATATATCAACATGTTTTTTATTTATAGTATCTAGTAATCCTATTTTATCATTTAAGAATAAAGATTTATTTTCATTAGAGTAATCTCTAAAATAAGAGATATAATTAAGTGGCATTTTTTACTTCTCCTTATTTAACCAAAAAATAGCTACTTTTAATAATTTTTTAATTATTTATATGATAAACAATTATGTATCTGGTTTTATTTTAGTTACTTATATATAACATGTACTAGTTTATGTATTACATCTAAATATATCGTTTAGGTGATATATATGCTAGTCTTTTTAAGGAGAATCAAGATGAGTAAAAAACAAACAGTGGTAGTAAAAACTAAAGAAGAATTATTAAAAATTATAAAATCATCACGTATTAATGTTAATCTTAATTATCTTGATGTATCATCTATTACAGACATGTCTGGTTTATTTGCAGATAGTGAATTTAAAGGTAATATTTCTAAATGGGATGTTAGTAATGTCATTAATATGGAATATATATTTAAAAATAGCGAATTCAATGGTGACATTTCACAATGGAATGTTAGTAATGTAATAAATATGGAAGCTATGTTCTTTAATAGTATATTTAGTAGTGATATATCTAAATGGGACGTATCTAATGTAACCAATATGAGACGTATGTTTTATTACAGTATGTTTAACAGTGATATATCTAAATGGGATGTATCTAATGTAACTGATATGTCTGGTATGTTTGCCTTTAGTAATTTTAATGGTGACATTACTAACTGGAATGTTGGTAATGTTGAAAATATGCATGATATGTTCTTTAACGCTAAATTTACTGGAAATATTTCAAAATGGGTAAAACGACCAACTTAATATACATGGTAGACGATTAATACTCTCTACCATATATATGTCAAATAACCATTACATTTAGAAAGTGCAGTGGTTATTTTTATGTATTTGATTTTATTTCAGTTACATATATATAACATGTACTAACCTATGTATTACATCTGAACATATCGTTTAGGTGGTATGTATGTTAGAATTTTCAAGGAAAATCAAAATGAAAGCAGAATTAATATGTGATGGATTGTATATCGTATCATATAAAGAACACAGAGGTATAGTAAGAGCAAGTAGCTCTGCTAATGCCATAGCAAAAGTTCTTGCTATGGTTAAATGTATCGTAGAAGACGAATAACAGAGACATACTAGCTAGTTAGCTAGTATGTCTCTGTGCACCCTCCCTCTTCTCTCCTCTTTTTAATCTCCTCTCTTCTCCTACCCCCTTTCCCCCATAACTTTTCCATAATATAGCAGTATATATATGTATATATTTTTTTATATCACAACTTTGGAAGGGTGGTGTTTTGTCTCTCGTGACAATCCACTCTATTTATAAAATAAATAAAATTTTATTAGATTCAGCAAATCCTATACTCTATTATTACCCCAATATGCATATTGGTGTAATATCACCAAAAAAAAAATATTATACCTAATTTTTTGGTACAAATAGGAGAAATAAAAATAACCATGATACAAGTTAAAAATGTTATTAAAAGAGATGGTACCATTGAAAAATTTACAGCTGACAAATTAATAAAATGGGAATTATGGTCAAGTGAAAATGTCAAAGATAGATTAGATTGGAGCAACCTAACTTTAGAAGTATTAAAAAGTTTACCTGAAACAACTACTAGTATCAACATACAAAATAAATTAATAGAAGCTTGTAATAGACGGAAAACTTGGCCTTATAGTATTATGGCTGGTAGATTATTTGCATCTATTTTATATAAGGAAATGTATAAAAATGATATACCAACAATAAAATATTTACATAATCAACTTATTGATATTGGTTTAATGATTGATTTAAAGTATACAACTGAAGAATATGCCATTATAGAAAATATAATAGATCATAATAAAGATAACAAATTAAGTTATATACAAATTTATCAATTAGTTAATAAATATGGTGTGTCTAATAAAATCAATAATATAAAATATGAAACACCTCAATTTGTTTTTATTAGAATGGCTATGGCTATTGCAGCTAATGAACCAAATTGTAAAAAAATAGAAGTAGTTACTAAGTTATATAAGTATTTTTCTGAAAGTAAACTAAGTGCACCAACTCCTGTATATTCTAATACTGGTACTAAATCAAATGGTTTTGTTAGTTGTTGTTTATATACATCAGGTGATAACGCAGCGTCTATAGCTATAGGAGACCATATCGCTTATACAATGACTTATATGTCTGCTGGTATAGGTGGGTTTACTAACTGTAGATCTATTAATGACAATGTAAGAAATGGTGCAATTAAACACCAAGGTAAATTACCATATATTAAAGTATTAGGTTCTAATGTACATGCTAATTTACAAGGTGGTAGAGGTGGTGCATGTACTAATTATTTTTCTTGTTTTGATCCTGAAGTTATTGATATTATAAATATACAAAATCCTAAGACACCAATATTTAAACAAAATAGAGATATACATCAAGCTTTTATTTTTAATAAACTCTTTGTAGAAAAAGTTTATAAAGATGAAGATATTTTTACATTTAATATTTATACAGCCCCAGATTTAATGGAATGTTTATTTACTTCTGACAGTGAAAAATTTAAAAAATTATATACGCAGTATGAAGATGATATTACATTTAAGAAAAATTATATTAGGGCTAGAGATATAGCTATAACTGCTTTAAAACAATGTCATGAAGTAGCAACTTTATACATGATACAAATAGATGAAGTAAATAGACATACTAGTTACTTAGATTCTATTTATAGTAGTAATTTATGTTTAGAAATAACTCAACCAACTAAACATTATAATAGTATGTTAGATTTATATTCTAATGATGATCATGATAGAGGTGAAGTTAGTATATGTGCATTAGCTGGTATTGTCGCCCCTAATATAGAAAGTGATGAAGAATATGAAGATGTTATGTATTACGCACTTAAACTTATAGATTTTTCTATTTATAATACTGATTTTGTATTTCCACATTTAAAATTTACTACTAAAGCAAGAATGAATGCAGGAGTAGGTATTATTGGATTAGCATATGATTTAGCTAGAAATAATCTTAAATATACTAGTAAAGAAGGTTTAGATAGGGTATCATATATTTCAGAACGACATAGTTATTTCGCTATTAAAGCATCATTAAAATTAGGTAAAGAAATAGGTAATGCACCATGGATGCATAAGACTAAATGGCCTAATGGGTGGTTACCTATAGATACAGGTAATACTACTGATTATAAATATAAATATGATTGGGAAAAATTAAGGTCTGATATCATAGAAAATAAAGGTATACATAATAGCTCATTAGTAGCTCTACAACCAACTGAATCGTCCAGTAAGGCCACTGGTATGCCAAATGGTATATATCCTATCAGAGACTTATATCTATTTAAAACAGACCTCTCTAATGCTGTTGACTGGGTTGCTATAGATAATGATATATTAAAAGATAAATATGAATTTGCATGGAATATTTCTTTTCAAGAGTTATGTGAAGTGTATAGTAGGGTACAACATTTTACAGATCAATCTATATCTGCTGATTTCTATAAAGATAGAACTATTAATAAAGAATTAAAAGCATCTGATTTATTAGATGAATTATATTCTATGTATAAATATAAAATTAAAACTAGATATTATACTAATACAAGAACATTAGACCCTGTAACATTAGATACTATAGAAACATCTTTCAATAGAGGTTGTAGTTCAGGAGCGTGTTCCTTATAATTTATATAACCCCATATTCTTAAAAAATATGGGGTTATTAGATTTTTTTTCAACAATATATATATAATATGTACTAGTCTATGTATTACATCTGAACATATTGTTTAGATGGTATGTAGGTTATATAATTAAGGAGAAACAAGATGAAAGTTCAAGTATATGAAATAAGTAATAAAGAATACCCATTACTAAATAATAAATTTGATTATAACAATCTATATTTATTTTATAATTACATTACTATGTATCTATTATTAAATGATTTTTGTAAAAGTAAAGAACTAGTTAATATCAATATAGAAGATATGTATTTTAATTCAATAATGGTAAATAATAATGATAGAAATTTATCTGAAAAAATAATAGCATATTTAATATCACTTACTGACTATCAGACATTTTCTTATGCATTAGAAGCTTTTTCATGTCATATAACTCATGCATTTAATAATATACGATTAGTAAAATATAATAAAATATATATAAGTGTAAATATAGTATCAAAAACTACAACTCATCTAATAATTAAAGCTATAAAATGAATTTTTTAAATAGTATTATACCAGCTAATATCAATGATAATACAATAACACATATTAATCTTATAATAGCAGAAATTGTAATAGAAGATTTACATTGTAATTATGATAATATATTCATTACTAATGAATATGTTATAGATTATTATTCTCTTGAGTACTGTGTACAAAAAAATAATTATAACTCTTTAATTACATCATTAAAAAATAATCAAAATGAATATAATAAATATATGTTACTAAGAGAAATATTATATCAAACTCTTTATACACTTATTAAAACAAATACAGAACAATCTACTTGTATGCATATAAAAGTAATAAACATAAATGAAACAACTGCATTATTTAATGTTATATCAGGACTTTATTTGGATATTTAAATCATGTTAAACTCATTTATCACTTTAAAAAATGTTAATTTTTATTGTCCTAACATAAGTAGTGTAAATAATAATTATGTTATAATAAAAAAATGTATAGCTAAAATGTTAGAGAAATATATGACACGTAATTTTGTGTCTATCTATATGACAACTGACATATTAGATAAAATAAATATAAATAACGATAGCTTATATAATATAAAAAAGTATAACGATATATACCTAACTTTCAATCATACATATTTAGAATATCAAATATATAAATATTTAGATTTTTCATTTTATTCTAATTTAAATAAAATACAAAATAGTAAAAAAATAAATATAAATTTTGTTATTTTCAATGAAAATGTATTACTAATAACTTTAGCTTTTCAAGGAGAAATAAATGAAAGCCATAATTTTTGATGATCAAGGTTTATTAAAACGATTAGATATTATATTTTCTTATTGTATTATAGATGAAGATAGTTATAACACAATCTCTAATAAACTATATAATTATATATTTGAAACTGTTAATGAAGATGCACAATTAGCAATTAATTTAATAACAGATATTCAAGATAACACTATTATAATTAATGAAATTATATATGATGCTATTAAGAATTATCTTAAATTCTTAATAGTGTCAATAAATAATAATAATAAAAATGCTGTATTTGATTTAATAAATAATAACTATCAATTATCTGGATATATATTGATAAAACCTACTATAGGGCAAGAAATAATAAATATAATTTCTAAAAATTATCATTCATATATAATTGATGAAATTGGTATTAATTCAATATTAACTTGTATTATTGATTACATCATTTACAAGTTAATAATTTGTAATCATAATAACTTTTTACATATTACATTTAATTTATTAGATGTATTATCTTCACAATTACAAGGTTTTAATAACAGGATTTTATCTATTGAAGTAACTAGTGCATATAAAATAATGATGCTAACTAAAAATATATAATAAAATGAATGTTAATAACTGTAATTGTAAATGTCTTAAAATAGATAATAAATACATTTTTGATGTTATATGTAATGAATCTAATAAAATATATAACCCATCTACCAATTATTACAATATTACTTGTATTCAAATATGTTTAGATATTTTAAAAACAATTGATTTATCAGAATTAATAATTGTATTATTAACCACATGTAATAATTCAAATATAGAAAAAACAAAATTATATAATATAAATTTTAAAAATGCATTAGTAGTTGAAAATTTATATTTATACGATGTATTAGGTAAAGAAGAAATATGTGTATACCCACTTAATTTAGCTTCATCAGAAATAATAATAAGTAAAGATTATGTTCATCAGTATATATTATCTATATTAGATAATTATTTTTATGTAAATATAATAACTTTAAATAATGAATTAAATTATGAAATAATATCCGAGTGTGTAATAGATTTATTAGCTGTAGGTTTAGATAGTTTATTAGAAATTATTTTATATAGATATATTTCAGATTTAACTAAAAATACTATTCTATATAAAGATAAAGATAATACATTAACATTTATAATTGATATTTAGAACTAAAAATGCACTATTAAAAAAGTGCATTTTTAGTATTTGTGTTTTTTAAAAAGGAGACTTGGGATACCAAGAAATAAAAGGAGAAATAAAAGGAGAAATAAAATGCATAAAAGAAAATTTGGTAATTCATCAGAAAGTATATTAGCAAGAATAGCTAATAAAATTTATATAGCTTTGGATCTTACTGACGCATCTAAACTTAAAACAGTGGTATTAAGATACATTGCTAATATTAATAATGATACACAAATTAGACATTATTATACTAAAATAAATTTGTTTAATGAAATAAATAAAGATAAAATGACTTTTAAAGTATTTATGAAATTACTACGTGTATTAAGTATTAGAAAAATAGTATTTGACATAACAATAACTACTTCTTTAAATAAGGAAGTAATTGTACATGAAGAAATTTGTCTAGACGTTATAAATGATTCTACTGAAAAAGAGGAGACATAAAATGGCAATTAAAGTTATCTTTATCTCTGAATTAAATGTAACAGATGAACAATTAAATATTATTAAGACTATAGTAACAAATCATATGTTAATATTTAATGAAGTGTCAAATGTTTTAATTAATAATAAATTAACATTTAAAGAGTCAATGAAATATTTACATGAATATTTAAAAAATAATACTTTAGTGATTCACAAACCATCACTATATACAGAAATAAAACATATGCATAGTAAATGGGTAAAACGAAAGTATAATAAACAAAAATATATTTCTGATATACAATATCTTGTAATTCAACCACAAGGTATAAGTATAAATAAAGAAAATAATACATTATCAATTAAATGGTTATGTAATGATATAAAAATTATTAATGATATTAGTAACATTAATTTAAACGATAAAACATATTTAACATTATCATATTCATTTACTGGTAAAGTAATGATGAAGCTTTTTGTAACACTTTAAAAATACCACACACTACATTATAATAGTGTGTGGTATTTTTTTTTTAGAACTTGATGTAGTGATATGTCTTAGGTGATGATGCTGCATCCATAATAGTGTAGTCTGGTAATGTAAATGTAGTAGCATTAATACTAGTAGTACTTGTATAGTTATTTAACCCACCAGAAAATGGTGCACTATATACTATTTCATAAACTGTAAATGCATATATTCTACTATTAGTTACTATAACTTGTAAATTATATAAAGTTACAGGTAAAGGTGTATCAGTTACCCATGCTCCTAATGTACCATCTGGATTTATAGGTGCAGTATATACTGTAGATGAAAATATGTCATTAACAACACCACCTATTAAATATACTCTATTATTAGTTACTATAGCTTGTGATTTTGCTATAGTGTAAGGTAAAGGTGTATCAGTTACCCATACACCTAATGTACCATCTGGATTTATAGGTGCAGTATATACTGTAGATGAAATTATATAACCATCATCACGACCTAATAAATATACTCTATTATTAGTTACTATTGCTTGTGTATTTTGAATAATGTTAGGTAAAGGTGTATCAGTTACCCATGCTCCTAATGTACCATCTGGATTTATAGGTGCAGTATATACTGTAGATGATATGGCATTATTAACCCTTCCACCTAATAAATATACTCTACTATTAGTTACTATAGCTTGTGAAAATGATATAGTGCCAGGTAAAGGTGCGTCAATTACCCATGTACCTAATGTACCATCTGCATTTATAGGAGCAGTATATACTGATGATGAACGTGTACCATTAATATACCCACCTAATAAATATACTCTATTATTAGTTACTATAGCTTGTGAAGCATATATAGTAAAAGGTAAAGGTGCACCAGTTACCCATGTACCTAATGTGCCATCTGGATTTATAGTAGCAGTATATACTGTAGAAAATAAACCACTAACTACCATACCACCTAATAAATATACTCTATTATTAGTTACTATAGCTTGTGAATAATACATACCAGCAAGTAATGGAGTATCAGTTGCCCATGCGCCTATAGTGCTATTAGCTGTATTAAAACTATACTGTTGTCTCCAAGGTTGTCCCATTTTACCAGGTATAGTGGTAGCATATGTTTCACCTATAACTGCAAATAGATTAGCATAAGTAGTTTTACTTACTTGTGTGCCGTTAGCTCTAAGATAGTTAGTTGGTGTAGTTACTGTGCTG
>Ga0210046_1000469_pt1 | contig 38441 bp, 32 predicted proteins | sample CryGeyCG2114_250_FD_185461 | JGI IMG/M metagenome (GOLD analysis project Ga0210046, IMG submission 185461) | Groundwater microbial communities from aquifer - Crystal Geyser CG18_big_fil_WC_8/21/14_2.50 (SPAdes) (version 2) | ecosystem: Environmental > Aquatic > Deep subsurface > Groundwater ...
AGATATCAATAACAACGATTCATTGGTATATGTTACATTACCATTTACTGCCTTAGCTGCCGATTCAATAAACCCATTTACTTATAATGTTGGTGGTGTTTACGGCGAAAGCAGTCCTTTCTCACAGCTTTCACACGTTAGCGACAGGATTCAGGCGCCGGAATATGCTTCCGTCATGCTTGATTACATGGATATGGCCTTCTATTTGGCAGAAGCTGCTGAAAGAGGTTTTAGCGTAGGTGGTTCCGCTGCCGATTGGTATACCAATGGGGTAAAATCATCCCTGGACTATTGGGGTGTTGATGCTGCCGAGGCAGATGCTTACCTGGCACAGGCAAATGTGGCTTATGCCACTGCACCTGGCGACTGGAAAGCCAAAATTGGCACACAGGCTTGGTTAGGTTATTATGTCAGGGGATTAGAAGGTTGGACCTCATACAGAAGACTTGGAGCTCCTGTAATGAATATACCTCCAGCACCAGCAGAATCAGCTGACGGTGCCGTGCCAAGAAGACACACCTATGCCATTAACGAGCAAACCCTGAATGCAGCTAGTTATGCAGCCGCTGCCAGTGCTATTGGTGGTGACAAATTGAGCACTAAACTCTTCTGGGACAAAAACTAACGATTCATTCGTGCTCAAAATATTTTAATGTGAAAAGACGGTTTCAACTTGTGTTGAAACCGTCTTTCTCTTTTACCTCCAATCCACATCTCTAAACTCACCTTTTAATCAGCTTTTCAGGAAATATTATCAGTCGTATCCATTCAACGCTTTATTTATTAAACGTACTTTTACCAATAATAAATTTGGTGCGGGCATATAGAATCAATCAATTTAAACACATTGCTACAACCTGCTTTAATGTTTTTATCATCAATCGAACCCATAATAAAGAAAGAATGAAATTCATGTTTCAATTATCGCTGATCCTCCTGATTCAATTCCTTTCGAACAGTGGTTCAGCCCAAGAGACATTATTGACAGATAACCAGGTTTATGGCCTCGATCAACTGCTGCACAATGGCAAGCAGTACACTTATTTTTTACCTGCCGGCACAAGTGGTTCTCACTTTTTTCATGGCCCTGAATACGAACAAGGGTCGGTTCAGATAAGGGGAATAAGTTATAAAAACCTACTCTTAAACTACGATGTATATAACCAACAACTCATCCTTCGCTTCAAAACCCTGGCCGGAAATGAACAATTGATGGCCATTTCAAACGCGTGGCTCGAAGCATTTACATTTGGCAATAAACAGTTTGAATTGCTGGCTTTACAGGATACCATGCGACAAATTTATCAGGTAATTGGAACTGGCGACATTCGGGTACTTTATTCCTTTACAAAAATCCTGTCGCTTGACAAAAGCTATGGGGCAACCAACTTCAATTTCTCAAAACCAATAAGGGAATCCGTTTTGCTCATCAGATCAAGACCAATTAAGTACAAAAACAACAGAAGCTTTATCGCGTTATTCGGTCAGGTGAATCAACCCATCCTGAAAAAATTTCTTCGTCAGCAAAAAATCAATGTAAAAAAGGCAAATGATCTGCAGATGGTCAAACTCATGAATTTTTGTAACACACTCCAGGACAAATGAAAGCAGTAACCATTCTTATTCAACTGCTTCTTTTTGGTACCTTGGCAGCAACCAACGGCCCGGATAAAAAAGTCAATTGTCATTTCAATCAGGTTCCTTTTGAAGAATTCAGTAACCAGATATTAATGGAAACGGGTGTCAGGATATACTATCAGGATGTATGGGTTTCGAAAATAAAAGTGACCATCAATGCAGATAGCATCACCGTTCTCGATGCTGTAATTCGATCGGTTGCTGGTACCAATTTAAAAGTATCGATCTGGAACCAGGATCTTGTATTGCTTCCCGGAGAAAACCTGCTTTCGGAACTGCCCTCTTTCGAACCAAAAAATATGGCAAGTGAAACAGTCGAAGAGGAAACCAAAGCACTAACTGCCAGTGAAGAACGCTATATTACCGGACGTAAACCCGATGTGGTTCAAACCATAAAAGTTGGAAGGGCCGGAGCCGACTTAAGCAGCGGCAGAGCAAAAATCCTGGGTCGGGTACTCGATCAGGAAACCGGTGAACCTGTTTATTACGCAACCATCTTTATCCAGGAAACTAAAACCGGAGCCGTATCCGACAACAACGGCTTTTTTACCATCATGTTGAAACCGGGTAAATACAACGCGGTTTTCGACTTTCTCGGATATGAAAACAAGAAGTACCTTCTTGAAGTGCTGTCAAACGGAAATTTCACTGTCAATCTGAAAAGAACCGTGTTTCAAATTGAAGAGTTTGTGGTTCATGGCGACCGACAAATGAGCATCAAAGATAAAGACGCCGGCCTGGATAAAATTTCCATGCGGTCGATAAAAGAATTACCCATGATGATGGGCGAGCGCGATATCCTGAAAGTATCCGGCACCCTCCCTGGTATTGTTACAGCCGGTGAGGGTGCGGCTGGACTCAATGTGCGGGGGGGCGGATCCGACCAAAACGCGTTTTATATCAACAAAATACCCATTTACAATACCTCCCACCTTTTTGGATTCTTCCCTGCCTTCAACTCCGACATTATTAAAGACTTTTCTATTTACAAAGGGCATATTCCTGCTCAGTACGGAGGACGGCTTTCTTCGGTTTTCAATATTATCACCCGGCAGGGAAATAGAAAAAATTTCACATCCCATGGCGGAATCAGTCCCATTGCAGCCAATATAGTGGTAGAAGGCCCTATAAAAAAAGATACATGTTCCATTTTGCTAAGTGCCCGTTCAACCTATTCCGACTGGATTTTAAAGCGGATCAAGGATCCAACCATCAGGGCCAGCATGGCCAATTTTTACGATTTCTCAGGTGCCATCAATTACGATATCCAAAAAACCCAGTTATCTCTGTTTGTTTATCACAGCAAGGATCGTTTCCGTTTGTCGGACATCACCGATTACAATTATTCGAACAGTGGTATTTCTTTGGGCTTTAGTCATAATTACAGCAATTCGGTACGTGGAGAATTTGCACTTATTGGTTCGCAATACGATTTTAGCACCATCGACCGGCAGGAAATTTCGAGTGCCTATGAACATGCCTATCGAATGGGACATTATGAGGCCCGTGCCGATTTTACGCACATACTGACCAATAACAACACACTTGATTATGGGATTGGATTTGTATTGTACCAACTCGACCGGGGAAATGTAATTCCTTACGGATTGCAATCGTTGCGTAACCTGACCACGCTTGGCAAGGAACAGGGCCTCGAAAGTTCGTTGTATATTTCTGACTCCTACGAACCTGTACCCTGGATCAATCTGACCGTAGGTTTGAGATTTACTTTGTTTACCCCTTTAGGACCAAAAACCGTTTATACCTACACGCCGGGCGGACCTGTTGATCCCCGTTATATCAATGATACGCTCAACTATGCGAAAAATAAACCCATCCGTTGGTACTCAGAACCCGATATCAGGGTAGCTGTCAATTTTGAAACCGATGAAAAAGGATCCATCAAATTGGCATTTAACCAAATGCACCAGAATTTGTTTATGCTGAGCAATACCATCTCGGTGGCTCCCAACGTGCAATGGAAACTGGCCGATTATCACCTGAAACCTTCGAGTAGCAATCAGATATCCCTGGGTGTTTTCAGGACACTTGCCGAATTCGGGTTAGAAGCCTCCGCAGAAGTTTATTACAAACGAACACTCAACTATCCCGAATTTAAGGACGGCGCCAATTTCCTGGAAAGCCCGCAGGTTGAAACCGCTGTACTTCAGGGAAAACAAAAAGCCTACGGGATTGAGTTTTTTTTAAAACGCAGTAACCGAAGGCTTGAAGGATGGTTGACTTACACTTTTTCGCGATCTATCGTTACAATAAATGGCGATGAGCCATGGAACAGCATCAATGACGGTGATCCCTTCCCATCGAATTATGATATCCCACATGTAGTGAACCTGGTGCTTAACTATCACATGAGCAGACGGATCACCTTCTCCACCATTCTCACATACCAAAGCGGCAAACCCATTACCTATCCTGTTTCGGTTTATTATGTGGATGGGGTACCTTTTTTAGACTATTCAAAACGCAACTCCTACCGGATTCCTAATTATTTCCGCACCGACATCTCCGTGGCTTTTGAGGGCAACCTGAAAAAGCGCAAACTCCTTCACAGCTCATTAATCCTGAGCGTGTACAATCTTACCGGACGTGAGAACCCATACTCGGTCTATTTTAATACCGAAGTCGGAAAAATTAAAAGCTATCAGTACTCTGTGATTGGTGTACCCATTTTCACCGCTACCTGGATCTTTAAACTAGGAAATTATGCATCGGATTAACCTGATCATCTTCATGTTGGTGTCCTTGATGGTGATTTCGTCCTGCATCAAGCCCTTTGAACCGAAAATAAAATCTACGGATGCTCACAAGTATGTCGTATCAGGTCAGGTTATGAATGGCGATGGGAATCAAACCGTAAATGTTTCCGTCACATCCTCCATAAATGATCCACATTATCAACCTGTTACCGGATGCCTCGTCGTTATACTTGACAAAAATGAAAATCAGTTTGATATGAATGATGTTGGCAATGGGGATTATACCACCTGGATTGATCCAGGCTTCCTTGTTCCGGGAAATTCATTTATGGTTGAAGTCACCACACCTGATGGAATTAAATTGGCTTCCGATTTCGACCAGATATCCTCAGCTCCTGTGGTGGATTCGGTTTTCTATATCAGAAAAGATATTGAAGGCAATATCCCCGGGCAGTTTACATTGGGGATTCAATTCTACCTTAATATGGAAGGAAATGATGTGAATAGCCGTTATTATCGCTGGAATTTACTCGAAACCTGGGAATACCATGCCGATTATCCCCTGGAATGGTGGTACGATGGCACCATTCATCATGAAGTTCCTCCTGATTATTCAAGGAAAGTGTGTTGGAGGACAAGAAAAATACCTGAGATTTTCACCTTATCAACCAATAATCTGCACGAGAACAAATCGGAAATGATACCTCTGCATTTCATCGACAACCGCACATCCCGTCTTGCCTATGGTTATAGTCTTCTGGTTGAGCAATTCGCCTTAAGTGAAGCAGCTTATAATTATTGGGACCAATTGCGCATTAACAGTGGGCAGGATGGAGGGCTATATGAACAACAGCCGTTAAGCGTAAAAGGAAATATAAAAAACCTCACCTATCCTGAGGAGGAGGTGCTTGGTTATTTTGGTGCTGTTTCCGTTACCTATAAAAGGATATTTGTAAGTCATGTTCCCGATCTGCCACTGGATTTCGAAACATATTGTGACCCGGCGATTCTGAGAAAAGGTCTGAAAGAATTTACACCAAAAGATTATCCGGCATACCTGATGGGGGATGAAGTTACCTGGTTTCCTGTATGGCTTAACAATGAATGTGTTGATTGCACGATGCTTGGAGGTATCAATTTTAAACCTGATTTTTGGCCTTATTAAGATGATAAGAATAAACTATATCACTACAATGGTATTGCTTTTGCTCCTCACTAAATACATTGTCGTATCGGGACAGGGACAAATAGCGATGCCAACTGCTGAAAGACTGCAGGTTTTCACCGACCGCGAGCTGTATATTGCGGGAGAAGAAGTTTTTTTCACTGCATATAGTATATCGAATGATCTTCCTCAAGACATAAGTCTCATCCTGTATGCTGAAATTATTTCCCCTGAGGGCAAGCGAACGAGCGGAGGCAAATTTCTAATTGAGAATAAGATGGCTCATGGAAGTTTACTTATTCCAAGAGACAACATTACCGGTAACTATTACCTAAGGGTTTACACCAAATATATGCGCAATATCGGACCGTGGTCGTATGCCTACTGTGGCATTCGAATTGTTAATCCTTACCGGGAAGATATTATAACCGGAAATGATACTGTTTTATTGCCGACACAAACTGGTGAAGAGGAATCATCCCTGACGATCACTACTGATAAAAAAGGGTATCATCCCCGTGAATTGATTCAGGTAACTATTCTCGGATCAGGAAACCAGCCTGGAAAAACCAACCGATTGAGTTTGGCGGTGGCTCCCGAAATGGCTTCGGAAGAAAATACCCTTCAACTGCCCGATCAGGATCGTCGATTACAACAAATGGATTTTTATCCTGAAACCAGGGGTATCTCCATTACCGGTAAACTGATTGATAGTACAGGCGACAATGCAATATCTGGAGCAAGGGTTAATCTTTCCATTATTGGCCAGGGACGCGATTTTATGGCCATACAGACTGATGATTCAGGAAGGTATTTTTTTAGTTTGCCGGCATATAGGGGTTATAGGGATCTATTCCTTTGTGCTGCCAAAACCAGTGAGGTTCGTCCGAGAATCCTGGTGGATAACGATTTTTGCACCTCTCCCATTCAACTGCCTTCCCCTGTCTTCATCCTGACACCCGAAGAACGTGCATTGGCCTTTCAGATGGCAAAAAATATTCGCATTCAGGAAGTATTTAATACAGAAAAGCCCGATGAAACCCAGACGACAGAACCTGACCGCGCATTCTATGGTAAACCTTCTTATGTTTTATACCTGGATGAATATGTGCTTCTTCCTGTTCTGGAGGAATATTTTAATGAACTGGCTTCCATGGTGAAAGTGAGAAAAAGAAATGGTGAAAAGTACTTTAAAGTTCTGGGAGGCCGTCCTGAAATGGGGATTTACGACCCACTGGTTCTAATTGATTGGGTGGCAGTTGACGATCCTTCAAAAATATTGGCCGCATCGCCAGTTAACATTGATCGCATCGAAATGATTAATGAACCATATATCAAGGGTGATATTACTTTTGGTGGTATCATCAGTATTATTTCCAAAAATGCCGATTTCGCCGGCATCGATCTACCCGAATCCGGCATTTTTATCAATTACCTTTTCCTAAATGAACCTTCACAGGTACCCTTTAAACCATCGGCATCTGCCAACATCCCCGATACACGCAACACGGTTTTCTGGGAACCTTCCCTGATTTTAGATGAGGACAACAAGGCAAGTATTTCAATTACAGCACCCGATACCCCGGGACGGTACACCATTGTACTGAAAGGCATCGACCCTCATGGGAATTATATTTACCAGAGAAAAGTAGTAGAAGTGGTGGAGAATTAAAAAGCCATCTTCACTTTATAAACTCCAACCACAGCATAGATTCAACTACGCCGCAATATCAATAATTTAAATTGTATCGCATCTATCTCAATAATACGCTTAAGTTCTATTTTTTAATTTGTAATTGTATGCTCTAACAGGAGGCATTAACAACACAGTCATTTTGAATTATCGTTATAAGCCATAATTAGTACATTTATGTTTTGTACCTTTGATTAAAAATTAGTCAAACAGTTGTCCAAACTTAACTAATATAGGCTACTAAAATGAAATCCTGTACTGATTATGACTTCTAATCACACTAAAATGAACCCGAATACAACCGAAATAAAAAATTATTTACACAAGTTGATTGTTGAGACCGATGACGAGAGCATACTCAGCAAGGTTCAAGCTTATTTTACTACCCTTAAAAGCAAAAACGTTGATTGGTGGGAAACGATTTCCGATCAGGAAAAAAAAGCCATTACTACTGGTTTGCAGCAGCTCGAAAACGGGGAAGGAATACCACACGAAGAAGTAAAACGAAAAGTGGATAAATTGCTCGGAAGAAAATGAAAGAATATCGCATCTTTTGGTCTCCTTTAGCCGAAGAAACGTATTTAAAAACCCTCTCCCGGATTCTTGAACGCTGGACTGTTAAAGAAGCCGAAGACTTTGATGCCAAAGTGGAAAGCCTGATTGAAAAACTAAAAACACATAAACGCCTTTGCCCGCCTTCCGATAAACAAAAAAATCTGAGACGCTGTGTAATTGCACCCCAGACTTCTTTGGTCTATCAAATCAATGATAATATTATTGAACTTATCGCTTTCTTCGATAATAGAAGTGAGCATCAATTTTAACTATTCTGAGATTTGACGAGGTATCTCTCTAAATGAATCTGCATTCTCTGCTATTTCTTTGAGTTGTTTGTTTTGGGTTTCAACTAACCTGTAAAGGTATCCGCTGGGGTCGGAATATTTCAAGGGGTTGCCATGGATGAGAAAGGCCGTGACATTACTGCATAAAGGTATTTGAAGTAAAACCGGATTAGAAAGCCAACTTCACTTTATAAACCCCCACCACACTATCGAAAGCAGCACGATAATCTGCTTCAATCGGTAAGCTGGGTGGCGATTCTACTTTTAATGGATCCACCGCTTTTCCATTTCGGTAAAAGCGAAAATCAAGGTGTGGTCCTGTAGCCAGACCAGTTTTTCCAACATATCCAATCAATTCGCCCTGACGCACATGTTTACCTACCGCCATGCCTTTTGCATATCCTTTTAAGTGCATATAGGTTGTTGAATAAGTTCCGTTATGCCTAATGGTAAGGTAATTACCGCCTCCCAGCTTTTGATAAGCCCGCTTTACGATGGTGCCATCGCCCACTGAATAAACAGGCGTTCCTTCTGCGGCAGCGTAATCAACACCATGGTGTGGACGGCGGATCTTCAATACAGGATGCAATCGGCTATTGGAAAAATGGGAGCTAATTCTGGTAAAACGCAAGGGTGCCTTTAGAAAAGCACGTTGCAAGCTGGCGCCCTTCTCATCAAAATAGTCACCCTTTTCATTTTGAATGAAATAAAAAGCATACAAGCTGTCGCCCCCGTGCAACATGAGCGTAGCTTCTACCCTGCCAAGGCCAATGTATTGTCCGTCAACATATTGTTTGGTATATACGGCCTTATATACATCACCTTTTTGCAATCCGAAAAAGTCGATGGTCCAGGCGTAAATTTCCGATAGCTCATTGGCCAGGTTTGGATCGGCTCCCTTGGAAACCAGGGAATTCCACAAAGAACTTTCGATAACTCCTTCTAAGGTATCGTTTACAACATCAATAGACTTTCGTCCGATTGAAGCAGAAATGGTATCATTGAGGGCATAAAGAACGTAGGTGATGGGAGAAATTTCATAGGCAAAGTAAACAGGCGTAGCAAGTGAATCGCGCTTGCATATGACTGCATAACGATTCCCGGATTTTATCCTTCGGACATCAAAGGTATCACGGGTATGCCGGGCCAGGTAATCGATGATGCTATAGCTAACTCCATGGCGCAAAAGAATATCGGATAGGAATTCATTTTTTTTTACAACACCTTCCTTTAAGTCCAAACTGTCGACAACGATCCCATAGGCCCATTGAGGTTCCTGCACCACGGTGTCTGATTGAATCCCTGTAGCCGCATTTTCATCCTGAGAATACTGACAAGCAGAAATAACGAAAAGCAGAAACAGGAACCCTGGTAAAAAATATCGAACCATATTGATGGGTTTTCTTGAAATGAAACAAATTAAAATGAAAGGGTATAACTATTTGGTGGCTGGTTTTATTGCCTTTTTTCCTGAAATATAAAGTATGACCAGGCCACCGATAATTAAAGGAATACTTAACCATTGCCCCATATTCAACATCATGTGGCTCTCAAAATCGACCTGGGGCAATTTGATAAATTCAATTAAAAATCGAACCGTCCACAAAACAATCAGAAAATAGGCGAAAATACGTCCCTCGACAGGCCTACCGTCATGTTTCCAATAATATCTGTAAAGGAAAACGAAAAGAAACAGATAGCTAAGTGCCTCATATATCTGAGTTGGATGGTGCGCCACAGTTAAACCATCTCTTACAAAAATAAAACCCCATGGAAGCGTGGTGACATCTCCATAAATTTCAGAGTTCATCAGGTTGCCCATTCGGATTAAAAATCCTGCCAGGGCCGTTACCAAAACAACATGGTCGAGCACCCAAAAATAAGAACGGTGGTAATGCCGTGAAAAGAAATACAATCCAATCAAAATGCCTACGGCTGCACCATGGCTGGCCAGACCGCCTTCCCATATTTTCAGTATTTCAAAGGGATGTGCCAGGTAATAACCGGGTTCGTAAAACAAACAATGACCTAAACGTGCACCTACGATGGTAAATATCAACATGTAAGTAGCCAGGTCGTCGAGGACTTTGATGGGGACACCTTCTTTTTTGAACATTTTTTGCAGAATCAAATATCCAAGAACAAAACCAAGCGCAAAAAGCAATCCGTACCATCGCACGGAAAATCCGCCAATCAATGGGAAGGTTTCGGGAAGGATAAAAATTTCGGGCCTTACATTCCAGACAATATAATGAAGCAGCATATTTTCAACTTTTAGGCAAAGTTAGCAAATTGCTACAAGCGACGGTATTGAAATGTAGGATATCCTTTCTCTCCGGTAACGGGATCGTAAAAGCTTGTAAACCTAAGCTTGTAAAAAACCCCGGTCCTGGTCTGAATAAAGTAATTGAATTTTGGGTTGCATTTATAGTAGAAATCGCCACCATTAATATCACCAACCAGCTCTTTCCAGTCATAACCAATGACATCGAGGTTTCTAGTGTAAACCAAATTCAACACATCATCTACGGTGACGTCATCAAATACCATGGTAGAATCGAACGAAACAGCTACGTCACTCGCATTGATCAAAACTCCGGTTAACAAGTAGGGATAATTATCACCTTCATCTGTTGTCAGCATGGTAGTATATTGAGTAAAAAGCAAGTCCCAATTATTCGTCAATGGCTCCAGTTGCAGCGATTGATGGGTAGCAAAACTATATTGGATGGTATTATGGCCCGGGTCTTTTTCTATTACCACTTCATGCAAATCGGAATTGTCCATATTACAATACGAAAACAAATACTTGTCGCCAAGTAACCGGCTAAAAATGACCTTCCTTAAACCAAGCGGGTTTCCTGTGGCATTGATCCCCCTATTAATTACGTAAACCTGTGCCGGAAAAATGGTGTCAGATCCGTTGAATCGCATCCAATTCATAAAAACAAGGGAATCTACATTTCCGCTCGAAGCATCGAATTGCCACTTCAGACCAATGGTATCGGTAACCTCCTCAAATCTTGTATTCGTGGTGGCTGAAGCCATCATAAAAGCAGCCGTATTGAGTTTAATAATAAATCCCGTATCAACCGATGAAAACAACAGATCACAATCGGTTTTTAGGTTTTGTGACACCTGCTCGCCCGTCATCAGATTAAAATAGACCTGATTAACATAATATTGAGTCATGGCAATCATTTCCACTTTGGTTGTGTCCAAAGGATGAGGAGCAATTTTTATGTCTTCTTTAAAACACGAGGTAGCACTAAGAAGGAAAACAAATATAAAGGCAGGAAGCAAAAAACAGTTCTTCATTACTTGAATATATTAAATTGTAGCTTAACAAAATAGGTCCTTCCCCAATCGAGAGGTGAGCCAGTTCCTGAATGTGCCGTTTCACTTTCAGTATACCCGCTGGAACTGACATTGGTGACATCAAACAAGTTTTTAGCCCCGACCTGCACATTTAAACTTCGCTGCAAAAACCAACGACTCACATTGATATCAAGCGTATTGTATGAGTTGATTGTCCTGATATCTAACCGACCACTTTCCTGCAAAATCAATTCAGGGAATGATCCATTGTATTTAAAGAAGGTACTGAATTCCAGACCTGTTTGCCGCCAGGTCACATTGGATTGCACGGTAAAATCGTTCGAGTAATGGAACTTTCCACCGTTTATCATTGTATTATTCAACAACTTTCGTCCAACAACACCATATCCCAAAATTAATTTTAGCCCGGGGTATACCCTGTTATTAAACTTGAGGTCAAAGCCCTGCGTATAATACTGATCAATGTTAACATAGGTATAGGCCAGATTGCCTCCTGAATTCTTGGCCAACTCTATTTTATTCCTCATATGGTTATAAAAAAGACCAAAATCGATTCCCCAATTGTATGCGGCGGCAGTTTGGGTATTGTAAGTGATGTCCATGCTATAGTTCATGGATGTTTCCGCTATTAAATTTGGATTACCTCTAACTTCGTGATTCGAATCAACAAAATACAAATAAAGCTCCTTTAAGGAAGGAGCCCTGAACCCTTTCGCCAACGATCCCCTGACGATCAATTCTTCAAGAATATTCCACTTGAGGTTAAGGGAGTAAACCAGTGGAGCCTCATATTGGGTATTATAAATAACACGAATTCCTGGTTGAATACTTATTTGTGGCAGTGGAGTGTATGCCAAACTAAGAAAGGCTGCATAATCACCGATTTCCTGTTGCTGATCATCCACACGCTTTCCACCTCCACGCTCATAATTTATATCAAAACCCATCTGGTATTTCAGCAACTCATTGGGGAGACTATTACTAAATACAGGCCGAATTAAAAAATTATCGAACCAGGTAGTATCCTGTGCATCATCGCCAATATAAATAGATTTTTCCAGGTTCGTCAGGTTCTTCAGGTAAGTATTCTTTACTCTGTTGTAGTAAGAATAGGCTGAAACCACATTTAAATTTCCTGTTTTAAAAACCTTTTGGTTAAACTCACCCCTGGCAGTCAGCCGATTAGTGTAGAAGTATCTATCAAGGGCTTTGTCCCAGTTAAAAATGGGAGATGGATCACCGTAGTCACGGATTAACTCATTAAAATAGCCTAGCGTAATTTTAGCCGTTGTCTTTTTTGCAGTGTACAAATAGGATATATCACTATCATACTGCAGCTTAGGATTCCACTCCTTATTACGAGAGGTATCTACGACGCTAAAACCACTAAAAAAATTCCGTGAACCATTAAAGGACACGCTGCTTTTTCCTTTTGAATACGACCCGGATAAGGCAAGATTATAAACTCCCACCGACTCAATATACACTTCGCCTCCTAAACTAGCTTTTCGACGATCGGGACTTTTTGTGATCACATTAATCACTCCTGCCAGGGCGTTACTTCCGTAGATAACCGACATTGGCCCTTCGATGATCTCCACATGATCCACATTCTGCATGCTCATCTGATCCAAATCAAGCTCACCATTTTGACGTCCGATAACAGGAACGCCATCGATTAAGAATTTCACATGTTCTCCACCCATTCCCTGCATCATAACTGAAGAGCCAAAAACACTGCTATGAGTCGTTCTGATATTAAGTTCACCTGAAAGCAGGTCGCTTAAAGTGTTGGCAGCTTTTTGGTTGATAGTCATCGTCCCCAGGGTTTGTACCTTATAGATTGATTTGTCAACCCGTTCGGGGGAAATTTGCCCGGTAACCACAACTTCATCTACATTATAAACCAAGGGTTGTAATAGCAAGGTAATTGCTTTGCCCGGGTAGAGTGTATCAATGGCCTGCACATATCCAATAAATGAGGTGGAAACCCGCACAGGTGAAGAAATGCTAAATTCCGCCTCGCCTTTCTCATTGGTCATTTGTGTAATAGATTTCCCCTTGGCGGGAGGAAGGATTTCGGCCAGTACATGTGCGTAAGCCACATGCACACCACTTACCTTATCTTGTAAGGTAAGTTTGGTGGTTTGCTGACCGCTCATGGTAAGGGCGGTCAGCAATGCCAGACAAATAAAAACAAGAAATAACTTCATAGGCTAGCGTACCATCAACTTTTGGCTGTAAACAGCCTGACCGGCAGTCACTTTTGCAATGTACAAACCGGCGGGTAAGTTTACACTAACTGTTGCACCATTATTTAACGAGGTGCCCGAAATGGATTGTGAAAAAACATTTCTTCCATTCAAGTCGTAGATGGCCAGCTGCGAATTATCGGTCACTTTATTATTCAAACGGATGGTGAAATAATCAGATGCAGGAACAGGATATATATGAAGAGCCTGTACATCAGCCACATTGTCATCAATGGAAGCTAACGAAACCAGCATTTTATCCAAAGCTAAACTTCCATTCATATAATCAAAGTACACAAACTTCAATTTGTACACATTGTCAGCTGTATCTTTTACGAAATAGCAAGTGGAATCCACCATCTTGTAGGTAAATGTAGAGTTATCGAAATATTTCCAGTTGGCTGCAATTACATTTTTTTCAGCAATAAAAGGTTTCGTTCCCCATTCGGTGAAGCCAGGGGCAACAGGATAAAAATGACTGGCACCAATCCCTACGTTATTAGCTGCCCCGGTGATAGGATAAAGCTGCATATTTCCTTCCATATCAGGAACGGAATCCATGTACTTTGTAAACAACAGATCCCATGCACCTGACAAGGGTTCGCGGTCAAGTTCGGTATTGTTTTGCAAACTATAATAGGCAAATCTTTTGGTTTCGTAAGGAACCAGATTAAACTCCACAGATTGTTCGTCAGAGCCATCAATGTTGGCATATTTAAAATGATAGATGTTTTGAATGGAAATTTTATCCACCATCCAGAGTTTCTTTACACTGCCATCGGCAATCTTAATTACGTAAAGAGAATCACCAATTAAATCGTGTGTAATCCCGTTGTAAATACACCATCCATAATCGGGATGACCGGTTTGGTTTGAATTAAAAGCACCTTCCTCCCAAATATTTACCGAATTATTCATTGATTTCCAAGAATTTAATCCGTTAGTATCTACCGTTGCCCATGCACTGGTATCACCATTGGGATAGGTATACAGATTTACTCCTGCACCTTGATTGATCATAATACCGGCACTAAACCGGGGAGTATAAAAGGCAATGTCCCAATTCTTCCGGGGTTCTTCCTTTACCAAACCATTGGCAAAACTATAAAAAAAGTCGTTAGCGTATCCGGGACCCATGACCAACGAATCGCGTGTATATTCTTGCCCTGCAGCATTTTTAGCTGGTGTAACGAGCAACATAAATAAAAAGATAAAGAGGGTTGTGTTAAATATTTTCATGATTTTGGTTTTAAGATGATTGTCAATAAGTTTAATAAGTAATTCAATGCATAGAGATGCCAGAATTTCCAACAAAAAAATACATTACTGAATTTCAGCAAAATATCAAGCTTCGGTTGGGCCGAAACATTAAAAAATAAAATTGAATTAAACCATGGGAGGGCCGCGCAAAGAAACCGATTGGAGGAATCTTTGGTGGTAATTGCTGAGACAATTAAACGTAAAAGTTACATTTTTTGCGAAATCAATCAGCTCTATCGAATAACCATCAGCAAGTAAGGAATGTAATGTTAAGGAAAAGGTAGTGCCGTGGGCGTCTTTTCCGTTTTTTGTCTTAAGGATCAGTAAACCGTTGTCTGTTTTTGAAGGCTTGGTAAAAGGCGTTTGGAAGCCAAATATATCGAAACCATAAATGGCTTTTTGATGATAGGTAACGAGGTCACCAATAACCAACCAAAAAAAAGTAAAGGCCAGAAAAGGTATAGCAATTCTGTACTTTAAGCCCAATTTATTTTTACCAGTTTTCATCTGGCGGCAAAATTAATAAATTAATAGGATGAGCCGCTAAATGAATTCTGTTTTTAGCTGTTCGACCCATTTTGAGATGCGTTCTTCACTCAAATCTTCCTGGTTATGATCATCGAGTGCCAGGCCGACAAACTGCCCATCTTTGTCTGCCAGACTAAAATAATAGTCGTAACCTTCCACGGGCCAAAATCCAACTACACATGATTTTTCCGGGAACCGGCAATAAAGTGTTCCCAGTCCATCGACAAAACTTTCAGGGTATTCTTTCTGGTCGCCCAGCCCAAATAAGGCAACTTTTTTCTCGCTAAAATCCAGTGATGACAGGTGGTCTATGGTCATTTCCCATTCGTCCTGCATTTCACCAATGCCCCATGCCGAGGTACCAAAAATCAGGTTCGAAAATGGTTTCATGTCATCCACCGTTGCCGTTTTCAGGTTAAAAACCTTCGCCACATTTTTACCAAAAGCTTGTTGAATTTTTAATGCAGACTTTTGTGTCATGCCGGATGTTGAACCAAAAAATATTCCTACGGGTTTCATTAATTTCAATTATTTGTAATAAATATAAATTAAGGGCGCAAAATTAAGGTAAAAAGTTAAACGTCATGATGGAATTTATAAGAGGAAGCATTTTTGTAGTGATATTAATTCAATTTCAATGGATTAAGGATATGATAAAATGACAACTTCATCCGTAGTCATATCAATACCATTCTTTGAAAGGTGCCCCGAAAATTAGGCATTCCATGTGAAATGAAGTCTGTGTTTGATTATCGAATATGGATCACCACATTCCTTTCTACCTTTCTAATTTTTCTGAGAAATGCATGAATGATTGTTGAGATAATAAGCAAAAAAGCCCCCCAACTTGCGTTGGAAGGCTCAAACCAAATTAATTAATGAAAAAGCTATTTCTTTTCTGGATCAGCTTTTGTTTCAGAAGCTGGCTTGGTTTCAGCACCTACTTTTTTGTCATTGCAGGCCGGATCAATAGCCTTTGAACTACAGCATGATTTTTTATCACCACACGATTTCATGTCAGCGCACTTTGCTTTCGCCTTCTTTTTGTCTTTATCTTTGTCGTCATCAACTTTGGTTACTGTAACACCATTTTCATAATTAACAACAGAGGCTATTGCGGAACTTGACATGCCGGCAAAAAATAGCAGCATCAATCCCAATGCTAAACTTTTCATTTTCATCTTTACTTATGTTTTAAATTAGACTTAAATTACAGTTCAAAACTAATGTATTGTAACTTGCGTAGTTGTTAATGCCGTGTTAAATACTGTTAATGAAATGTTAATCTATGCATTACATTTATTTTCCGACTAAATTTGATCAGAATTTGTTTTAAATGAAGAAGAAAGCCATTTTACTCATTATTATACTGACTTCGTTGTCGCTTACCGGAATTATTTTAACGCAGGTGTATTGGGTGAATACCGCTTTACAATTGAAGGAAGAGCAATTTGACAATAGCGTACGACTGGCTATCAAAAGTGTTGTAAACCAGCTGCTCCAAAATAAGAATGAACCTGATTTTCAACAAAAGATCAACATGCTCTCCTGCCGTAAATCACGCCTGGATGTGTTCGATTATATTGAGCCCCAAATGCTTGATTCGTTGATGGCTAACGAACTGAAGTGTATGAAAATCAACAGTTCCTATTACTATGCCATCTATAATAAAATCAATAACCGTTTTGCCATCGGCCCTGATGCACCCTGCGAGGAAGAGTTAATAAAATCGCCGTATCAGTTTTCGGTATCAAGCATTTATCGTCCGGGAGATTACACGCTTTCTGTGTTTTTTCCCGACAAAACCACCATCCTGATCAAAATGGTAAGCACTTGGCTCATCTTTTCAGTTCTTTTTTTGATGATCTTGATATTTAGTTTCATTTATGTCATCATGAAAATCCTACAGCAAAAAAAACTTTCGGAGCTTAAGAACGATTTTATCAACAACATGACCCATGAGTTTAAAACTCCCATTACTACGGCATCACTGGCAGCAGAAATGATTCAGCGTGACGAAGTTTTGAGCAATCCTTCCCGCATAAAAAAATATGCCGGTATCATTTTAGATGAAAACAGCCGCTTGCAAAACCAAATCGAACAAGTGCTCCAGGTAGCGACCCTTGAACAGGAAGGGCCCAAGTTTAAAATGAAAAAAACCAACGCCCATCACCTCTTGGAATCGGTTATAGAAAGCTTTGAACTCAGGATCAAAGAAAACAACGCACATCTTTCGGTGGATTTGAAAGCCGTTGATCCCATGGTGATGGCCGACAAATTTCATTTGCTGAATGTTTTTTATAACCTGCTCGACAATGCGCTGAAGTATTCGCCAAACGGTCCCGTCATCGAAATCAGCACCTGGAATCAATCAGATCAATTAGTTATACGGTTTAAGGACAATGGAATTGGCATCAGCCATGAGCATCAAAAAGATATTTTTAAGAACCTGTTTCGTGTGCCTACCGGAAATATACATGAAGTGCACGGGTTCGGACTTGGTTTGTATTACGTTAAAACGGTGGTAGAACAACACGATGGCCGGATTGATTTAAAAAGTGAACCGGGCAAAGGTGCTGCCTTCGATATCTATTTACACACAAATGACTAAAATAATGGAAGAAAAAACACTTCATGCCAACATCCTGTTTGTTGAGGACGATACAAACCTCAGCATGATTTTAAAGGATTATCTGGAGATGATCGGATATTCGGTAAGCCATGCCGGCGATGGCGATGAGGGATTGTCGCTCTTTTCTTCAAAGAAATATGATTTGGTCATTCTTGATATCATGATGCCGAAAAAAGACGGCTTTACGCTGGCCAGCGAAATCAGGACAATGAACAGCCAGGTGCCCATTATTTTCCTGACGGCCAAAAATATGAAAGAAGATCGAATCAAAGGGTTTCAGCATGGCTGCGACGATTATATCACCAAACCGTTTAGCACCGAAGAGCTCAGCTTACGGATAAAAGCAATCCTGAAACGCTGTAATTTTGCTGATTCGCAACCTCAACACGATACCACCACTCATTTTACTATCGGCCATTTTAACTTCGACAGTGTTAACCTGGTGCTTAGCTCACCCGACACCGAACGCCGGCTTACCCGAAAAGAAGCCAACCTCCTTAAACTCTTGTGTTTAAATAAAAACACCTTGCTTTCGCGGGAGGTGGCTCTGGAAACGGTCTGGGGTGAAAACGATTACTTTATCGGACGCAGCATGGACGTATTTATTACCAAACTGCGCAAATATCTAAAATCCGACTCCGGTGTAAAAATTATTAATGTACACGGAATCGGATTTAAACTGGAAGTGAGCAGCTAAGAATCCATTGTCAAAATGGCGATATTCGCCTGCCTATACCTTATTTTATATTAATTTTACCCGATAAAAATTATTAAAAGAACTACCCGTATGTTTAACAAAGAAATTTATATCACCAGAAGAAAAAAATTAACAAATGAAATCAAATCAGGAATTGGCTTGTTTTTAGGAAATGTAGATGCAGCCTATAATTACCCTGCCAACACCTATTCTTATAGGCAGGACAGTCATTTTTTATATTTCTTTGGTCTCAATCATCCCGGTTTTGCAGGAGTGATCAATTTTGACAACCATACCGACATGATATTCGCCAATGATGTTAATATTGAAGATATTATTTGGATGGGAAATCAGCCTTCCGTGAAGGACATGGCTGCCAAAGCCGGAATTGAGCATACAGCTCCTTACGGAGAATTGGCAGGCTATTTACATTCAGCGATCAATCAGGGGAAAAAAATTCACTTCCTCCCGGCCTACCGTGGCGAAACCATGATTGAACTTTCGAAATTACTGAACCTGAATATCGATAAGTTAAAAGGCGAAGCTTCTGTTGATCTAATTAAAGCGGTGGTAAAACTGAAGGAAATTAAAGACGGAGTTGAAATTGCCGAAATAGAAAAAGCAATCGACATCGCCTATCTGATGCATACCACTTCCATGAAAATGGCCAAACCCGGCATGGTGGAACAGGAAATCGCCGGAACCATCGAAGGCATTTCGCTGGCATTGGGCGGACCTGTTTCATTTCCAATAATTTTAAGCCAGGACGGGCAAACCCTGCATAACCACGACCACAGCAAAGTGCTGAAAGAAGGGCGGATGATGGTGACCGATGCCGGTGCAGAAACACAAGAAAACTACTGTAGCGACATCACTCGCACGGTGCCGGTTGGCGGAAAATTCAACAAACGCCAGGCCGGAATTTACCAGGTGGTTCTCAATGCCAACATGGCCGCCATTGCTGCCATCAAACCAGGATTAAAATACCGCGAGGTTCATTTTCTGGCCTGCCGCACCATTGTGGATGGGCTTAAAGAACTTGGATTGATGAAAGGCGATACCCGGTCAGCTGTTGATGCCAGAGCCCACACCTTGTTTATGCCCCACGGTTTGGGACATATGATGGGTATGGATGTCCACGACATGGAAGGCTTGGGCGAAAACCATGTGGGTTATGACGAAAATACCACCAGAGCCACCGAGTTTGGCAATGCTTACCTGCGCCTGGGCAAAGAATTGAAACCAGGCATGGTACTCACCGTGGAACCCGGTATCTACTTTATCCCGGCCCTGATAGATCAATACAGAAAGGAAGGAACCTTTGACGAATTTATCAATTTTGATTTGGTGGAAACCTACAAGGACTTTGGTGGAATCCGCATTGAGGACGATGTGCTGGTAACCGAAAACAGCCACCGTGTATTGGGAAAACCCATTCCAAAAACCATTGCAGAAATTGAGAAAACCATGGCCGAGCCAAGAGAATGGTTGAAATGGGAAGGATTTATATAACTTTGATCGATAAGATAATTCACACAAAAAACGGTATTCTGAAATGATGGAATACCGTTTTTATTTTGCTATCAAATACCAGTTGTAAAATGAACCTTCACTACAAGTTTATTGATTAAACCTTAAAACTCGCGCAAAATACACCTTTTAATGATTTCAATGAATGGATAAGATTAAAAGAGAATTACTAAAATTGTTCTTTCCTTTCCACCGCATATCCCAGAAATAACTTCTGAGCCATCATCTTCTGAACGAATGCTATCATGTTGGTTAATAACGGATGCTGATCCGATAATGCGAACTGAAGTTTAAGCCCGGCAGCTATGTCGGACAAGGAAAGTTGTTCATGGGCAATATTTTCAAAAGTAAAAGTGTCCAGGGCCGTCAGGTCGGCAAAAAGTACTTCTCTGGTTTCAGGATGCCGATACACCATCATAAAATAATCTCCGGGATGGTTTTTGGCTTCCTCCACAGCATATAAATGAACCGGGTAACGGAGCAGAACCAGGCGGTGTTCCGGATTCACAACAATCGTCCCCTCCCTGATTTCTCCCTGAAGTGTAAATGGCTCTGCTTCGATGTCTGGCATTGTATATACTTCAATTTCAATCCATTCAAAATAAAGCAAGTCGTTTAACCAGGGTTTACTCCACAAAGTGGCGTAATCATTTTCTTTCACGAAAGTGACAAATTCAGCCGGCAACTTCCAAATTTGGGTTGTTTTGGCATCGTGATCGGCAAAAAACAGATTAATCAGTTCATTCCATTCTTCATCCGGCAATACCTGCCGTGAAATCGGGAAAGCCTGCACCATGGTATTGTTGATGTTGTTCCTGAGCAGTCTGCGGTATTGGCGCAATCCTTCTTCTGTAGTGCCCGGAATAAAGGTATCGTTTCCGGTCCGTCCGAAGCGGGACAAATCCTGCTCTATTTTATAAGTATCAGGCTGGTACAACATCTTTTATCCAGTATTTATTGACTATTGAACGTAGTTGATTCATTTCGTGGTTGAGCATCCTGATTTCAGGAAAGTTAAAATCCCTTTCGAGCAACACCGGAACGGACTTAAGTTTTGCCACCGTGAAGTCAAACAGATCGTAAACAGGATCAATAATGGCTTCACCATGGGTATCGACAATCAGGGTGGGGGAAACCTGCTCATGGCCTGCCATGTGAAGGTAAGCCACCCGATCGAGCGGCATGCCTGAAATAAATTCGTATGGATCATAATGGTGGTTGAAAGCATTGACATATACATTGTTCACATCCAGCAAGAGGCTGCATCCCGATTGCGAAACAATTTGGTTAATGAATTCAGATTCGGTCATTTGAGCGGCCACCGGCGTGTAGTACGAAACATTTTCGATGGCAATGGGCATTCCCAAAAAATCCTGAACCTGATTAATGCGGTCTACCACATGCTTCACGCTGTCGTCCCGAAAAGGAATGGGCAACAAGTCGTACAGGTGTGCATTATCCAACTTTGCAAACGATAAATGCTCGGAATAAACCCTGACATCATGTTCTTCAATAAAATTCTTTACCTGCCGGAGAAAATCAAAATCCAGTTCATCCGGACTACCAATGGACAATGAAAGCCCATGCAGAAAAACCGGAAAACGGCGGCTGACCTCCTTAAACTGAGCACCCCAATAACCTCCCATATTGATCCAGTTTTCGGGTGCCACCTCAACAAAGTCGGGGTTTATTTCATTGGTCTTCAGGAACGCATCCGCGATGTCGCGTCTGAATCCCATGCCGATGTTACTTGTATTCTCCCGTAGGTTCATGTGATTAAAAATTCACAATCGAATTGGCAGCACTTGAACCTGCCAATTCGATTGTTTGATGAAAAGTGATGTGATTAGGAAACGCCACATTTACCTTCACCACATTTGGCTTCGGTGGTTTTGGTGGTTTCTTCCTTCTTTTCGGTTTTGGTTTCGGTGGTTTTTGCGGCCTTGCCTTCACCGCACTTTCCTTCACCACACTTAGCTTCTACAGCCTTCCCTTCTTTCTTTTCTACTTTCGCTTCCTTTTTTGTTTCCTTTGTTGTTTCTTCTGGTTTGGCTTCACCACATTTCATTTCAAAAATATTTAAAGGTGAAAAGTTAATATTCAGATCGATGATCTGGCCGCGAAGTTCAGCTCCATTGCCAAGCACCTGGCTGGTAGAAGGACGTGCATTTAAATTAGTTCCTGCGAATGTCACCAAAGCTCCTGCAAGTAAACTGCTGGCAACGATACTGGTAGTTTTCAGTCTTTTTTCCATGATATTAGTAATTTAGTAAGATAAATTTGTATCACCCATTTTGACGTGGATCTATCCACATCCTTACACCATTACGAAAGAAAAAAACAAATTATATTTTATTCAGCTGTTTTTCAACAACTTCGGCGAGTCGCAATTTTTGATCCTCTGTCAGTTTCCATGTCAGGTTTTTGGTCTCAATGGAACCCATATGGGCAAGATGTGAATTGATTAAGTGCGATTGCCTTAGGTAGTCCCTACAGAATTCGCAGACCATCAAATGCATTTTTAATTGCGTCCATTTGATGCAGGATAATTTCACAAACCACCATAAACTCTTCCTGAATCAGGTGTTCATCTGTCGTTGGTGACCAGGGTTTTGGCCCACGTTCTCTTAACCAACGACACTGAAAGGGTTCCTCCTTAATAAAAGGAGAAGAAAATGAATCCTCAGAAGAATCAGATTTTGTTGTTTGCTTGCGATAAAAATCGATAACCTTGCGTTTTAAAATAGCCGTTAACCAGGTACGCTCCGAACTTTCGCCCCGAAAATGCTGTCGGGATTTGAGTGCCGATAAAAAACACTCCTGCACCAAATCTTCGGCAACCTGGCGATAACGAACACGTGAATAAGCAAAATTAAATAGAAAATCCCCATGGTTTTCAATTCAATTTTCAGTAGTTAATTCCATTTTGCAGTTGTTTAATGGAAAAAACAGCGCATCTGAACTAACACGATGTCAAATCCGTGACTTTTTCTTACCCGACTTTTGATTGAATAAAATCGAACAACAACCTAACGCCTATTCCAGTTCCTCCAATTGGTCGATAGCTATCACGTTTGGCTATAAATGCAGGTCCGGCAATATCCAGGTGGATGTATGGATAATCGGTAAAGTGTTCCAGGAATTTAGCCGCTGTAATGGCCCCGGCATCTGCACCCCCAATATTTTTCAAGTCGGCCACCTCCGATTTTAGCATCTCTTTGTATTCGTCCCATAAGGGAAATTCTACGATGCGCTCATGAACCAGGTCGCCTGACTTCTTCAACAAATCAAACTCCTGATCCGACTTTGATTTCATGCCTACCATGGCCACTGAACCAATGGCACGGGCGGCTGACCCGGTGAGGGTAGCCATGTCGATAACGAGTTCGGGGTCGTAAATTTTGGCATAACTCAATGCATCGGCCAGTATCATCCTTCCTTCAGCATCGGTGTTTAATACTTCAACGGTAGTGCCATCGTGCATCATTACCACATCCCCTGGAGTATACGCGTTTCCATCGGGTCGGTTATCGGTGGCCGGGATCAATCCTATAACATACACCGGCAACTTAGCCTGGGCAATGGCATGAACTGCCGCAGCTACTGCAGCACCTCCGGCCATATCACATTTCATGGTATCCATCGAATTCGAAGGCTTTAAGCTCAAACCACCCGTGTCATAAACTACCCCTTTCCCAACAAAAACATAGGGTTTACTATTAACCGCATTTTCAGGCTTCCATTCAACAATAGTAAAAGTAGGCGGGTTCAAACTCCCTCGATTAACAGCCAATAAGCCTCCCATTTTTAAGGCTTCAATTTTATTTTTATAAAATACTTCGACCTTGGCATGGCTCATTTCGCCTCTCATTTTTATTTCTTCCGATAGCTGAACAGCCGTTAAATAGCTGTCAGGTTCATTCACGAGGTCGCGTGCGAAGCGAACGGCATCTACCAAAAGGACTACCCGATCCAGATCCGCATCTTCCATTTCCGGCATGTAAACATCAACTTGGGTGAGGCTGTTTCTGAGCTTGTTTGCATCTCCTTTATATTTTAGAAACTGGTAATTTCCAAGCATCAATCCTTCGGTAAACGCCAGAACCTCTTCCTTATTCGCAACGACAGGTATCACAACAACACGCTCAACCTGAGCTTTTTTTATCATGTGTTGCGTACTATTTCCGTTTTTACGCCAGGTTTCCAAGCGTGTTTCACGAGTACCCAGTAAATCTCCGTAAACCACATACACCACGTTTTTGTAGCGATTCAACTCAACAACCTGGTGTTTGGCCCGGTGCTGCTTTCTAACAAAATCAATTTCGTCTGCGGTCAAGGATGTCCCCTTTAAATCAGTTCCCGATTTAATCAGGTAAATAACATTGGCTGCTGTTGGTTTTCGCAAGCCTTTTTTTAGCACAATACTCATGGCGTAAATCTTTTGAAAGGGCAAATATACCAAAGGTTTCTTTAAATGGGAAAAATGATTGTGTTCAACCTCCATAATTATAATAAATTTGCCGCTTTATAGTTTACTATTGCATGAAACTGAAACTGACTTCATCTCGCATTGCTACCCTGATTTCAGTGCTTTTACTATTTCTACCGTCATTCCTGATCGGCCAAATAGCGACCGTATCAGGAAAAGTGACCGATGAAAACAACAGACCCGTAGAATTAGCTAATGTGGCAATCCTTGGCGAAACAGCTGGAACCTCCACAGATAAAAATGGCACCTTCGAACTTAAGGTTCCTGCGAATAAGAAACTGACGCTGGCGATAACTTATGTGGGATTTGCCGAAAAGCGCATTGCCTTCATTCTGGATGAAGGTGAAAATAAAGAAATCAACATTCAGATGCAGTCTGCCGCCACTACCCTGCCAGGATTTGAGGTGAAAGATGAAAACCTGCGCATGGAAAGTATGGTACGATTGAGTCCACGCAATGCACAGGTAGCTCCTACATTGACGGAAGGCGTTTCTGATTTGATTAAAACACTGCCGGGAGTTTCGTCAAACAACGAGATGAGTTCGCAATATTCGGTTCGCGGTGGTAACTTTGATGAAAACCTGATCTTTGTTAACGACATTGAAATTTACCGTCCCTTTTTGGTTAACTCGGGTCAACAAGAAGGGTTAAGTTTTGTAAACAGTTCATTGGTTTCTTCCATTCTATTTTCAGCCGGGGGTTTTGGTGCCGAATATGGCGACAAACTTTCGTCTGTACTGGACATTAAATACAAAAGACCTACCGAGTTTGGAGGCTCCTTTTCAGCAAGTTTGCTCGGAACAGAATTGAGTTTGGGAGGCATTACCCCAAACCAACGGTTAACCTATTTAGTGGGCGCCCGCTACAAAACGAACAGCTATCTGCTCAACAGCTTACAAACCAAAGGGGAATACCAACCTGAATTTGCTGATATCCAATCGCTGATTACCTTCAAAATAAACGAAAAGTGGGACCTGAGTCTGCTGGGATATTATTCCAAAAATAAATACAAAGTCGTTCCCAGCAACCGCGAAACGGATTTTGGCACCTGGAAGGAAGTCATCCGGTTTAAGGTGTATTTTGATGGCAATGAAGTAGATAAATATGAAATGTTTCAGGGAGGGCTCACGTTGGGATACCAGCCAAATAAGCTTACCGACCTCCGGCTCATTTTATCTGCCTACAACACCATCGAAACTGAACGTTATGATATTCAGGGACAATACTGGATAGGGCAAGCAGAAGCAGATGAAGAAAGCAGTGAATTTGGTGATGTGATACAAACCCAGGGAGTTGGTACCTATTTGCTTCACGCACGAAATGAGTTTGATGCCACGGTTGCAACAATCGAACATAAAGGAACCAGCCTGTTCAAAAAACATCAGCTAAAATGGGGAGTACGTTATCAGTTTCAATCGATCGATGACGATTTAAGAGAGTGGGAAATGGTTGATTCTGCCGGATACTCGCTCCCTCACCAGGGGCATACGCCCGGAAACCCAACTCCCGACAATCCAAACCTCGAACTGAAAGATTTTGTAAAAGGCCACAACAAACTGAATACAAATAGAGTTGCCGCTTACCTGGCCGACCAGTGGAAATTCATCATGAAAAATGAAGATGAAATCAATCTCACGGCAGGAATCAGAACAAATTTTTGGGATTATAACAATGAATTTCTGGTGGCTCCACGTATGAGTGTGGCTTATAAACCAGTAAAATGGCCCAACACAGTTTTTCGTTTTGCCACCGGTTATTACTTTCAGCCTGCCTTCTATCGGGAAATGAGAAATCTTGATGGCACCCTGAACCCGAACATCAAAGCACAGGAATCCATTCATTTTATTTTGGGCAGCGACTATCGATTTCAGGCATGGGATCGTCCCTTCATCTTGACATCTGAGCTGTATTATAAAATGCTCGACAACCTTGTCCCCTATACAATAGAAAATGTACGCATTCGATACCTTGCCAACCAAACTGCAAAAGGATACGCTACTGGTATTGATTTAAAATTATATGGTGAATTTGTGAAAGGGCTCGACAGTTGGGTAAGCCTTTCGGTGATGCAAACCAAAGAAGATATCCATGGCGATTATTACTACAATTATTACAATACGGACTTTGAGCTGATTAAACCTGGTATCATCAACACAGAGGTGATAGACAGCGTGCAGGTTTTCCCCGGATACATCCCTCGTCCAACCGACCAACGCGTGAATCTGAGTATCTTTTTCCAGGATTATATCCCAAAATACCCTTTCCTCAAAGTATATGTAAGATTGCTTTTCGGAACCGGAATCCCCTTTGGGCCTCCTGACAGTGAGCGTTATCAGCAAACCGGGCGCATGCCGGCATACCGCAGAGTGGACATGGGATTTTCATACCAAATCATCAATGAAGGAAGTACCTTCGGACCCAAAAACCCATTTCGTGGCATAAACAACATGTGGTTAAATCTGGAAGTTTTTAACATCCTTGATATCTACAATACTGTTAGCTATATCTGGATCAAAGACATCCACAACCAACAATACGCCGTACCCAACTACCTCACCCCCAGGTTACTAAACCTGAAGTTAAGCATTGATTTCTAACCTTGTATTTCTGTAAGATAAAGAATTAAAGATAAAAAAAGGTATAGAATAATGATGAATGGGATGGCAACTACTTGAAGCAGTATCAATAAAACCAGTGAAACTGCGAGAAAAAAGTACTTGATCAGGTTGTCTTTCAATGTAAAATTCTTAAATTTCAGCCCAAACATCGGGAAATTCGACACCATTAAAAATGACAAAACAACCCCAATCGCTATCAAAAAGTAGGTGTTGGTAATCATCATGTAGAACAGCTCCCGTTCTTCGTATAACTCAGTCCTGATCAACGGCAGGGAAGCGATAAAGATGCCGCAGGCCGGGATGGGCAATCCTTTAAACGAATCAGTTTGAGTATCATCCACGTTAAACTTAGCCAGCCGCAGGGCACCAAACGCAGGTACAATAAATGCCAGAAACGGCAAGATTGTAAAGCTTTCTGAGGTGTGCATTGGTTGTCCGTGGCTCATATCGATCATCTGAAACAGGATAAACCCGGGAGCTACTCCAAACGATACCACGTCTGCCAGCGAATCGAGTTGTCCACCAATGGCCGACTTGGCATGCAGTAAACGGGCTGCAAAACCATCCAGAAAATCGAACAAGGCCGCCGCAAAAATAAACCATGCTGCCATATCGAGTTGACCGCTCATGGCGTAAAAAATAGACAATACGCCTGATAACAAGTTAAAAAGCGTAATGGTATTGGGGATGTAATTTTTCATATTATTGAAAACTAATAACTCTCAAATGTAGTAATATTCCATTATAAATCAGATGCACCTGTCAAACACATCGAAAAATCAAAAAATTCAGGCTTCTAACTATTTACTGCTAAAGATTAAAACATGCCTGTTTATTTCTAACTTTGATGACATCTTTCATATATCCTTTCAAATTATGGCAAAAATTGTGGTTTTAGGAGCAGGAATCGCGGGGCATACCGCTTCGGCACTTCTCAAAAAAAAGCTCGGTAGCAAACACGAAGTCGTGGTAGTGGCTCCAAACGCTTACTATCATTGGATTCCATCGAATATTTGGGTCGGCGTGGGTAGGATGACCATCGACCAGGTGCGTTTCCGACTCGACAAACGTTATCAGAAAGCCGGGATCATTTTTAAACAGGCAAAGGCAGTATCCTTTCATCCTGAAGGCGATAGCGAAATAAACAAAGGCTTTGTTACCATTGAATATACAGGTCAGGACAAAGCCGGAACCACCGAAAAAGTGGACTACGATTTCCTGATCAACGCCACCGGACCCAAACTAAAGTTTGAAGCCACCGAAGGCCTCGGACCGGGAAAAAACACGGTTTCGGTTTGTTCCTACGATCATGCCCACGAAGCCTGGGAGAAACTTCAGGTGGCCTTTAAGAAGATGGAAAATGGTGAACATCAGAAATTTCTTATTGGCACCGGACATCCGGGCGCCACTTGCCAGGGTGCTGCTTTTGAATACATTATGAATGTAGCCTATGAGATTAAAAAACGCAAGCTCTCGCACCTGGCGGATATTAAGTGGATCACCAATGAATATGAAGTGGGCGATTTCGGCATGGGTGGTGCTTATATTAAAAGAGGAGGTTACATCACTTCTACCAAAATTTTCGCCGAATCGTTTCTCAAGGAAAGCGGGATTACCTGGCTAAAACGTGCCGGTGTAACCAAAGTTGAACCCGGCAAGGTGCATTATGAACTGCTGGATGGAACTACCGGTGAAGAAGATTTTGACTTTTCAATGCTCATTCCGGCATTTTCGGGACCCGGATTTACAGCTTTCAACAAACAAGGTGAAGACATCACCATTTCTATTTTTGCACCCAACGGTTTTATGAAAGTAGATGCCGATTACACGCCAAAACCATTCGAAGAATGGAAAGCCGCCGACTGGCCTCAGACTTATCAGAACCCACTTTATCAGAACCTGTTTGCTGCCGGAATCGCGTTTGCGCCTCCTCACAGCATTAGCAAGCCCATGAAAAGCCCCAATGGAACGGCTATTTTCCCCGCTCCTCCTCGCACCGGAATGCCTTCGGGAGTTACCGGCAAGGTGGTAGCCGAAAACATCATCGACTGGATTAAAACAGGAAAACCAACCTTCAAACACAAAGCCTCCATGGCGCGTATGGGTGCCGCCTGCATTATCTCGGCCGGTTATGGAATGATTGGCGGTGCAGCCGCTACCATGACCGTTTCGCCCATCGTTCAGGACTGGGATAAATTCCCTGAGTATGGCCGCGATATCAATTACACTATGGGCGAAGCCGGATTGGCCGGTCACTGGCTGAAATGGTTTATGCACTATATGTTTTTGCACAAAGCCAAGGGTTATCCTTTCTGGTGGCTGTTGCCAGAATAATTTTAATCGTCAGGTTTCGTACAATCAAAAATTTAACAAAATGAAAAAAGAAGTTAAAAGAACCATCGCATACACTCAGGAATCCTATCCTCCCATGCCCACAAAATCAACGCTATTCTGGCGAAGGAATATCATCTGGCAAGCCTGGCGCTGGGTAGTATTGAATATTAAAATCATGAAAATCGTCGTTGGAGGTCACTCCTAGGATATAAATGTTGGTTCTGTTCCACGCAAAGACCGCGAAGCGGGGACACGCGAAAATCGCAAAGTAAGTTGATCCTGTTTCAACTACCTCTTGGCGCCCTTGACTTGATTTTTCTTTGCACACTTTGCGTGAAACTTTTCTGGCTTGTCCAGGTTACTATATGTAATATTTGAAACATTGGTTATTCCCTGGTCTAATTTTTAAGGAAATGAGTCGTCATTCTTCTCAAAAAGGTCGCTAATTTCCTTTATTTTTGCCGCTTAAATGATAAGATGTCGCATCCTTCCACCCTGCATATTGATGAGTATGATTATCCGCTTCCCGATGAGCGGATTGCCAAATTTCCATTAGAAAACAGGGTCGATTCAAAACTGTTGTATTTTAATGGACATACATCGTGTAAGAAAAAATTTATCGATTTACCAGAGCTTCTTCCTAAAAACTCCTTTCTGATTTTTAACGAAACCAAGGTAGTCAGGGCCAGGTTGTTATTTAAAAAACCGACAGGTGCCACCATTGAGATTTTCTGTCTCGAACCCGTTGAACCGGTGAATGATTTTCAGCTGGCTTTTCAACAAACTTCGGGTGTGGTTTGGAAATGTTTGGTTGGAAATGTAAAACGCTGGAAAACAGGTTTATTATCCAAACTCATCAAGATTAACGGAGAAGATATTACGCTATTCGCAGAAAAAATCACTGATTTGTCAGATGCTTTTCTTATCCGCTTTAGCTGGCAACCTGAAGAAATTTCATTTCATGAAATCATCAACTTAAGCGGGCTCGTTCCACTTCCCCCCTATTTAAACCGCGAGGCCCAACCTGATGATACAATCCGTTACCAGACAGTCTATGCTAAACATGACGGATCGGTGGCGGCACCAACAGCCGGGCTCCATTTTACAGAAGAAATACTAAACCAGTTATCAGCCAAGGGCATTGAAAACGAAAAGGTGACTTTACATGTGGGAGCCGGAACGTTTAAACCCGTTTCGAGTGCTACTTTGGCCGAACACGAGATGCATGTTGAAAAGATTGTGGTGCCACTTTCGGCTCTCAAAAACCTGCAAAAAAAATTAAACCAACCTGTTATTCCGGTGGGCACCACCAGCATGCGAACTTTGGAAAGTCTGTTTTGGCTGGCCGTAAAGCTACATCAGGGTGATGAATCAATGACCGTAGAACAGTGGGATCCCTATCAACTCAAGGTTGAAGAAGGTTTTACTTCAGCGAAAGCGCTCAATACAATAATCGACTTTCTGGAGAAAAATCAGCTGAAAGCCTTGTACGGACAAACCCGCCTGATGATTGCACCCGGCTACCAATTTCGCTTTGCCAACGGATTGATTACCAACTTTCACCAACCGAAAAGCACTTTGTTGTTGCTGGTTTCGGCACTCATTGGTGATAGCTGGAAAATGGCCTACAATTTCGCGCTAGAACACGATTTTCGGTTTTTGAGTTATGGCGACAGCTGTCTCTTTTTACCTCTTGCCTCTCAACCCAAAGAAATCCCATGTATGTCTGACCAGCAAAATACCGAAATTACCGGAATCGTTTTATCCGGAGGCAAAAGCCGCCGCATGGGCAAAGAAAAAGGGCTTTGCCACTTTCGTGGAAAGGCGCTGATTACCTTTGCCATTGATACCCTGAAACCCCTTTGCAAAACATTGATTATTTCTGCAAACAACAAAATCGATCAGTACGATCTGCTGGAATATCCGGTAATCAGCGATGATATTCCGGATACCGGCCCCATCGGTGGTTTGTACAGTTGCCTGAAACAAAGCCAATCAGCCATAAATCTGGTTATTTCGTGCGATACACCCTTTGTAACAACCGAAGTCTATCAGGAATTATTAAAGTATATTGTAGATTATCAAGCCGTTGTCCCTGTTCACGAAGATGGATTATTAGAGCCGATTACTGCTGTTTATCACCGCTCGTGTCTTCCGGTCATCCTGCAACAAATAGAAAAAGGAGAATATAAAATGATGGATTTACTTGCCAGATTGAACACTAAATTTGTCTATTTTGATACGAACATGTCGGATTCAAAACCCTCCCTTTTTCACAACCTAAATTCTCCCGAAGACTTGCTCTCATGTTAAAAGATCCTCAAAACAAAAACAATGACATCTGGATGAAAGCGGCTGTGGTGGGTGGACTATGGGCATCGGTAGAAATCATTATCGGCAGCTTTTTGCACAATACCCGAATTCCTTTTGCCGGAAGCATTCTTGCCATTTCCGGAACCATTTTATTGATTGGGTTTTATCAGATATGGCCACATCGGGGCATGATCATCAGGGCAGGCCTCATCACTGCGCTCATGAAATCGGTATCGCCCAGCGCGCTCATCCTCGGACCCATGACCGGCATTTTCATGGAAGCGGCATTGATTGAATTGGTTATATTCCTGCTCGGTGCCAATCTCCCGTCCTACCTGATTGCAGGTATTTTTAGTGTGTCGAGCGCCTTGTTTCACAAAATCATCAGCCTGGTTATTGTTTATAGTTTCGATTTGCTAAGAGTGTATGTCAACATGATCAACTTCGCATTAAAGCAATTTCAGCTGGCAGCTGCCGACCCAATGGAAATTTTTACAGCCTTATTGCTGGTTTATGCGGTGATGGGTTCTCTTGCCGGGTGGATGGGATATCTGGTAGGGAGAAAAGCAAAAAAAATGAGTGCCGAAAAACTGGACATTTCCCTTAATGCAGGGAAGAAAAACCGTGAGTTCTTCCCGGTGAATCCCGAATTTCAAACATCTGCCTGGCTTTTGGTTGTTCATATCATCGCCATTCCGCTGGGATTGTTCCTATTGAATTATATCGGCTTCTACATCGGATTAACCTACGTGGTAATTTACAGTCTTTTCGTTGGATTTCGCTATCGGTTTGCCATGCGGCGCTTAAGGAAACCTGTCTTCTGGTTACAACTTGTTATCATTCTGTTGCTTTCAACCTTTTTTTGGAATATCGGAAAGCAGGCCTTTGGGCCAAGCCTGGAAGGGGCCGGGGTAGGTTTTGAGATGATGATCAGGGCTTTGTTTATCATCATGGCGTTTACCTCGCTAAGTGTTGAACTTAGAAATAAACATGTCCGTAATTTTCTTTTCAGTGTTGGGATGGGTCAGTTCTATCAGGCACTAGGTCTGGCATTTGGAGCGTTGCCCATTATGATTTCTCTGCTCCCCGGCTCCAAAGAAATCATAAGAAACCCTTTAAAATCGTTGCTTAAACCCATTGTGATGGCCGATCAGTGGTTGGAGATATTTAGCAATAAACCAACTGAGTAAACCGAGTGAATGGAATTTAAAAAGGCTAAAGCCCAAATAAATACGTACAATACCGTATATTTTTCCCCTTTTTCCCACTGTATATTTGCATTTAAAGTTGTTGAATAGCTTTTCAGGTAAAAGGCGTCCTGTTTTTTCCGGCCTGTACCTGGTTGGTTTTTAATTGCTAATAATATGCTTATTTGTTGACAATCATTAATTTATAAGTGAATAGATTTGTCGTAAAATGGTTCAAATTTAATTTGCAAGATGAATACTACCAAAATACTTTTTCTACTAAAATTGATTGCCATTGTACTGATGGCTGAAATGGTTTCGGCTCAAAGTAGTAACATGAAGTTTGAGCGGGTCAGGGTGGGAGATGCCAAACAAATTCTATGTGGCATGGATCTGGCGCCCGATCATTCCTATCTCGCCATCAGCAGCATCCAGAATTTCCCTTATTATCAATTTGATTTTGAAAACAAAAACGTAATTCAGCAATTTGATGTAGGTAATTGGTACGCGGGATCTTCTGTCAGGCATTCAGCCGATGGAAGATACGTGCTTCTGCAACAGTTGTTCTATCTGGATTTTAGCTTGAATAAGGACCGCGAAGTTGATTTTGACATCATCAATGCAGCCAATGGGCAAAGGGTAATCCATTTTGAGAAATGTCATGCAGTGACCATCGCTCCTGATAGCGAGCATGCCTTCTCTATCTCTGGCAATGAAATTACCATTTGGAAGTTGCCATCCGGCGAAAAAATCAGGTCTTTCATCTTGAATCAGGCTACAAATGGCCTGGCTGTCTCGCCTGATGGAAAATACCTGGCTGTTTCGCATAAGCCGGATGAAAAAGAATTAAAAAAAGATCCTTATTATAAAAAGAACAAAAAGGCCCTTAAAGCAGCACTTAAATATAAAAACCAGATCAGTATATTCGACATCGAATCCTTTTCGTTGCAATATACCGTAAATAGCTTATATGACATCGTTTACCGGTTGGAATACAGCCCCGATGGAAACACGTTGTTTTGTTTGCAAATCCCCCATATCAAAGCCCAGTCTTCAAAATCAGGCCGGCAATCCTATATCTCGACCATCAATGGCAAAACCGGCGAACCACAGCGAATGGGATTTACATCACAGGCATCTTATGAACCAGAGTTTAAATTAAGCCCTGATGGTAAGCTGTTTGGGATGGTTTCAAGAAATGGGCGTTTTACTGAACTTCAACTATTTGATTTTGAAACTGGTCGTATAAAAGACAGGTTTGAGGAATCGTACAGGTTATTTGAGAAAACGGAAGTCGGAATGACCATGGGCGATGGCCGCATGTCGTTCGCCTTCCTTCCCGACAACAAAACCCTGGTTATGACCATGGGAAATCACCTTATTTTCTGGGAACCTAAACTTTAAAATTGATGTCAATGAAAAAATTATTCCTGATCTTCCTTTTGCTGTCATCCATCCCGGTAAATGCGGATAAAAAACCTTTGATCGAAGACTATGATGAAGTGGTGGCTACCGCGAAAACCGCCATCGAAAAATCAATGGAAGCACCTGAAGGTGAGTTGTATTTATTTGTACAAGAAAACAAAATCTCCGGACGGTTTGAATTTGAAATTACAATTCATGAAAAAGGCCTGGTGGCAACGGCGTTTGTTAAGAGCAATGAGGGTGGTTCAATCCAATCGCAAAATAAACTCAAGGATTTTGTAAAGAATATAAAATTCGACTTTAAAATGCCAAAAGGCAAAAGCTATAAATTCAGCTATCTGTTTAATTTCAGTTAACCCTAAATTCTGTCAACATGAAAAAAGTTTTACTTATTATGCTACTCGCGCTGGCAACACAATTTGTTGTTGCACAGGATGACATGACCATCGTATGGGAGGCCAAAATGGGTCACCAGATCGACTACTACGGAACCGACATCTCCGACAAAGCCAATTCTTACAGCTTTGCTGCAGATGACAAAAAAATCACCGTCTTTAAGAATGCTGACGGATCGATGTTATGGACAAAAGCCTATAAAGATATAGCACCAAAGCTACGCAAGGTGGATGAACTGATTGCATTTTGGGAATCGAACACCATTTTTTTATTCGACCGAAAAATGGGAAAGGATCAGATTGCCTGCATCGATATGGAAACGGGCGCCCTGCGTTGGAATACCGATAAATATCAGGAAGTAACGGAAGGTGCCGTGGTGTATGTTCCTGAGGAGGAAGGATTTGCCATATCCCTTAAAAAAGAACTGGTCTTTATTAAAGCCCACACAGGTGAAGAGGTATGGAATACGTCAAAATTTATTGGTACAGTTGGAAAATACGTATACAACAGCAGTGACCGAACCATGGTGATGGTAAATTTTATGCCAAGCGGGCTAATGGCCTTTTTTACAGGTTTTAAAAATCAGATTGCACGAATTAACATGACCAATGGTGATATCATCTGGGAAAATACTTATGTTGGCAGAGCCGAACGCAAGGTAATTACCCGAACCTTTCTTTACGATCTGGATATTTCAAATGACAAAGTATTCCTACGCATGAATGGGATGCAGGTCTATGATTATAATACGGGCGCCAATTTATGGTCGGCTGCGTTTGACTATACGGCAGATGTGGTAAAAGCACCCCAGGGAGCTACTAAATTTGGTGTGTACGGGGCAGTTGCCGAACCTGTTATCGTAGGCGAAGATATTTATGTATTAGATATGTCGAACAAGAGAAGTCAATATGTAAAAAAATACGATATACAAACCGGAAAGCTCATCTGGACATCCATGGAAATCAAAGGTGCTCGTGCCATTCCCGGTATGAACGTAGTAGGTAACAAGGTAGCATTGCAGATTGGAGGAAGGGTAGAAACACAATTTCACAGAAGGTACAGGTCGGGTGATGATTGGGTTACAGAGTGGGGGGTTACTTTCCCTGAAGTAAAACCTTTTGGAGTTCAGGCTCTTAATACAACCGATGGGACTTTGGCCTGGGAATCGGAAAAATTCAGAAAAGGAATCACCAATTCTATCACATTCGATAACTACTACATTGTTTGTAGTGGCAAAGCCCTCTATGGCATCGACATCAATACCGGAGAGGAAAAATACGAAGTCCCCGCTGCAAAAGGTGGGGTCGGACAAGCCAGCCTGATTTTACCTTACCAGGACCATATTGTAGTCGTGATTGGTGAAAAGGGAGTTTCAACTTTCGATGCTGCAAACGGCGATCTCATCAGTAGTGGCAAGTATAAAACATCTACCCTTTTCGATCGCAAGGACGATTTGGTCATCATGGTTACGGATAAGGCTGATTTAGCTGCATTCGACGTCGATACCGGTAAATACAAGGAATTTAAAGCCAAAAAAGGTGCCGGAAACTCACTTACCAGCGATGGGGAACACTTATTCGTTTATGAGAAAAAGGTAATTACAAAATTAAAAACCAGATAGCCCAACCTGACTTGTTAAGTATGCTTGCCGTCATAAACCCTGACAACTTCATGCTGTCGGGGTTTTTGCCCCATGCTCCCATCTCCCTGCCCCATGCTCCTAGCTCCCAGCCCCATGCTCCCTGCTCTATGCCCCATGCCGACAGGTACCATATCTTTACAACCCAAATGAGAAATGAGACCCAAAGACCGACTTCGATAACAATCGGGAAAAAACGTACTAAAACAATCCCTTCACTTTTTTAACCACCAGGTCTTCGTCCGGATTGACACTAAAAGATAACAGTGGCTGTAGGAAAAACATTTCCCTACCCGCTTTAAATTTTGCTTCACCACCGCCGGTAATATTCAACATGATCAGGTCATCTTTTTTCACCAATCCTGTTTTAGAGGCATCGATTAGTGTTGCGGTAGCTACAGCCGCTGCACAATGGATGTCGTTGCCTTCGGTTTCCTTAAATAAAATGGCTGCATCACGGCTTTCCTGGTTGTTGGCCAACAAAACATCGCCACCGGCATCTTTCATGACATCGTACAGTCCGCCCACGATTCCATAAGGCGGCTTTCTGTTCGACAATACCTTGGCCTCAATGATCTCCACTTTTTTACGGGCATCACTATCGTCCATATGAAGCATATCGCGTGAGCTTGCTTTCCAGGCATCGTAAATGGGATGAAATGGAATATTCTGCGATACCATCAGACGGGCTTTTCGGTTACCAAAACGGCCGTCAGCAATTAGCCTTAGGTTGGCTTCCCAGGCGGCAATGGCACCTGTTCCACTGCCGATGGCCTGAAAATAATACTCCGGGATTTCGCCAATGGTGGTAGCAGCCGATAACATGGTGGTTCCCATGCCATCGCGACGGGCCACGTTTTTGGCACCGCCTTCAGTTACAAAACCATCCATTTTGCTCACAATGTTTGATAAGTGGATGGCATCGAAATAATCGCTGCCAGCTTCGCACGTGATGAGCTTTACGCAGGGATTGAGCGGTGCTTCGAACCAGAGCGCATTTAAATTATCGTGTGGGATGCTTAACAACAACGGTATCTGGTTATCGGAACAAACCTGGGCAAAAGCCCTGGCTGTGTTCCCGGCGGAAGCTACTACCAATACCTCCCGGTTACTCCCGTCCAAACGACCGCACACCGAGTAGGCTTCGGTTTCTTTAAACGAGCAGGTTTTCATCTCAACACCGCGCTCAGGCCAGTATCCGCTAAATGTAATGTACAACCTGTTTAATCCCAATTTCCTGGCCAACCCTACGCTTTTATAGGTGATGGGAGCCGAAGAACCCACAAGATACCGGTTCACGGGTAACCAGTCGGCAAAACGGTAAATGCCAAAAGAAGGATCCTTCAGTTGAAGTTGTTTGGTTTGGTAAAGAGCGCGGATAAGCGTGGGAATTTTCTCTCCCGGTGCATCAAGCAACCAACCGGTATCATTAAAGATGTTTCCGGTGGCTACCGATTGAAGTTGAAAAGGGGTTTTCTCTGAGGGATGAGGCATGGCCGAAGGTTTTTACGAATAAACCACAAAAGTAGGAAATCGGGAGGTTCATTCTACGGTCCGGGTAAAAATCTGAGTTGATCAACCAAAGCTTTCCCCTATAAGTATTTATTTTACCACTCGATTAATTTAATCAAAATTTAAGGTCATTGATGTCAGTTCACGATAGATTTTTTGATAATCATAAGGTTCTCTTATCCCTTCAAATACCGTATTGTGGTATTTAAGGTTAGTTGAAAGTGCCCAACCGGCA
>Ga0210046_1000470_pt1 | contig 38427 bp, 29 predicted proteins | sample CryGeyCG2114_250_FD_185461 | JGI IMG/M metagenome (GOLD analysis project Ga0210046, IMG submission 185461) | Groundwater microbial communities from aquifer - Crystal Geyser CG18_big_fil_WC_8/21/14_2.50 (SPAdes) (version 2) | ecosystem: Environmental > Aquatic > Deep subsurface > Groundwater ...
TCAAGCCTCTCATTCAATTAAAAATTTGACATCAACAAGTAAAACAACCGAACGCTATGATGTTGTTGGTCCAATTTGCGAATCGTCCGATTGTTTTGCTAAAGCTCTTTTACTACCAACAACTGTGCGTGGAGATATTATTGCCATTCAAACTGCTGGAGCTTATGGTGAAGTAATGGCTTCGCGTTATAATTTAAGAGATTTGGTAACAGCTCATTATAGTTTTTAATATCAAATTCTTTATACAGAATAAACCATTTTGTATTACACAAAAAAAGTTTTCATAAAATATTTCATATATTGTTTTAATTTGTACATTTGGTGCATTATAAATTAATACTAAAAAACAAAAACATGAAAAAAATTACAAAAATTTTATTTATTGCGTTATTTATAACGGGAGTTTCTACAGAAATGTATGCTCAAAAAGCTGAAAAAGCTGAAAAAGCAGAGAAAACAGAAAAAAAAGAGAAAGAAGCCAAGCCATTAGAAAAACCTGCTGCGGTTGGTCATGCTGCAACAGATGACTTTGTTACTTCTTCTTTTAATTTGTATAAAAAAAATCAAAAAATAACTGAAACATTATCAGATGCCGCAAATAACGCAGGTGATTTAACTGCCACTAAAACTGATTTAGAAAACCAATCAAAAGAAGTTGCAGCCTTGTTAGAAAAATCTTCAACTGTTTTAACCGAAGCAAAAACAATTACGCCTAAAACAGATTCTATCAAAGCTGTAAAAGCTATTAATCTAGCAACTAAAGCCCTTAACGAAACGCAAAAAGCAATTCCAGGACAATTAGAGCAAATTAAAAATCAAGAGGCTAAGAACTAAAAAACCATGAAACAACCTATTTTTTGTTCAGTACTAGCACTATCTGTTCTTTTAAATTTTCAAACTTCATTCTTAGTTGCACAAGAAACTCCTGTTGAAAGTGTTGATAAAACTGAATCAAAAAAAGATAAGAAAAAAGATAAAGATAATGTAGATAAAATTGAAAAAACGGATAAACATACAGAAATCGTAAAATACAGAAGAGGTTCTTTACATACGATGATAATTGAAGATGCTAAACTTCCTAAAATTGATGTTATTTTAACTACTTTTTATGATGCTGAATTTCCTGACAAATATAACAATCATACTGTTGGAGAAAAATCATTTAATTTAGCACAATATGCTAATAGTTCATCAGAATCTGCAGAAAAAGAAAAAGACTTAAGTCCTATTATTAACAACTATCTTGAAAAAAACAACATTGCTAACAAAATTGTTGCTAAATGGTTCAATAGAAGTGAAGAAGGTGCTTTTGATATGAATTTAATAGGAGACAGAGGTTCTTACGATGCTTCAGCTCAAGATGCTGCAAAAGCGTTAAGCACAGAAAGAGGAACTTCTATGTTAGCTGATGCTGGTGAAGAGTTAATTCCAAACACATTTGTAGTAGTTAACTACTCAAAATTTGTAAGTAATGAAGTTGCAGCTAAAGCTGCTTATGACGTTTCAGTAGAGCTTGCTAAAAATATTAGCATAGAAGAATTACGAAAAATAGCCATTGAAAAAGCTAGTAAAGTATATGAAAAAGCCAGGCAAGGTTATTCCGTTTGGACAACAGCCTATTTATATCAACTGGAATGGACAGATTCAATGTCGGCTGTTTTTTATCAAGATTTATGGATGGATGCATCAACAATAGATCCTGCAAAAAAAGAAGCTTTTGATACAACTACTCTTTTCAAATTAAAATTATTAGGATTTCAAAAAGCATCATCATTAATATCTGGTTTAGGTGAAAACGCAAAAGAAGGCTCTGATATGATAATTAAAAATGCTACGCTAAAATCCATTGATGCTGTTTATGCGAAACTGCAACGAAAATTCGAACCTTTTAGAACAAAAACACCCTTGGTAAGTGTAAATCCTATTGGTGCTAAAATTGGCTTAAAAGAAGGCTTAGAAGCGGGTGATAAATTTGAGGTATTAGAACAATCTTTTGATGCCGAAGGACGAGTTACATACAAAAGAAAAGGCGTTGTAAAAGTGGAGAAAGGTAAAATTTGGAATAATATGTTTAATGCAGGAGAAACACCTGTTGATGAACAAGGCAATCCTATTGAAATAGATACTACTATTGAATTTACTCATTTTAAAGGAGGAAAAGGATATTATCCTGGAATGCTATTAAGACAAATCGATTAATAATAAAAAACAAAAAATTATAACTTATGAAAAAAATAGTAAACAAAGCAAGCATATTAACTCTAGTATTTCTTGCTTTTACATTCGTATCGAATGCTCAAATAAACAAAAAAAAGAAAGCAAATGAAGATACAGAAAATTGGAGATATGAAATTGAATGTGTTGGTATTGGTAAACCAGGAACAAAAGTGATTAAAGTATGGTCATATTCCAAAAAAGCAACAATTGCTATCAACCAAGCTAAGAAAAATGCAGTTCATGGAATTATTTTTCAAGGATATGCTGGTGGAGGACAAGGCTGTACGGCTCAAAAACCATTAGCAAGTGATCCTGCAGTAGAGCAACAAAAAGAAGAGTTTTTCGACAACTTTTTTGAAGATGAAGGTAAATTTATGAAATTTGTTTCAACCTCTGGAGATGCAACACCTGAAGTAATGAAAGTTGGTAAAGAGTATAAAATTGGTGTTATTGTTACCGTAATGTCCGACAATCTCAGAAAAGATTTAGAAGCTGCAGGAGTTATTAAAGGATTATCATCTGGATTTTAAAAGCAAACATAAGTACTTTAACTAAAAATTAACCCATGAAAAAAAGATTAACAATTATAATCAGTACAGTTTTCAGTTTAGCATTAGTAAGCACAATAATGAATTCCTGTGGAAGCACACAAATGAAAGGAGCAGGAAACTACACGTATGAAACTGAATGCATGGGAGTTGAAGGAGATGGTTCTCAAACATTAAAAGCTTGGGGAAGTGGAAGAAACAGAGAGGATGCCATAGAACAAGCAAAGAAAAATGGAGTGAGAGATGTGTTGTTTAAAGGAATTAAAAATGGTAAACAAGAATGTAATGTTAAACCAGTATTGTTTGATGTAAACATCAGAGAAAAAAAAGAAGTCTATTTTAATGCTTTCTTTGCCGATCAAGGGCCTTATAAAGAATTTATTACGGGTGAAGATGGCTCTGATATCCATTTTTCAGTTGTTGCTGGTAGAAAAAAAGCAGGCGATCAAGTTACCTATGGTGTAATTATTCGTGTGCAAAGAGCAAAACTACAAGATAGAATGATTCAAGATCAAATAATGAGTAAATAACATTTTTAAAAATAAAATTTATACAAAAAATTATTAAACTAAAAAATTATGAAAAAGATATTTATAGCTTGTGGACTTATGTTATTAGGAATTTCAATGAGCTTTGGTCAAGCAAAAAAACCTACATTAATGGTTGTTCCTAGTGATGTTTGGTGTAACACAAATGGATATATGATGGAATTTGATGATCAAGGAACAAAAATTAAGATTCCAGATTATAAAAAAGCCATGCAAGAAAATTCAGATTTATTATTGGTAATCAGTGCTATTAATGGTATGATGGCAGAAAGAGGTTTTCCATTGAAGAATTTAGAGTCTGCTATGAAAACGCTATCATCTAATTCAGCAGAAGACAACATGATGGCATCTAAAGGATCTGGATCCGGATTATCAGAAAGTCCAATAGATGCATTGAAAAAAACAGCAAAAGCTGATATAATTATTCAAATGACATGGACTGTCAATATTACTGGTCCAAAAAAATCCATTTCATTTAACTTGCAAGGATTAGATTCTTACACAGATAAACAAATTGCTACTGCTGTTGGCACAGGTGCTCCATCATTTACAGCTGAAATACCTGTATTACTTCAAGAAGCTGTTACAGCACACATTGATAATTTTTCTGCTTCCTTACAAACACACTTCGATGATATGTTCGCTAATGGAAGAGAAGTTATTTTAAAAATTCAAAAATGGGATGATTTTGATGGAGATTTAGAAACAGAATTTGATGGAAAAGAATTGGGTTCAATTATTGAAGAATGGTTAGCAGCTAACACTCAAAGCGGTAGATTCAGCACTACTGATATGACTGAAAACATGGCTCTTTTTGAACAAGTTAGAATACCATTATACAATGCTGCGGGAAGAGCATCTGACGCAAGAGATTTTGCTAAAGGATTAAGTAAATTTTTAAAAGATGCTCCTTATTCCATTCCAAACAAATTGGTGATGAAAGGATTGGGTAGAGCTACAATTATACTTGGGGGTAAATAATCATTAATAAAATATAAAACAATGAAAAAATTAAGTCAGTTATTACTAATAGCATCATTTGTATTAGTTAGTTTATCAAGTTTTGCTCAAGGCGATACGAAGAAAGATGAAAATAGAATAATGCTAACAGCATGGGTGCCTCAGCAAATTGAAAATATGCCAGTTGCCGCTAGAGCTTCTCTAGAAAATAAGCTAACTCAAATAGTAGTAAAAAATGGTTTGGGCGGAGGTGCTTTTAACACAAGATTTATCATTTCAGCGAACATCACAGTTGCTACTAAAGATATTTTACCTGGTCCACCTCCAATGCATGCAATGAATTTAGATGTAACTCTTTATATAGGAGATGGTTTTGAAGGTACTGTATTTTCAAGTCAAACTATTTCTGTTAAAGGAGTTGGTACAAACGAAACAAAAGCATATATGGCAGGGTTGAAAAATATTAATCCAAATAATCCTGAATTTCAAGCTTTTGTTGAAAAAGGGAAACAAAAAATCATTCAATATTATAAAGATAATTGCGATTTAATAATAAAAGAAGCACAAACTTTAGCAGGAATGGATAAGTTTGATGAAGCAATTTTTAAATTAACTGGTGTTCCTAGTGCTTGTGAAGAGTGTTATGTTAAAGCAATGAATGCTGTTAAACCAATTTTCCAACAACAAATTAACAAAGAATGTAAATTTAAATTAGCAGAAGCAACTGGTATTTGGAATGCAGCACAAGACATGGAAGCAGCAGAAAAAGCAGGAGCAATTTTAGCTACAATTAACCCCGATGCAGCTTGTATTGGTGAAGCTAAAGCTTTATCTAATAAAATTGCTGCAAAAGTGAAACAAATTGATGATAGAGAATGGAAATACATCGTTAAAGATCAACAACAAGAAAGCGAAAGAATTCAAGCAATTAGAGATATAGGTGTTGCTTACGGTAAAGGCCCAAAAGCAAACATTACTTATAAATCTCTTTGGTAAGTAATAACATCTAAAATAATCAGCCATGAACAAGTTAATTTTAATTGCTCTTTTATTTTTTAGTCCGTTTATAAAAGCACAACATGACATCAGCACAGATTTACTTGGGTTCGCTTTTTCAAATTATGGGTTAGGATATGAGTATGCTTTGAATAGCCAAAATTCAGTTGGGATAAATGTGAATTTCGCATCAAAAAATTTATTTGACGATGGAAAATCAGCGTATGGAAAAATCGATAACTATTCAGAAATGAACATTATTCCTGAATATAAAATGTTTTTAACACCAAATAAAGGAAATGACGGTTTTTATTTAGGTGCCTACGGAAGATTTCGTACCTCAAATTCTAAAGACAATAAATTTGATTATCAAGACCCAAATAATCCTAACCCTCTTGTTTCAGAAAAAACAGATGTATCAACAACTGGATTTGCATTAGGAGCACTTACTGGATATAAATGGAAAACCACTGGTCTTTTCTTTTTTGAATTTACTTTTGGTGTCGGAAAATTTATTACCAATAGCATAGATGTTAGTAACAATAAAACTAAAGATTTGACTAAAAATGAATTTAACGAAGATGATTATGTTCCTTATATTGGCAATGGTCTTCCTGTTGATTTACGTTTAGCCATTAAAATTGGGTTACGTTTTGGCGGAGGAAATTCTTCAACCAATTAAATTAATCTTAAACTGCACTTTTACTTCTCTTTAATAATCTTAAAGGTTTCTTGCGTTTTTTCAGAATTTACATACACAAAATACAACCCATTGGTAAGGCTAGAGAGGTTTATTATAAACGAATTAGTTGAATTAAATTTATTAGTATAAACCATTCTTCCAACCAAATCAAAAACAGTTACATTCAGCAAAGATTCTGAGTTTTTACTTTGAAAATTGAATTGATTGTTTGCGAAAAAACCTTTCCAACTCGAAATATTTACTTGTTGCTCAATACCCACCGTAACATTGTTTCCAATTTCTACTTTCATTGCTACAGGCAAATGGTCTGACATATAAAACAAAGCACTTAGCACATTTGGAGTAACAGAAATATTTACAGGAGCATCTGTGATTGACTTATTAAAATGCAAACCATCATTGCCAATAGCTTTATACGTACTTGGAATGTATTTCACCTTGTTTGTTCCGTTAAGTGCATCTTGGCTAGTAAAAATCCAATCAAAACGATCGTCTAATCCACCATTAGAACCACCATCAGGAAGAAGAACATTTCTTGGGCTTTGTGTGTGAATGGCAGAAAAAGACGAATTTGCATGCCACAATCCAGGTAAATTTATAGGGTCAAAAAGTTTAACTAGCCCACCATTTAAAATAGTATTATGTGCTGGTTCAAAATCTCCATAAAGATTCATATCACCTGCAAAAAAGACATTTTCTAAACTAACAGCCTTTGCATCTAAATAATTTTTAAACGTAACAACCTCTTGATTTCGTTGTTGTTCATTAGTAATTCCTTGACTGGCTTTTAAATGAGCTACATAACAATAAATAAAAATAGTATCATCTCCTGGCGATAAAGTTTGAGCGTTATAATACAATACATATTCACTTATGTTTCTTAAAACAGTAGCTATTTCAAACTGACTTTTTAGTGCTAACTTGTTGGAGTTGTAATATAACATATTATCCGTATCTGGTCCATTAAAATAGGTGGCTCTTTGATAGTGCGTTACTCCATCTACATTAAGAGCATCTGTTAAAATAAGATTTGCTCCACTTAGAGCAGTTAACTCAGTTATCATGAAAATATCTGGTTTTATAAGTTTTACAATCGGTTTTAATGTATCTGCCTTTGTTGGATTAACTTGAGGATAATTAAGTACATTGTAAAACATCACATTCAAAGTATCTTGAGAAAAACCAGAAAACGAAAAAGCGACAAAAGAAACTATGATTAGGAAATACTTCATGAATGTTAGTTTATATTTTTAACTAAGAACAAATATACAGGAAAATGATCACTATATCCTCCAATGTATTCGCCAAAAGAAAAAGTTCGGTGTGGATAACCTTTAAACCTTCCTTCTGAGGTTTTAAGGTAAGGTTTATTAAATACTACTGCTTTGTGGAATTTCAGTGTTGTATAATCTTTACCTAACAATGAGGGAGAGATGATAATCTGATCGAAAAGATTCCAAGCATCATTATATCCAAGCGTACCAATTCCTTTTTTAAAAAAATCTTCAAACGGATTAAAAAGTTTTCCATCAATAGCCAATTCTTCTTTCCCTTCAGCTTTCAAATATCCTTTCACGCTAATATCCACAGGATCATCATTCAAATCGCCCATAAAAAAAATTTTTGCATCTGGATTGTAGTTTTGTAAAGAATCTACAATAGATCGAGCCAATTGAGCTGCAGCAATTCGCTTTGGCTTACTTTTCTTCTCTCCACCTCTTCTTGATGGCCAATGCGAAACAATAATGTATATGTTTTCACCATGCAATTCACCCGAAACTAGCAGTTGGTCTCTAGTAAAAAAAGCTGTATCTTCTGGAATTTTCAATGTAAAACTTTTACTCGTTACATTTTTAAAGTAATTTGGATTATAAAGTAACCCTACATCAATTCCTCTCTTATCAGGAGAATCGTAATGCACAATTTGGTAATTTCTGTCTTTTATAGATTCCTGTTTAACTAAATCTTCCAATACCAACCGATTTTCAACTTCTGAAACACCCAAAATTGCAACTCCATCTGGAGTTACATCTTTTCCCAATTCAGAAATAACACGAGCCATGTTACCTAATTTCTCATTATATTTAACTGTTGTCCACCTGTTTTTTCCTTTAGGTGTAAATTCATCTTGTAAAATTTTAGTTGAATCAGGATCAACTAACGTATCAAACAAATTTTCGAGGTTATAAAATCCAACACAAGTGATAGAAACTTGTTGTTTGTCTGCTTGAGCATAACCATTTACTGAAAGAAAAAAAGAAGTTATACCTATTAATAAAGAAAAAAATAGCTTTTGCATTTATATTGAAATTATTGAAAGATAAAAGTATTAATACTGCAAAGTAACGCAATAATAAAAAATAATTCGCCAAAATATTCCTAGATAAATGTTAACAGATTGTTATCAAAAAAAATGCAACTAAGCCTAACCCAGAAAATTCACAAATTTTCTACGATATAAGTAATTACTTTTTGTTTTGCTTTGGCTTCTTGTTCTATGGCAACTAACTTTTCGTTTTCAACATCATCAAAGGCTTTTTGTTTTTCGTATTCGTATTTAGTTGGTGTTGAGTACTTGCTTTTTTAGTTTCGTCACGGTCAATGATTATTTTCTTGTAGGAGGAACAAATTTAGCATTACGTGAAAACCATAGAAAATCTATTGACTTAGATTTATTTATAATGAAAGATTATGACTTAGAACACGCAAATTACATTAACCTTAAACTAAAATAACATTTTGGATCTCGATATACTAATACAGAGTTTTCAAATGTAGGTGTGTTTGGGGGTATTGATGGCGTTAAGGTTGATTTTATAAATTTTCCTTATTCCCTATTAAAACCCATTGAATATTTTAACGGTTATAGACTGGCTAGTGAATTAGATGTTGTAGCAATGAAGATTAATGCAGTTTCTGGGAGAGGAAGTAGAAAAGATTTTTATGATTTTGAAAAATTATGCTAAAATAATTAGCGAGAAGTAAAAAAAAAGCAGCAAAATAATTTATTTGGCTATACGAATAAGCTAAATCTGATTTTCATTATTTAGAATAGTTCTGAATAAAAAAAATGTTTTTTTTTACTTTGTTTTCAAGCTATACAATGCATACATTTGTCGTCTCAATTTATTATTTATTTAAACTAAAGTTATGAGTAACGGATTTTCAAAATCTTCAGTAGGAAGAAAAATTTTGATGGCCCTCTCAGGGTTCTTCTTGTTGTTATTTTTATTCCAACATTTCATCATTAATCTGCTGTCAATAATCAGTGCAGATGCATTTAATAGTGTATCATTCTTTATGGGAACAAACCCAATTGTTCAATTTGCAATACAACCTATCTTGTTGTTTGCAGTTGTTTTCCATTTAATCATGGGAATTACTTTAGAGCTTAAGAACAAAGCTGCCCGACCTATTCAATATGCCATGAATAAGCCAAACGAAAATTCTTCTTGGATGAGTAGAAACATGGTAATAACTGGCATAATGGTTTTATTGTTTTTGGGTTTGCACTTTTACGATTTTTGGATTCCTGAGATTAAAACAAAATTCATTGAAGGCAACATGAGTGGTTTAAATGAGGCTGGTGAATTACGTTTTCACGAAGAGTTAGTTCATAAATTTACCGACCCAATTAGAGTTGGATTATACATTTTAGCATTTATTTTCTTATCGTTGCATTTAATGCACGGATTTCAATCAGCCTTTCAATCGGTTGGGTTTAACCATCGAAAATATACACCAATAATTAAAAAATTAGGCAAAATATACGCAATTATAATACCTCTTGGTTTTGTCATTATTGCTTTAGTTCATTTTTTTAACCATTAACATTAATCTATTTTAAACATGTCAAAATTAGATTCAAAAATACCAGAAGGTCCACTAAAAGATAAATGGACAAATTATAAAGACCATATTGATGTGGTTAATCCTGCTAACAAAAGAAACATTGATATTATTGTTGTTGGAACTGGCTTAGCAGGAGGTTCAGCAGCAGCTTCGCTAGCTGAGATGGGTTACAACGTAAAGACTTTTTGTTATCAGGATTCCCCTCGAAGAGCTCATTCTATTGCTGCTCAAGGAGGTATTAATGCTGCAAAAAACTATCAAAACGATGGTGATTCAGTTTACCGTTTGTTTTACGATACCGTTAAAGGTGGCGATTACAGAGCTAGAGAAGCAAACGTATATCGTTTAGCCGAAGTTTCTTCCAACATCATCGATCAATGTGTAGCTCAGGGAGTTCCTTTTGCTCGAGATTATGGTGGATTATTAGATAATCGTTCGTTTGGTGGCGTGTTGGTTTCCCGAACTTTTTATGCAAAAGGACAAACAGGACAACAATTGCTATTAGGAGCGTATTCTGCCATGAACAGGCAAATTGCAAAAGGTAAAATTGCTATGTATAACCGTCATGAAATGCTCGACTTAGTAATCGTTGATGGAAAAGCCAGAGGAATTATTGTAAGAAATATGATTACTGGAGAAATCGAAAGACATTCTGCTCATGCTGTTGTAATTGCAAGTGGAGGATATAGTAATGTATTTTTTTTATCAACCAATGCAATGGGTTCAAACGCAAGTGCAGCGTGGAAGATTCACAAAAAAGGAGCCTATTTTGCTAATGCATGTTACACACAAATTCACCCAACCTGTATTCCACGTTCAGGAGAACATCAATCAAAACTCACCTTAATGTCAGAATCATTACGTAATGATGGACGTATATGGGTTCCAAAAAAACTAGAAGATGTTAAAGCTATACGTGAAAAGAAAATAAAACCCGTTCAAATAGCTGAACAAGATAGAGATTATTACTTAGAAAGAAGATATCCTGCTTATGGCAACTTAGTTCCTAGAGATGTTGCTTCTCGTGCTGCTAAAGAACGATGCGATGCTGGTTATGGAGTAAATGCTACTGGAGAAGCAGTATATTTAGATTTTGCAACTTCTATTGAAAGATATGGCAAAGAAAAAGCAATGATTTCAGGGATAGAAAATCCAAGTAAAGAAAAAATTATTGAATTAGGTGAAGCAGTAATTGAAGCAAAATATGGTAATCTGTTTCAAATGTATGAGAAAATTGTAGATGAAAATCCTTACAAAACTCCAATGATGATTTATCCTGCTGTTCACTATACGATGGGTGGTATTTGGGTAGATTATAATCTAATGACCACTATTCCTGGTTGTTATGCTGCCGGAGAAGCTAATTTTTCTGACCACGGTGCTAACAGACTTGGTGCTTCGGCTTTGATGCAAGGATTGGCCGATGGTTATTTTGTTTTACCTTACACCATTGGAGCTTATTTAGCTACTGAAATAAGAACAGGTAAAATACCAACCAACACACCTGAATTTGATGCTGCTGAAAAACAAGTAAGAGAACAATTGGAAAAATTAATCAATAATAAAGGTAAAAAATCGGTTGATTATTTCCATAAAAAACTAGGAAAAGTGATGTGGGACAACGTGGGAATGTCAAGAAATGAAGCAGGACTAAAAAAAGCCATGGATGAAATTGCTCAAATTAGAGAAGAATTTTGGAAAGATGTTTTTGTTCCTGGAGAAATGAATGAGTTAAATCCTGAATTAGAAAAAGCTACAAGAGTAGCTGATTTCTTAGAGTTGGGAGAATTTTTTGCTGTTGATGCTTTACATAGAAACGAATCTTGTGGAGGACACTTCAGAGAAGAATCTGTTGAAATAGATGGCGAGCAAGAAGGAGAAGCAAAAAGAGATGACGTAAACTTTAGATATGTTGCCGCTTGGGAATATACTGGAAATCCAAGAGAAGCCATCCTTCACAAAGAAGAATTAGAATTTAAAGATATTGAATTAAAACAGAGAAGCTATAAATAAGTTAATGGTTATTTGTTATTTGTTATTTGTTATTTGTTATTTGAATTATTAAATGGATAATAAAATAAGAAGTTTTGAGGATTTAGAATGTTGGAAAGTTTGTACAGAATTAAGAAGATTTGTTTCTCAACTTGTTAAAACATTCCCAAAAGAAGAGCAGTTCGACTTAACTTCTCAAATGAAAAGAGCTTCTAGGTCTGTAACACATAATATTGCTGAAGGCTATGGTAGGTTTCATTACCAAGAGAACATTCAATATTGCAGGCAAGCTAGAGGGTCGTTGTACGAACTTATTGATCAGTTTATTGTAGCATTTGATGAAAAATACATCACTAACGAAGAATTAACAAAAGGGAAAGAACAAATTAATAAGTCGTTGGCATTGTTAAATGGATATATTAAGTACTTAATGAAAGCTAAAAATGAAAAATAAATATAATTAACAGTTATGAGACTATTAACAAACAACTCTTAACTAATAACTTAATAAACATGAACTTAACATTAAAAGTGTGGCGTCAGAAAAACGCAAAAGCTAAAGGAGCTTTAGAAACTTATAAACTAAACGATGTATCTGAACATTCTTCATTTTTAGAAATGTTGGATATGTTGAACGAACAACTTATCAATGAAGGTAACGAACCTGTAGCATTTGACCATGATTGTAGAGAAGGTATTTGTGGAATGTGTTCACTATATATTAATGGCGAAGCACATGGCCCAGATAGAGCTGTAACAACCTGTCAGTTACATATGCGAATGTTTAAAGATGGTGAAACTATTTATATTGAACCATGGAGAGCTAAAGCATTACCCGTAATTAAAGATTTAGTGGTTGATAGAAGTGCATTGGAAAGAATTCAACAAGCAGGAGGATATATTTCAGTTAACACTTCTGGAAATACGCAAGATGCTAATGCAATTCCAATCAGAAAATCTGATGCTGATAAAGCCATGGATGCAGCCTCTTGTATTGGTTGTGGTGCTTGTGTAGCTTCTTGTAAAAACTCATCCGCTATGTTGTTTGTTGCCGCTAAAGTTTCACAATTTTCTTATTTACCTCAAGGGCAGATAGAACGAAAAGAACGTGTGTTAAACATGGTCGATCAAATGGATAAAGAAGGTTTTGGTAACTGTACGAATACTGGAGCTTGCGAAGTGGAATGCCCTAAAGGCATTTCTTTAGAATATATTGCTCGAATGAACAAAGAATACTTTGGTGCTTCCATAGTTGCTGAAGATTAATTCATTAAATTTTTATTTTAAAAAACCACTTCAGTTTTGAAGTGGTTTTTTTATTAATTTTAGGGTCTATTTATTTGACTAATGACCCAAAATAAGAGTAACATAGACTGGAAAACAGAATTAGATAAAACTATTTTACGCTATCACACCATTGCTTTATGGGTAGCTGTAGTTTTTAATATGCTCTTTTTTGTTACTGATTATTTTAATCTCTATGCATATTGGCAAGAATTTCTAACATTTAGAACTGCTGTTTCATTAGTTTGTTTAATTACTGTTCTTTTTCATAAAAAACTTAAAATCCCTATTGAAATTTTAGGCTTTATCCCTGTTTTGCTAATTTCCATACAAAATGCTTACATGTGGAGCGTGATGGATTTAGAGCATCTTCAAAAACACGCATTTGCCTACATAGCTCTTTTTATAGGGTCAGGAATGTTTATGTTTTATCGCATATTTTTTTCTATTTTAATTGTTGTAGCAAATATCATAGCCAATATTGTTTTCTTTTATTTCAATAGTAAGCTACTTATTGATGAAATACTTGTTAGCGGAGGTCTACTAACTGGTGCAGTAGCTGTTTTTTCTATTTTATTAATAAGAATGCGTTATCGATTAACAAAAAAAGAACTTGTTGCTCGATTTGCACTTGAAAAATCAAAAAAAGAAGTAGAAGAAAAAAATAAAGAAATTATTGATAGCATCAATTATGCTAAACGCATACAGGATGCACTAATTACCCCTCCATCAGTATTAAAAAAAATACTACCAGATTCATTTTGTGTTTTTTTACCAAAAGACATAGTTAGTGGTGATTTTTATTGGGCTTCTGAAGTTACAACAACAAATCAAGATAAATCGAATGAAAAAGTTGTTGTTTTTTCTGTTGCAGATTGCACCGGACATGGGGTTTCTGGTGCTTTTGTAAGCATCATAGGATTAAAAATATTGAATCAATCCATAAAAGAAAAAGGAGTGAATTCACCTGCAGATGCGTTAAATTTTTTAAACCAAGAAGTGTATAACACCATCAATCTTCATACAGAAGAAGAAAGTGAGCTTAGAGATGGGATGGATATTGCTTTCTGCTCCATTAATTCATCAACTTTAAAAATGGAATATGCTGGAGCTAATAATCCTGTTTATGTGATAAGAAACAAGATTATTAATGAAATAAAAGCAGACAAACAACCAATAGGTGCTTATGTTGGTAACCAATCCTTCTCAAACAAAACCTACCAACTCGAAAAAGGAGATATGGTTTATGTTTTTTCTGATGGTTATGCAGATCAATTTGGTGGTGAAAAAGAAAAAAAATTCAACTACAGACAATTTAAACTACTTTTAGAAGAAGTTTCATCGCTCCCTACAGAACAACAAAAAGAAAAAATACTTAAAGCCTTTTATGATTGGAAAGGAGATTTAGAGCAATTGGACGATGTTTGTGTTATAGGAGTTAGAATATAACAAATTACGATATACGATGTACGATGTACGATTGTGGACTTAGGACTGAAAACGAAATGAATGTTTGTAACAGCTCCTAAGGAAGTTTTACCACAAAAACACCCGTAACTCCCTTGCTAATTAAAGTTTCTTTTAATTGCTGAGCCTCCGTTGCAGAATTTACTTTTCCATACCTAACCTTAACAAGTCCATTCACTTTTTCAGTAGTTATTTCGTTTATTTTTAGGTTATGTTTTTTACAATAAGCATATACTCTTGCTTGAGAATATTCAGCCAATGCAAACAATTGTACTGCATATTTTGTTGTGGTTGAAGAAGGTGTTGTTGATTCTATTCGTTGTGTTTCTTTAGAAGTACTGGTAGCTATTGGTTTTGGTTTAGCGTCTTCTTTTTTTTCTACTTTAATTTCCTCTTTCACCTTTTCAACAACTTCTTTTGGTTTTTCTTCCTCCTTTATTTGCAAGGGCTGTTCATTCACTGCTAATTCAGATGAACTACTATTGTCGATAGCAATAGAAGTTAAGCTAATTTTATTTTTTTCATCATTTTTAGAATATTGAAACTGAACAGGAAAAACAACACTTCCTGCTTCTTCAACAACAATGTTATACTCAATTTCAACCACGCCATTAGAAGGAAACGCCATTAAATAAAACTTAAGTAAATTATTTTTTCTATCAGAAAAATAAGTGTTTTTAGGAGATGGTTTATAAATATGTTTATCTGGAATTTGATATTCTATTTTACCTAATTCAACACCTTCTAACCCAGAAATTGTTGTTTTTATGTTATATTCGTTTGTTTCTCCCACCTGTTTAACACTGTGGTTTGAAGTTATCTCTTGAGCTAAAATAGCTTGATGAACTAATAATAGAATTACAATGCTGTATATTTTCATATGTATATTTTTATTGTTTTTTATATGTCATATGGAATCGCCATGTGAAATATTCATTGTTGTTGGTGAGCATTTTTGCTCATGGCTTATTTCATAAGTACATTTTTTATGTTCATTTATATCTTCTTTGGGAACTATATTCAACACTCAAAGGTATTCGATATTTTCAATCGAAGAATTTAAAACAGGATAAAAATAAAAAAAAATATTAGAAAAACTTGATTGATAACAAATTAAATATAACCAACTGAAAATTATATTAATCCTTTTCTATAGGTTTCTAATGCTCTTTTTCTTGCAAAACCATGTTCAACTATGGGTTGTGGATAGGTTGACTCCTCATAATCATCTACCCATTTTTTTATATATTTCAATTCATTGTCAAATTTTTTAATTTGTTCGGTTGGATTAAAAACTCTGAAATAAGGAGCTGCATCGCAGCCTGTTCCCGATGCCCATTGCCAATTTCCGTTGTTGGCAGACAAATCATAATCCAATAATTTTTTTGCGAAATAAGCCTCTCCCCACCGCCAATCAATAAGTAAATGTTTACATAAAAATCCTGCAGTTATCATCCTCACTCTATTGTGCATATAACCTGTTTCATTGAGTTGTCGCATTCCAGCATCAACGAAAGGATAGCCTGTTTTCCCTTCACACCATAATTGAAACTCTTGTTGATTATTACGCCATGAAATTCCATCATATTTCGATTTAAAATTTTGAGTAATTACCTTGGGATAATGAAACAAAATTTGCATAAAAAATTCTCGCCAAATGAGCTCATTTAAAAATATAGGATTCTCTTTTTTAGCTTTATGATAAATTCCACGAATGCTTATTGTTCCAAATCGTAAATGTGGACTTAAATAAGTCGTTTTATCAATGTATGGAAAATTTCTTATTTGATCATACTCCTTGATATCGTTAAGAATATATGGCTTAACTTTTATGTTTGAAACACAAAAACCTAGTGATTCAATGGTTGGAAAATCTTGCAGAAATCGATAAAAATTATCTGCCAATGAAATACAATCAACACTATTTATTGTGGTTGAACTTGCTTTTGTAAGCCATTTGTTTTTGTAAGGAGTAAAAACAGTGTAAGGTTCTTTATTGTCCTTTAGCACTTCATTTTCCTCAAAAATTACTTGGTCTTTGGAATTGAAAACAACAATGTTATTCTTTTTCGCTAATGCTATAATTTCAGCATCTCTTTTAATAGCATAAGGCTCATAATCTTTATTGAAATAAATGCTTGTTACTTCATATTTCAACATCAATTCTTTCCAAACATCAATAGGTTTACCTTTAAACACCAAAAGACTACTGTTGTATTCCTTTAATTGAGTATCTATTTTCTTTAGATTTTCATAAATAAATGAAATACGAGCATCATCTTTTGGTAGTTCATTGATAATGTTTGTGTCAAAAATAAAAATTGGCAACACATTTTTGTTTTTGCTTAATACTTGATAAAGAGCGATATTATCTTCTAAACGTAAATCTCTTCTGAACCAAAAAACAGAAATTTTCATTCGTTAATTTATTTGCCTTTTGCTTTTTCTAGTGTAAATGAAAATGTTGAACCAACACCTGTTGAACTCCTAACATTAACAGTTTGTTGATGAGCTTCAATTATATGTTTTACAATAGATAGCCCTAAACCAGAACCTCCATTTTGCCTGGCTCTTCCTTTGTCTGTTCTATAAAAACGCTCAAACAAACGAGGCAAATGATGTGCTTCTATTCCTTCTCCTTCATCTGCAACTTCTATCAAAATGGTATCGTGCATATCAAAAAATTTAATTTGAATCTCACCTTCTTCTTTTCCATATTTAATTGCATTAACAATTAAGTTTACCATTACTTGGCAAATTTTCCCATAATCGGCCATTACCCAAATGGATTTTACTTCTTTTTGTATTTTAATGGAAACATGAGCTGTTTTTGCTCTATCTTCTAGTGAATCAACCACATCTTTAACCAATTGAACAATATCAATTTTTTCAATTTTCATAGCTAACCTACCACTTTCTAACTTAGTTATTTCATCCAAATCTTCAATAATAGCTATCATACGCTCAACACTATTATTCGCTTTAATTAAATAGTCTTTATTAATGGTTGGATCATCTAAACCACCTTCTAAAAGTGTTAAAATATAACCTTGAATACTAAAAATAGGGGTTTTTAATTCGTGAGATACATTGCCAACAAATTCTCTTCGATAGGTTTCCAATCCTTTTAATCGACTAATTTCTTGTTGATTTGTTTTTACCCAATCTAGCACATCTTGTTGTACTTGATTGATAATGTCTTTGTCTTTGTTTAAGGCTATATCTTCACTAAAAAACAATTTATTTGTATTACTTATTTCTTTCTTAAGTTTTTGATTATGAATGGTTCTATAAATAAGTTTAATTTTTTTATAAATAAACTTCTCTAACGCAAGCAGAAACCCAAAATAGCTGATGGCAAGTGTAATAACAAAAAATAAGAAATAATAATAGATGGAAAGGAAGAGTTGGTTTGATATTAAAACCATTCCTAATACAATTACAACTAAAAAACTTAGCAAAAAAGCAACACGAATTGCAATTCCCTTAGGGGTTAGTTCTTTCATAAACACAAAAGTAAGATATAAACTTTAGAACCCATTGAGGTTTTCTGTTTTACAAATCAAACTTTATCCCTTGAGCCAGTGGCAAACTATCTGAATAGTTAATGGTATTGGTTTGTCTTCTCATGTAAATTTTCCAAGCATCAGAACCTGATTCACGTCCGCCACCAGTTTCTTTCTCACCACCAAAAGCACCACCAATTTCTGCTCCTGAAGTACCAATGTTTACATTAGCAATTCCACAATCTGAACCTGCGTAAGAAAGAAATTTTTGAGCTTCTTTCATGCTTTCGGTCATAATGGCTGAAGATAATCCTTGAGCGACATCGTTTTGTATTTCTATTGCATTTTCAACATCCCCACTGTATTTCATTACATATAAAATAGGAGCAAAAGTTTCAGATTGGACAATTTTAAAATGATTTTTAGCTTCAATAATAGCTGGTTTTACATAACAACCACTTTCATAACCTTCGCCTTCTAAAACACCACCTTCAACCAATACATTTCCACCTTCTTTTTTAGCTTTTTCAATTGCAGCCAAATACATATCTACAGCAGCTTTATCAATAAGTGGTCCTACGTGATTATTTTCATCTAACGGGTTTCCTATTCTTATTTGTTTGTAAGCTCCAACAATGGCATCCCTTACTTTATCATAAACAGATTCATGAATTATTAATCTTCTTGTTGAAGTACATCTTTGTCCGCAAGTTCCTACCGCTCCGAAAACTGCTCCCGGAACAACAACTTTTAAATCTGCAGATGGAGTAATGATAATCGCATTGTTTCCTCCTAACTCTAATAAAGATTTTCCAAAACGCTCAGCAACTGTTTTTCCAACAATTCTTCCCATTCTAGTAGAGCCTGTTGCAGAAACTAACGCAACTCTTTTATCAGTGGTCATCAATTCACCTACTTTATAATCTCCGTTGATAATACATGAGATACCTTCGGGCAAGTTATTTTCTTTTAATATGTCTGCAATAATATTCTGACAAGCAATGGAGCACAAAGGAGCTTTTTCAGAAGCCTTCCACACACAAACATCTCCACAAATCCATGCTAAAGCAGTGTTCCAACTCCAAACCGCTACCGGAAAGTTAAAAGCAGAAATAATTCCCACCACTCCTAATGGATGGTATTGTTCTCTCATTACATGTTCCGCTCTTTCTGAAACAATTGTTAATCCATACAATTGTCTTGATAATCCAACTGCAAAATCGCAAATATCTATCATTTCTTGTACTTCTCCGTAACCTTCTTGTAGGGATTTTCCCATTTCATAAGAAACCAATTTACCCAGCGGTTCTTTTAACGCTCTTAATTTATTTCCAAACTGACGAACAATTTCTCCACGCTGTGGTGCAGGCATAGTTCTAAAAGTTTTGAATGCAGCAATTGCAACTTCCATCACTTTTTCATAATCTTCTTTAGTGGTAGTGGTAACTTTTCCAATTAATTGACCATCAGTTGGAGAATAAGAAGCTATTGCTTCACCACCACCAAATGAATTTGAACCTGTTGAAGTTCCGTTATTCATTTCTTTTACGCCTAATTTATGGAGGGCTTCTTGAATTCCAAATTTATCTGCTATTGCTGTTGTTGTCATGTTATAATATGTTAGAGTAATCTTAAAAACGAATGCAAATTTAACAAAAATATACTGATTTTATTACTTACTCTTGCTCGTATTTCATAGTTTTTTTAGCCATCGTCCCGAGTGTAGCTCGTAACGATATTTCTTTTGTTTGAAGACGCAAACAAAGGCGACAGAGATTAACTATTATTATCGATGCTTTTGAGTGTATTTAAAATATAATACTTAAATTCCTAACTTAATAATATTAAGCCACTCGTGAGCGGGTAATATTATAATTTTTTTACCATCCTCATAAATTTCATCGTGTTGGTTTAGGGTAACGATAACTCCTTCTTCCTTATTAAAATAGGATAGTGCCTCCATTAAACCATTGATTTCCCTTTTCATATTATCGGGATGTAATTCCACGCAAACTTGCAGAATATAACATATTTCTTTGCCTTTTTTTACGATAAAATCACATTCGCCTTGTTCTTTAAAATAAAATATTTCTTTGTGATTTCTTCTTAATTCCAAAAAAATGACGTTCTCAAAAATCCTACCTATGTCATCTGTGAAGCTTGATGAATTGGCTTGTGCAAAGCCTGCATCTATGGTATATACTTTTTTAGGGTTCACTGCTCTGATTTTAAGCGATGGACTAAACCGAGGAATGGAAAATAAGATGTAAGCATCTTCTAACCACTGCACATAATTGGCTACAGAATTGGTTGACCCCACACCAAATGCCTTTTTAATACTGTTCAGAGAATATTCTTTGGCTGTATTGGAAATTAGAAATAGTGCTATTTCTATCATTGAATTAGCATTCCTGATGCCATATCGCACAATAATATCTCTATAAATAATGTCTTTAAAGAGTTGCTGTAAATATTCTTTCTGCTTGCTTTTAAGGTAATCGGGGAAACCTCCATCAAGTAAATAACTGTTAAATGATTGAGTGTTCCATTCGTATTTTTGAAATTGACAGTATTCCGCATAAGAAAATGGAAAAAGTTCTATTTGAATGTTTCTTCCTGTTAATTTAGTGCCTAATTCTTTACTCATCATCGCAGCATTAGAACCTGTGATACAAATTTTCTTCCCTTTATCGTGTAGTTCTCTGATGTAAATCTCCCAATTAACTACGTTTTGAATTTCATCAAAAAAATAACACATCACTTGTTCTCCTATAATGTCATTAAGTTTTGAAAAGTCGGATAATTCAAACCCAAATATTCTAAAATCCTCAAAGTTGAAGTGTGCAGAAGGTTCATTTTCTCGTTGGGATAATTGGTGCATCAAGGTGCTTTTTCCACATCTTCTTATGCCTGTAATAATGAGAATGTAATTGTCAGACAATACTAAGTTTTCTATCTTTTTACGTGTTAAACCAGAAGGTTTATTTTTCCATGTAATTTTTTGATTCTTATACGATTTTTTTATTTCTGATTTTAGTAACATCCAAACTAGTGTAAAGTTTATTTTACAAATATACAAAAGTTTATTTTATAAATATTAACTTTTACTATTTAAATTTTTTGAAACCTTAAAGAAGTCTTAAAATTCAATTTGTAAATGCAACAAAAGTTGATTAAAAATTTAATTACCTTTGTCTTATTATGGAAAATGAAATTATTAATAGAATAGAAAAAAGCAATCTTATTCAAATTAATTTAGATGACTTTTATCCTTCGGGCGAACGTATATTATTAGACATTACTGATTTTTTAGTTGAAGGACTCGTGCTTAGAGAAAAACCTTTTAGGGAAACTGTTGCTCAAAAAGATTGGTCGATTTACCAAGATAAGTTTGTTGCTGTTCTTTTTAAAGATGATGCCATTGTTCCGTTGTGGGCATATATGTTAATAGCCTCTAAAATAGCTCCTTTTGCAAAACAAGTAGTATTGGGAAATTTAGAAACATTAGAAATAGCTATCTTCAATCGCATTTTTGAGCAACACGATTTTTCTCTATATCAACAAAAAAGTATAATTATTAAGGGTTGCGGAAAACACCCTATTCCCGAAACTGTTTTTGTAGATTTTTTAATTCGAACACAACAAGTTGCCAAAAATATTTTGTTTGGAGAGGCTTGTTCTTCTGTGCCTGTTTATAAGCGATAACAACCTTAGAAAAATGCCCTAACCTGAACCCCTCCCGCATGAATCACATTGGTGTTTTCTGATTTTCTTCCGTTATAATTTATACTCAATTGCATATATTTTGATAAATTTTGTTGGTAAGAAACTTCCCAAGTATTATTAATTCCTCTTTTCAATCCTTCCAACATTTCAAATTCGAGTGAAGTATTGTCTGTTTGCGAAAATGAATTATCAATATAATTATAAATAGCTCGCAAACTACCTTTTGAAGCAATATTATAACGCAATTCTACCCCACCTTTTTTAGCAATGGATTTTTCTCCTCCATAAACGGGCAAATTTGTTTTCTCTTTGTAATTAAACAACAAGCTCAATTTCATTTTCACACTCGGTTGAAAAGAAAAACCAGGTTCAATTTCATTGATGGTTAAATTAAAATTTCGGTTGGCAAAAAATTCAGAAAAACTTTCTTTTTCAGTCTGAGACACCATAAAATTTAATGTATAAACACGAGTGATGTTCCACCTTGCTTTAACCGTGTTTAACAAAGTTCGTCTAGCATCAACACCATTAGTTAGCAGCGATTTGTCTTTATTGTCTTGGTAGGTATAATCTGCACCAAACTTAGTATCCGTTCTATTAAAGTAAAATGTATTTAATATCCCCATATTTATTGTAATTAAGGAGCTATCATTTATATCTGTAACAAAAGGGTTGAAATAATTATCTTTATTAGCTACCTTTCTGCTCGCTCTATAGTTGGTTCTGTTGGAAAAACGAGAAATTAATTTCTTAACTCCTTTTTCTTTCCCAAAAATACTTTCTGGTTGCAGAAAAAATCCTTGATTAAATTGATTGGTAAAGGTTTTTATAAATTCGTTGGTGGGTGTAAAAATTTTAATAAAATTAGCTTGATCTTGAAAAGCAGCTACTTCAAATTCGTTTAAATCTTTTACTCCATTTTGGTTAATATCGCCAATATAAGTATGTGTACCTTGTCCTGGTTGAACTTCAACAAACAAAAATTCTTTTTTAATTTCCAATCCAGAACCAATTTCGTAATAAGTGTTGGTTGTTAATAAACTTTTAAAAAACTTACCATTATATTCAGTTCTTGCCAATACCGTTTCTTCTGGTTTCAAATTGGACAAGGTAGTTGAAACAATATTTAATTTTCGATACGTAAAGGTACTTCTTAATTTGTGGTTTTTAAATTTAAGCAAACTCATAGATAATTCAACATCTTCGGCAAGTGTAGCAGCAAAAAAATCAGTAACTATTGGAGCATTATCTTCTCGCTGTTTGTAGCTTATCATAAACTTATTTTTTGTAGTGTCAGCATTATGAATAAATGCTTGGAGTATCTTAAATTCAAAACTAGTGGCTTGCAAGGTGTCCGATTGATTGATAAAAATTTTATTTTGCTCTGTTTCTTCACCAACTCCTAATACTATCCAACCCATTTGTTTGGTTAAAACTGCTTTATGCCTAAGAAATTCCGTATTATTTAATCCATCTGTTTTCAAAAAACTTCCGTCTGCTTTTAAAGAAAATCCTTTGTGGTTGGTTGTAACAAACATGGCATTTTTAATTCCATTAAATTCATTGATATTGGTTAAGTAATTAACATGATAGGTAATTGATGCTTTTTCCTTTTTTTCAATTCCTACAGTTGCTCCAACTATATGTTGGTCGGAGTTAAATTGTGCATTTAAAATATTCCAATCACGTTCAAATTCTACCAATCGAAAACGCTCTATGGGACTAAAATTCAATTCAATGTATTCGTAATTAGTTCCTAAATTCAATTTCCAGCTTTTTTTGTTTTCTTTATCAAAATCTATTCGATTAAACGTGTTCATTTTAAAAGCATAACCAACATCATCACCACTATTTTTGTCGGAAAACGTATTAATATCATTTTTTGAAATGGCACCTTCCCACATTATTTTTGAGTTTTCGCTGATGCGATATTCTCCTCCGAGCGTTGTCATTTGTTTTTGTTTGGGCGTAACCAATAAGATAACAGGTTCAAAATCTCCTTGAGGAATCCCACCAACAGGAACTTGCCATTCAAATACTTTTCCATTGGCAGAGCTTTGAATTTGTTTATAATTTCCGTTGTTTAATCCTACAAAAGAAAATCCAAGCTGATAAATAGCACTATCAGGATTTGTTGAAAACACAAAAACAGAATCGAAACCAAGGGTGTCTATCATTTTATAGAGTACTTTATTCGCATCAAATTCCACCAATCTGATGTTAGGAACAATGGCATTTTGTAAACTATCACCAATGTTGGAAAGCAGTAGTTTTTGATTATCGTCTAAATCTTGCAAAAGCGGTTGATTTTTTGAATCTTGCTCAGAATAAAAATTAAAAGAAAGACTAAGTTTCTTACTTTCAAATTCATTCCCAATATGCATTAATGTGCGGGCAAAATTTCTATCAGAATATTGAAATTCAATTACAATACGTGAATCTTTGGTTATAAGTCGGTTGGAAGTAAAAGTCAATTCGGCTGTATTATAATCAATAATATAATCAAATTCATTCCCTCTTTTCAATAACATTCCATCAATAAAAACTTGTTCAGTACCCGATAAAATGACAATAAAATTTTCATTTTCAGCTCCTCTAAGTCTATATGGCCCCTGATTTCCCTCAATTCCATTAATTTTATTTCGTGCAAATTTTCCTCTTGAAACTGCCGCACTAATTGATGGAGAGGTGGTTGCTGCATTTTCTTTTTTTGAAAGTGGTGTGGTTACCTGAAAACTTCCTCCTTGTGCTTTTTTATTAAAATTCATGAAATAACTTTTAGGTCGTTCCAAGTAAAAATCTCCCGCTGTCAGCTTCCATTCATCACTAAATAACTGAATGTAAACTTGATCAAAGTCTTGCAGTTGTTGCGTATTCCCTTCAGCCTGAATAGGAATATTATCATCTGAAATAGATGCTAATATATTAATGTTGTCGCTAATTTTCCCTCCCAATTGAAGGTTTAAGTTTGAATTAACCGATAAATCTTGGTTATTTCCAAAACCAACACCTCTAGAAATACTACCACTTTTATTAAGTCCATCTAAATAAAAAATATCTTCATTTTTCACTTCATATTCAAAAAGAAAAGGATTTTTAGCAATGTCACCAAGTTGTTCAATCTGATTATTGTTTTTATGTTGATACGATTTAGAAAATGACAATGGAAAAACTCGAAAAGAAACACGTAACTTTTTACCCATCAGCTCATTACTTTTTTTGGAATTTAATATTAATACGCCTTTAATATAATCTATTTGATACCATGATGAATCGAGCATCAGGTTTCCAAAATAAATAATTTCAGAATCATCAATTATGCTCAACGAATCCATTTGAATAGTATCATTATTAACAACAACATCAAATTCTCTATAATTTGAAATTTGTTGTGCATTTGCAAAAAACAAATGAAACAACAACCCAAAAAACAATATATAGTTTAGAAATTTCAATGATGGTATTAATAATTTAAGGATAAACTTACAAAAAAACCAATAATATACAACTCGGCTAATCAACTATAAAATTGTGAATTTAGTATCAAAAAAATACAAACCATAAATAAAATATACATTTATTTTTAAAATTAATTTAGTATATTCTTATCTATTAACTATATTTGCCTTTTAAAAAAATAAATAGCATGAAAAAAATAGTTTATTTAGCCTTTTCAATAGCACTAATCATTGGTTGTGGTGGTGACAATACGAACAACAAACAAAATCAAACAGCATTAGGTGATGTGAAATATGGTGGTGTTTTCAAAGTAAATGAAACTGAAGACTTCAGAAGTTTATATCCCCCCAATATTACTGAAGTAGTATCTCATCGAATAGCTAACCAAGTATATCAAGGATTAGTTAAATTAGACCAAGAAGATTTATCCATCATATTACCAGCATTAGCTGAAAAATGGGAAATAAGTGATGATGCAACGAAATTCACTTTTCATTTAAGAAAAGGTGTGAAATTTCATGATAATCCTTGTTTTAAAGACGGGAAAGGTAGAGAAGTTACTGCAAATGATTTTAAATATTCTTTAGAAAAGATTTGCGAATCCGACCCTTCAAATCAAATGTTTTGGTTATTTAAAGACAAAGTAGTTGGATCTAATGAATATTATGAATCTACTGTAAAAAAATCTCCTTTATCAGGTGGAGTTGCTGGAATTAAAGTTATCGACAATCACACATTAGAAATTCAATTGGTATATCCATTTGCAGGTTTTTTAAACATCGTAAGTCATATTTCTTGTTCAGTTTTTCCAAAAGAAGCTGTTGATATGTACGGTATTGATATGCGAACAAATTGTGTAGGAACAGGTCCATTTCAAGTTAAAAAAATTAAAGAATCAGAAACAGTTATTCTTGAAAGAAATCCAAACTATTGGGGTGTTGATTCTTACGGCAATCAATTGCCTTACTTAGATGGAATTAAATTTTCTTTTATTAAAGAGAAAAAAGCAGAGTTATTGGAATTTAAAAAAGGAAACTTAGATATGGTTTTTAGATTGCCTCTTGAAATGATTGATGATGTTGTAGGAGAATTAGATGAAGCAAAAAAAGGCGGAAACAAACCTTATGTTATGCAAGTTGTTCCTGCCATGAGTGTATTTTATTTAGGTTTACAACATAAACTCCCTCCATTTAATAACATAGATGTTAGAAAAGCATTTAACTACGCTGTTGACAAAGAATCTATTGTGAATTACACACTAAAAGGAGAGGGAAGACCTGCTATTAATGGAATTGTTCCTCCATTTAAAGGTTATGATTATGAAAATGTTAAAGGTTATGCTTATTCTCCAGAAAAAGCAAAAGAACACTTAGCTGCTGCAGGATTTCCAAACGGTAAAGGATTTCCTGAAATTATTCTTCAAATCAATCCAGGTGGAGGAGATAGAAATGTGCAAGTTGCTGAAGTTGTTCAAAAAATGCTTTCAGAAAATTTAAATATTAAAATAACTATCGAACAAATGCAATTTGCGCAACATTTAGAAAACCTAGAAACAGGAAAAGCTCTTTTTTGGAGATCAGGATGGATAGCTGATTATCCTGACCCAGAAAATTTCTTAAACTTACTTTATGGAGAACATGTTCCTGGAGATATTTCTAGCAAATCTTATATCAATGCTGTTCGTTACCAAAGTGCAAAATTTGATGAAGTGTTTAATGCTGCTTTAAGAGAGCCTAATACAGAAAAACGAATGGAGTTATACCGTCAGGCAGATCAAATAGCCGTTGATGATGCTGCAACACTCCCTATTTTCTATGATGAAAATACGCGTTTACTTCAAGTATATGTTAAAAATTTCCCAGCAAACGCTATGGAATATCGAGACATGACTGCTGTTTATTTTGATAAAGAAGAATAATATTAAAATAACAAAAGAATTTAAAAAAACATCCTATTAAGCTGAATAGGATGTTTTTTTTATTGTAAGAATTAGTATTATTGTAAAAAATTAAAATTATGTCAAAAAAAGTTGCATTAATAACAGGAGTTACAGGACAAGATGGTGCTTATTTAGCCGAACTATTGCTTAAAAAAGGCTATGAAGTACATGGTATAAAAAGAAGAAGCTCACTCTTTAATACAGCTAGAATAGACCATCTTTATACAGATTTACATGAACAAAATGTAAAATTTATTTTGCACTATGGAGACATGACTGACTCCACCAACATTATTAAAATTATTCAAGAGGTACAGCCTGATGAAATTTATAACTTAGCAGCACAATCGCATGTGAAAGTTTCGTTTGAAACTCCTGAATATACTGCCAACTCTGATGCTGTTGGTGCTTTAAGAGTGTTAGAAGCTATTCGTATATTAAAACTTGAAAAGAAAACTAAGTTCTATCAAGCTTCCACTTCCGAGTTGTATGGAAAAGTGCAAGAAGTACCTCAAACTGAAAATACACCCTTTTATCCCAGAAGCCCTTATGCTGTTGCTAAATTATATGCTTTTTGGATAACAAAAAACTATCGTGAAGCTTACGGAATGTTCGCTTGTAATGGAATTTTATTTAATCATGAAAGTCCTATAAGAGGAGAAACTTTTGTTACACGAAAAATTACTAGAGGCGTTGCTAGAATAAAATTAGGCATGCAAAAAAAGATTTTTCTAGGAAATATTGACGCCAAAAGAGATTGGGGACATGCAAAAGATTATGTGGAAGGGATGTGGCTAATGTTGCAACAAGAAACGCCTGAAGATTATGTGTTAGCTACAGGAGAAACCACTTCTGTAAGAGATTTTATTACTATGGCTTTTAATGAAGTGGATATTAAAGTAAAATGGGAAGGTAAAGATGTTGACGAAAAAGGAATAAATGCCGAAACTGGAGACATTCTTATTGAAATTGACCCAAAATATTTTAGACCTACAGAAGTAGATTTATTAGTTGGAGATGCTTCAAAAGCATTTAAAAATCTAGGGTGGAAGCCAAAATATAAATTACAAGAATTAGTAAAAGACATGGTTCAATCTGATTTAACTTTATTTAAAAGAGACAAATATTTGCTCGAAGGTGGACATGATGTAATGAATTACAATGAATAAATCTGATAAAATTTATGTTGCTGGTCACAATGGAATGGTAGGTTCTGCCATAGTTCGACAACTTCAAAAAAATGGTTTTACTACCCTTTTAACCAGAAGTTCTAAAGAACTGGATTTAACCAACCAAGCTGCTGTTAATCGTTTTTTTGAAACAGAAAAACCAGCCTATGTTTTTTTAGCTGCGGCAAAAGTAGGTGGTATTCAAGCCAACAATACGTATAGAGCAGATTTTCTTTATCAAAATTTAATGATAGAAGCTAATATTATTCATGCTTCTTACACCAATAAAGTAACTAAATTATTATTTTTAGGCTCTTCTTGTATTTATCCTAAAATGGCTCCTCAGCCACTCAAAGAAGCATATTTATTGTCTGGATTATTAGAAGAAACTAATGAACCTTACGCCATTGCCAAAATTGCAGGAATCAAACTTTGTGAGTCTTATAGAAGACAATACGGATGTAATTTTATTTCGGCAATGCCCACCAATTTATATGGACCAAACGATAATTACGATTTGAATAACTCCCATGTTCTTCCCGCATTAATTCGAAAATTCCATACTGCAAAAAAAGAAAACTTACCTCAAGTTGAAGTATGGGGAACGGGTACTCCGTTGAGAGAATTTTTACATGTAGATGATTTGGCAGAAGCGTGTCTTTTTTTAATGGAGAATTACAATAAAGAGCAATTTGTGAATGTTGGTGCAGGGGTAGATATTTCCATAAAAGAGTTAGCAATGCTAATAAAAAACATTGTTGGTTATGAAGGAGAACTCACATTCAACCCCTCCAAACCAGATGGAACCCCACGAAAATTAATGAATGTATCTAAAATTCATTCTTTAGGCTGGAAACATAAAATTGAACTCCAAGAAGGGATAAAAAAAATTTATGCTGAGGTAAAGAACCTCTTCTAATTCAGTATCAGTAAAATGAAAAAGTACCTATTGATTGTATTCCTTTTATTTTCTTTCCATTTGGGTAGTTCTCAAATTTTAGACGCTCATAAAACCCTTTTTGGAGAAGAATCCTTTTTTAATGAATCTTTCATAAAAAGCAACAAAATCAAAATCATTTCAGGCAGTTGGTCTTCCAAAAAAGTAAAAGATATCATCAGAAAAAAAGACCTTGATTTTTATTATGAATTCAATACTAATGGAATGCTTCAACAACAATATACTACTTTTTTAACCCAAACAACAAAAAAAGATACCAGCGTAATTTCGTTTGAATATGATAATGATAAGAAAATTATCACTAAAAGAAAAACAGACAATCAGGGTTATTTTTCTTACCAATATACTTATGATGCAACTAATAATATTATCAAAGAAACATACTACCGAGATGAAAACAACTCTCCCACCAAAAATGAATTTGAGCTAAAAAAACAGTATATCATTACAAGTGATAGTTTTGCGTATCAAAAAATGAATGCATTTCAAACCAAAAAAATTACCTATAATAATTATCGAAAAAGTTATAAAGAAACCTTTTTTTATTACGATTCATTGGGCTATTTAATTGAAGTGTACAGTAAATATATCATTGGAAACAATAAATCGAAAACTACATTTTCCTACAACGAAACAGGAAGATTAGCAGAAAAACAAACAACTCCCAACTTAATTGAAGGAATTACTAAAAAAGAAGTTTTTATTTATGATGAAATAGGCAATCTAATAGAAATAAAAACATATGAAAATGAGGTTTACAAAACCTCTACCCAATTTTTATATGATGGAAAAATGCTTTTAACAGCACAACTTACCAAAGAAATAGCCACAGAATTTATAACTATTTTGCAGTTTGATTATCAGTTTTTTGATGAATAGGTTTTTGTAATGCAAAAGGTTTAGTAAATTTATGCTTGATTTAAAAATAAATAGAAATGATTGGTTTGGTAAATACACCACAAGCGTGGACGCTTGCTGCAGCGGAGGAGAGGAATAAAATCTTCAATTCTTCCCTAACTTTAAACAATTTTATAATCTGAAAATTATAATTTAGGTAAGATTTACAACACCCAACTAAAGAAATAGCTACTATACCGCAACCTACGCCTGAGGCGAATCAGAAAATAGTTAGCGATTTAGTTGTGAGTACTACTCAAACTCATAGCTCGTATTTAAAATAAGTCCAATGGTTGTGAGTACTACTCAAACTAACTATCTTTTCTAACGAAAAGCTACTAAGTTTGAGTATAATTTCAAAGTACGAGTTTGTTTACTTACCTTTGTGAAAACACTAAAAAACCAGATAAAATCATGCAAAAAGAAATGAAATTTGGCACAAAAGCCATTCACGCAGGACTAGAACCAGACCCAGCAACAGGAGCAATTATGACTCCTATTTATCAAACATCAACTTATGTTCAAGATGGTGTAGGAAACCACAAAGGGTATGAATATTCTAGAACATTAAACCCCACCCGTCACGCTTTAGAAAAAAATTTAGCCGCCATAGAAAATGGAAAATTTGGAGCTTGTTTCGGTTCTGGATTAGCAGCAATGGATTGTGTGATTAAAATGCTTAACCCTGGAGATGAAGTCATTTCTACCAATGATTTATATGGAGGTTCTTATCGTATTTTCACTACTATATTTGAAAAATATGGTATTAAATTTCACTTTGTGCCTATGCACAACACCAAAGCCATTGAAGAAAAAATAAATGCCAATACAAAACTTATATGGGTAGAAACACCAACCAACCCAATGATGAATATTATTGACATTAAAGCTGTTGCTGTAATTGCTAAAAAGAATAACATTTTATTAGCAGTTGACAATACTTTTGCAACTCCTTACCTTCAAAATCCATTAGATTTAGGTGCTGATATAGTAATGCATTCCGTTACTAAATATCTTGGAGGACACTCTGATGTAGTAATGGGAGCATTAGTGGTAAATGATGAAAAATTAGCAAAAGAAATCTACAGAATTCAAAATAGCAGTGGTGCTGTTTGTGGCCCACAAGATGCTTTTTTAGTGCTTCGAGGTATAAAAACATTGCATTTAAGAGTGCAAAGACATTGTGAAAATGGAAAAAAGATAGCTGAATTTTTAAACACACATCCTAAAGTGGATAAGGTATATTGGCCTGGACTACCTACTCACCCAAATCATGCTATTGCTAAAGCTCAAATGAGAGGTTTTGGTGGAATGGTTTCTTTTACATTAAAAGGAAATAAATTAGAAGATGCGTTGAATGTTGTTAAAAAAGTAGAGATTTTTGCTTTAGCAGAATCGTTGGGTGGTGTAGAATCTTTAATCGGACACCCAGCAACAATGACTCACGCTGCTATTCCAAAAGCAGAAAGAGAAAAAACTGGAGTTGTTGATTCACTAATAAGACTAAGTGTTGGGGTTGAAGATGTAGATGATTTATTAGCAGATTTAGCCAACGCATTAAACTAAAAATTATGCATTATTTTTTTATCACAGGCTCGAGTAAAGGCTTAGGGAAATCCCTAACAGAATTAGTATTAAGTGATAAAAACAACTTTGTTTATGGAATTTCCAGAACAAATAATATATGTCACCAACAATTTCGACATTTAAAACTTGATTTAGCCGATTTAGATGCTGTTCAACAATTTCAATACCCAGCATTAAAGGATGCAACAGCTATTACTTTAGTAAATAATGCTGGAATTGTTGGTGATATTAAACACTTAGGAAACCTCGATGCTGAAAAAATTATTTCCACTTACAACATTAACCTTATTGCTCCAACACTGCTTATTAATCAATTTTTTAATACCTACAACAACACCCTCCAAAAGTTGGTTGTAAACATTAGTTCCGGAGCTGGAAGAAGCCCAATTGACGGTTGGAGTGTTTATTGTGCTTCAAAAGCTGGATTAGATATGTTAAGTTTGGTTTTTAAAACCGAATTAGAAGATAACAATATAAATACCAACATAATAAGTTTGGCTCCTGGTATTATTGATACATCTATGCAAGACGAGATTCGCAAAGCAGATAAAGCTAATTTTTCAAACATTGAACGATTTATCGAATATAAAAATAATGGGGATTTAAGTAACCCTAACGAAACTGCAAAGCAAGTGTATGCATTTATTTTTGACCAAAAATTACACAATAAAACAATCTGTTCTGTAAGAGAATTAGCTTAATTCCAAAGAAAATTTTAGTATTTCCTCTAATCGAAACATATAATTTCTACTTTTAGCTTTCTAATAGTAGGATTTAAAATAACTTTAAAACTTACGATTTAATGATTAAGTTTGTGAACATAACTAAAATAATATAACAATTAACTAATAAATAAATTATGATTTCAATCAAAAAAACCTTGCTTATTGTTTCTGTTGCACTATTTTCATTTAACAGCAATGCTCAAGTAGCACGAAACGGAGAATGGTGTGGTGCAGACCAACACAACGAAGCTCTTTTAGAAAATAATCCTGCCTTACAAGAGCAACATCGACTATTTGAAGAATATGTTCAGGAGTACACTCGAACACATTCTGGTCAAAATGAAAAAAAAGGAGGAACAAATGACAAAACTCCTAATTTTATTATTCCAGTAGTTTTTCATGTTTTAACTTTTAATGGTCAAGGATATGTTTCTAAACAAGACATTGATGATGCCATTTTAAGATTAAATGAAGATTTTAGACGTTTAAATAGTGATACTTCACAAACAAGAAATACTACCAATGCTCCATTTGCACCTGTTGCTGTTGATGCAAAAGTAGAATTTAGATTAGCACACAAAGACCCTAATGGAAATTGTACAGAAGGTATCGTAAGGGTAGAATCTTCGCTTAGTGTTGACGCTGGTGATGCTGTAAAGAATGTAAGTAGATGGGACACTAAAAAATATTTTAATATATGGACAGTAGTGAACATTGGAGGAGCTCCAAGTGGTGGTGGAATTATTGCTGGTTATGCTCAATTTCCTCAATCGGGTATTAATAATACGTTTGGAGTTGTTGTAGATCATAATTTTGTTGGAAGAAATGACAGAACTTTAAGCCATGAAATAGGGCATTGCTTTGGTTTATTACATACTTTTCAAGGAGGGTGTAGCAATAACGGAACAGGTGGTGGTGATGCTATAGCAGATACTCCTCCTGTGTCAACATCAACTTTTGGTTGTCCAACAACGCAAAACTCTTGTAATAACATTCCAACAGGAGATTTTTACGGAACAAATGTATTAGATCAAATAGAAAATTATATGAGCTACAACAGTTGTCAAAATATGTTTTCTGCTGGTCAGAAAGTAAGAATGGATGCTACATTAAATAGCACAAGCACTTCAACAGGGTTACGACAATTATCTGTAGCTTCAAACTTAACATTTACAGGAATTAATGATCCTTATGGCCCCGTTGTTTGTGCCCCAATTGCTGATTTCACATATAGTAATCCTATGATTTGCGTTGGTTCAACAGTAACTTATACTGATAATTCATATAATGGAGTTGTAACTTCTCAAAGTTGGACACTTAATGGTGGAACCCCTGCTACATCAACTGCAATTAACCCAACTATTACTTACAATACCCCAGGTGTTTATAGTACTACTTATCAACCTTCTAATTCAGCTGGTTCAGGTAGTAAAACTAAAACAAATATCATTACAATAAGTTCATTAACTGCAAGTTATTCAGGAACAATAATTGACGGTTTTGAAAATGCTACACAATTTACTAACGATTGGATAGTTGTTGATCACACAGGAGGACAAAAATTTCAACGTACAACTGCTGTTGCAGCTACAGGAAGTGCCGCTGTTGAAATTAGAAATTTTTTAACCAATTCAACAACTAGATTAAAAGATGACTTAATTAGTCCTTCCTATGATTTATCTAATGTTACTAATCCTCAATTGAAGTTTAAAGTTGCTCACGCAAGTAAAACAAGTGCTGATAATGATAGATTATTTATTTGGTGGTCATTAGATTGTGGAGAAACTTGGTCATTAAAATTACCTTTATCAGGAAACTCGTTAAGAACGACTACGAACAAAACAACAATGTGGGTACCTACTGCTTCTGAATGGGCTGAAAAAACTGTTGATTTATCAACAATAACCAATGAAACTAATGTTAGATTTAAATTTTCATTCGAATCGGGAAGCCCTTCAAGTGGAAATAACCTATACTTAGATGATATTAATATTGATGGTATTACTTCTGTGAAAGACATTTACGACAACATTGGTAGTTTTAGTGTTTTCCCAAATCCAACAAGCAAAACAGCTAATATTTCATTTAACTTAATAAAAGAAGTTAAAAACTTATCAATTACAGTAAGAGATTTATTAGGCAAAGAAGTAACACGTGTTGTTAATGGACAGTCCTTTTTACCAGGAAAATACACCTTATCAATTGACCAAAATCAGCAATTAAATTCTGGTGTTTACTTTGTGGTTTTCAATGCCGACAACAATGTTATAACTCAAAAATTGATAGTGAAATAACTCTTAATACGTATCTATTATTTAAGAGGCTACACAAAATGTAGCCTCTTTTTTTTCTCGAATTAATACCTAGGAGTTTGGTTATCCGAAAAATTAACTTCGTTGAACTCGCAAGCTCGGTTCTCGAATTTTTCTAGCGACCTACGATAACACCATTTTTGGACATTTTTAATGTCCAAAAAATGGGCTATTAGAAGGTCGGGGCTATTAAAACCAAACCACGAAATGGCTTTAGCCACATTATTTTACTCGATTCGTAATGATTATTTTTATTCATTGCTACTCCTATTAAACGTCATTTTCTATGCTGGTTAAATTTTATCTGGTTGCTCAAACTGACAGTATTTTGCTTAAACCGAACTCAGGTTAATACCATAGCGGCATTAAGAGGTTAAAATGGTATAACAATTTGTCTGTTTTTGTTGTGATACATTAAAAGTTTAAAAAAGACCACAAAAAAAAAGCTGACTAAATAAATTTAGCCAGCTTTGTAAACTATTAAATGTTAAACTATTTACTAATCAACACATTGAATGCTTTAGAAGTATTGTCTTCAAATTTCATTTTAAAAACATACGTACCAGCATCAATATTAGAAACATTCACACTTACTACTTCATTTGCTTTAAAACGTAAATTTTGTGAAAGAACTAATTTTCCAGCAATATCAAAAACATCTAATTGAGCTGAACCTGAAACATTTCCTACAGGGATACCAATTACATCTTTAGCAGGATTTGGAAAAGGAACAATGGTATTTTCCTTGGCTATGTCATTAACACTGTTAACTATATCAAACGTAACAGAAATAGCTGGTATGAAATCCAATCCAAAACTCATACCTTGTGCAACAGTATTAATAAAAACTCCATCCATACTTATTGGAGCAGCTAGTTGTAAATAAGTTGCCTGAGTAGTTGTATAATCTACTTGATTATCATATCCCATAAATAATATTTGACTTCCAGTTGAAACACAAAACAAATAACGTTGGTTGTCCAATAATGGTATAGGGGTATCATTTAAGGCACTATTTTTAAATGAAACATAAATGTTAGAATCCTGATAATTACCTCCATAAACATAAAAAGTAGAATTTAGAGATGTTAAATTAGCAAAATCTAAATTTGGGTCATTAATATCTGTAAATACATCATCCCATTGATATGCTCTAATTTCTAAAAAATCATTGGTTAACACAGTATCATTATTGGTTACCGCTGAAAAAGTTAATCCCATAGCTCTCAATCTGCTTGCGTTTGGATCATCAAAAGCTAGACACATTTCATATTCATTAAACGTACCATTTGGTTTTCCAACTGATGGATTCAATAATTCATTGGTCAAAGGATCTATTCTTCCATAAGAATATTCGTTTGAATTTATCATAAAATCAGCATTAACAACATTATCATTAGGATCTCCATCAGGATTTGCTGTAGCAATGGTATAAGTCATTTCATACAATCCAACAGGATAATTTGCTTGTGAAAAAGTACCTAGAGGAATAAATATAGAATCACCAGAAAGTAAATTATTAATAGCTACCGTATTCGTATAAACTGAAACGGAATTATATGAAATATCTACTGTTGCAGATGCTCCATTTTGAGTTTGGTTACCAATGTTTCTAACCCACATTCCTGTTTGCACATTAAATTCACTCGCATTTTGAGATAATTGGGCAAGGTTAGAAAATCTTCTTGCTCTAATCACATCTCCTTTACGAGCACCTAAATCATCAGCAAATAAGCCTACTTTACTACCAATAAAACCTGTTATATTTCCAGCGAGGATATCGTTTCTTAACAAAGCACCATCGATATCGGAAATCATAATTACAGGAATAGTTACAGAAAGTCCATCTACACCACCTAACATTCCAATAGGTGCACCACCAACATTATTGATAATTATAACACCTATAGCACCAGCATTTTGAGCAGCAAATGCTTTAGAACCAAACTCACAACTACCTCTATATACAACTGCAATATTTCCAGTTAAATTAGTAGCCAAAGGTGGTGAACAAGCAATAGTATCTCCACCTGGAGCATCCACAAATTGTAATGTACCTGTAACAGCATTTGCTGGATTATTTAAATCTAGTGTCCCCCAGCCATTAGATGATTGTGCCCATGTGAAGTCATAATTTCCTGCCACAGAGGGAGGCGTTTGAACTTGGAAAATAACCTGAGCAAATGTAAAAGCACTCACAAGGGTCATTGTTAAAAATAGTGAAAGTTTTTTCATAGTATTAAAATTTTAGTTAATAATTAGATTAATTTTAATTCTTAAGGAACAAAGATAACATTTATTTAAAATATAATCAAAAAAAATTAACTAAACTGTTATAAATCTTAACTTTAAGAACCCAAGAATAATGAAATCTTTACCTTTTATCTTACAACAGCATTAAACTCGTTGGTGTAAGAAAATATAAGTCTTTGCATCACCTTATCTACTTCATAGTCAGTTAATGTTTTGTTCTCATCCTGAAAAATAAAACTCATAGTGTACGATTTTTTTCCTTGTTTTAATTTTTTTCCTTCGTAAACATCAAACAAGTTTACCTTTTTAAGTAATTTTTTTTCTTGTTTAAATGCTGCTATTTTTAATGCTTCGTATGTTGTTGGAATATCTAACAATAAAGATAAATCCCTTCTTACAAGTGGAAACTTGCTTATTGGACTATAGATTACACTGTATTTTTTAATGATTTTAATAAATTCATCTAAATTTAATTGTGCAAAATAGACAGGCTGATTAATTTCAAATTGTTTTTGTAGTTCTGAACTTACTTCACCCAATTGAACTAATGCTTTATTATTAATAGAAAAAGTTAATCCATAAGCAAAATTATTGGAGATTGAACTATCGCTTACCATTCTATCTTCTTTAATTCCAAACCTTTCTAACAAAGCAACAATAACTCCTTTTAAATGATAAAAGTTGATGTTTTCTTTGTTTGTGTTCCAGTTTTCAGGATATTGATTTCCGCTAACAAATAAACTCAAACAATTGGTTTCTTTAAACTTTCCATCAGCTGTTGAATAAACTTTGCCTATTTCAAACAAACTTAAATCAGGACTTTTTCTGTTTTGATTAAATACTATTGTCTCTAAACCATTATACAACAATGTTTTTCGCATTACGCCTAATTCATTACTCAACGGATTAAGTAATTCAACTAAATCTTCTGTTTGATTGTCGTAATAAGACTTTTTAGTTAATGAATTAGAAAACAACTCATTAAACCCTTTGTTTACAAGCAAATCAGATATCGTATTAACAATTTTTTCTTTATCAGGCTCAGGTTTTTGAGTAATAGATGTAGTCATTTTAGATGGGATTTCCACATTGTTATATCCATAAACACGTAAAATTTCTTCTATCACATCTACTTCTCGGGTAACATCTACTTTAAATGGAGGGACGCTAAGTTCCAACTCAATCTCATTTTCTTTTGCAATGGTTATTCCTAAAGAAGTAATGATGTTTTTAATAAGAGTTTTATCTAATTTTTTTCCTATTAATCTATCACAATTGTTATAATTAAAAACAATTTCAACATCATTAATTTTTTCAGGATAAACATCA
>Ga0210046_1000471_pt1 | contig 38405 bp, 39 predicted proteins | sample CryGeyCG2114_250_FD_185461 | JGI IMG/M metagenome (GOLD analysis project Ga0210046, IMG submission 185461) | Groundwater microbial communities from aquifer - Crystal Geyser CG18_big_fil_WC_8/21/14_2.50 (SPAdes) (version 2) | ecosystem: Environmental > Aquatic > Deep subsurface > Groundwater ...
ATTGGTAAAGGAGTTACTGTAACTAAAGAATATATTCATAAACTGAAAAAAAACGGCCTCCTCAAACGCATCGGCCCCGCAAAAGGCGGACACTGGGAAATAGCTAATTAACAAACAATAAACAGATGAAATCAAAAACCTCCTCATCAACGAAGCAACCGAACTCTTCACCGAATAAAACCCTCGCAGCAATCTAACGAGGTTTCAACAAACGAAATCTCTTTATTCGATGCAAGCAACGGAGTATGCAACGCAGAGGATCTGTAAACCATAGCACTACCGGAAGAGGATGTTGTTGTACTTACCAGTAATCATAAGGATTTTGATGTGGAGTTTATTAAAAAACAGGCTAATTTACTTGTTGCTTGCCCTGTGAAATGCGAAGCAAATTTCACAGGGATTTGAGGAATATAATTAAAGATAGTGGTGAGGAGGTTTATAAGGAAATGATGAATTCTGATTTTATTTTTTGATGGAAGAAATATTTTGGATCAAAAAATGATTAGTAGGGTAGGATTTAAAATAGTGAAAATAGAAAAAACTAATACAAATAATTATGTTAAATAATAAAAGTGTACTCATAACTGGAGGTACCGGATCATTTGGAAAAAAATTCACTGAAATAATTCTGAACAGATTTCCTGATGTTAAAAAAATAGTAATTTTTTCACGAGATGAACTGAAACAGTTCGAGATGTCTCAGGTATTTAGTGAAACAAAATATCCACAAATGAGATACTTTCTTGGTGATGTCAGAGATAATGCAAGATTTAGAAGGGCTTGTGAAGGTATTGATGTTATAATACACGCGGCTGCATTAAAACAAGTACCGGCAGCAGAATATAATCCTGATGAATTTATTAAAACAAATATTGGAGGTGCTCAAAATGTAATAGATGGTGCTTTGTCCAATAATGTTAAAGTAGTAGTGGCACTCTCTACTGATAAAGCTGCTGCACCTATTAATTTATATGGTGCCACCAAATTAGTTTCTGATAAGCTATTTATTGCCGCAAACAATATTAAAGGAAAACGTGATTTGCGTTTTTCCGCTGTTAGATATGGAAATGTAATGGGGTCAAGAGGCTCTGTAATTCCTTTTTTTAGAGAAAAGGCAAAAACCGGCATTATCCCAATTACTCATCGCGAAATGACTCGTTTTAATATTTCGCTTGAAGATGGCGTAGAAATGGTGCTATGGGCGATTGAAAATGCAATTGGTGGTGAAATATTCGTACCTAAAATTCCTTCTTATAAAATTGAAACTGTAGCGTCTGCAATTGCTCCAAATGCGACCATCGAAGATGTTGGTATACGACCTGGAGAAAAGTTACACGAAGAGATGATAACTGAAAGTGACTCTTATAACACTATTGAATTTGATAAGTATTATGCAATTTTACCCTCAGATGCAAATAAGATTAAGTATTTGACTCATTTTGATGGTTGGGAGGTTCCCAAAGGATTTAAATATAACTCAGGAACGAACACTGAATGGGAAACTGAAGAAACTTTGCGTGAGAAAATCAGACAATTTGTTGATCCCAATTTTAAAGTTTTATGATTGCTGCAATAATTCAGGCAAGAACAGGTTCAACGCGACTGCCTAATAAAGTTTTTAAAAATCTTTGTGCTAAACCCCTTATATGGCATGTTGTAAACAGATTGAAAATTTCAAAAAAAATTGATAAAATTATTCTTGCAACTACAACTAATATAAATGATGATAAACTTGAAGATTGGGCTATTGAAAATAAATTAGACTATTTCAGAGGTGATGAATCGGATGTGCTAGATCGGTTTTATCAAACAGCAAGTGTTTTTCAGGTTGACACTATAGTAAGAATTACTGCAGACGATCCATTCAAGGATGCCTCTGTAATTGACCGTGTTGTTGATTTATTTGAAAGAGAATCCCTTGACTTTGGTTATAATAATAACCCCCCAAGTTTCCCTGAGGGTCTAGATACTGAAGTTTTTTCCTACAATGCATTAGAAAAAGCGGCAAAAAATGCTATTGATAAATTTGATCGAGAGCATGTTACACAGTACTTCTATAAGAATGCTGCGGTTTTTAAACAAGCATGTTTACAACACGTTATGGATATTTCTTACCTGAGATGGACTATCGATACTCAAAAAGATTGGGAAATGACAGAGATAGTTTATAACAGACTTTTTCAGAAAAACAACTATTTTGATATGTATGATATTTTAGAATTATTACAACAAGAACCTGAAATAAGTAGTATAAATTCTAATGTTAAACGTAGCACAATGTATCTTAAAAAAAAATGATATATGAATAGATTCACCGACCTGGAAAAAAAATATGTGCTTGAAGCCATAGAAAATGAATTCAATACCTCTAAAAATAGTATTTTCAATAATCGATTAGAGGAGGAATTCCGGAAATTATTTAATGTTGAGTATGCCATTGGACACGTTAATGGTACACAAACCATGCATACAGCTTTGGCTTCTTTAAATGTCAAAGAAGGCGATGAGGTTATTGTGCCGCCACTTACCATGTCAAGTACTGCGATAGCCGTTCTTCAAAACAACAGTATACCTGTTTTTGCTGACGTAGACCCCCTAACATTCAATATTGATCCTGAATCAGTTAAAAAGTGTATTACAGATAAAACCAAAGCAATTATTTCAGTTTCATTGTATGGTTTAAGCCCTGATTACGATAAATTACTTGAGATTTGTAAAGACAATAATCTTTTTCTTATCGAGGATAATGCAGAGTGTTTTTTAGGAACCTATAAAGATAAACTAGTAGGTCAGTTTGGGCATTTCTCGAGTTTTAGTTTTCAGGCAAGCAAACACATTACCTGTGGAGAGGGGGGAATGCTAACTACAGACAATGAGGAATATGCAAATAATGCGCGGAGGTTTAGCAGTTTAGGTTATGCGGGTGTGAGTGCTAAACAAGGGAAGATTACGCGAAATGACATACAAGATCCAAATTATAGCAGACATGTATCATTAGGATTTAATTACCGTATGTCAGAAGTTAATGCGGCTGTTGTCCTGGGTCAACTTGAGAGAGCAGAAGAATTGGTTAACCAACGAATAGAAGTGGCAAAATTATTTGATGATGCACTTTTTGGCTCAAATCTATTAACCAGACAGGCGGAACCCGAAGGTTATAAAAATTCATATTGGTCATATAGTGCAATTCTGAATACAGAGAATCCAGATATTGATTGGTATCGATTCAGGGATCTTTTTCAATCGAATGGTGGAGATGGCTATTATGCCGCTTGGAAATTATCCTATTTCGAACCTTTGTTCTTGAATCAAATTCAAAAACTGGATGGAGTATGGCAAGAATATAAGACCGGACTTTGTCCTAATGCTGAATATGTTCAAAAAAGAATGATACAATTAAAAACCAACTATTGGAATATTGATGAAGCTGTTAAACAAGCTGATATTTTAAAGAAAACTATTAATGAATTTAAATAAAATAGCTATGGATTTAAGAAGGTTTCCTAAAGAAATTAAAATTGGAAAAAAGACAATTGGTAATGGCCATCCGGCATATATAATTGCCGAGATAGGTGCAAATTTTGATGCTGATATTTCTAAGGCAAAAGAACTAATTAAAGCGGCCAAGGAATGTGGTGCTGATTGTGCAAAATTTCAAACCTTTAAATCAGAAAAAATTGTTTCTGACAAAGGGTTCTCTTTAATGGATCTAAAAGGTGTTCATGGAACTTGGGGCAAAACTATTGGTCAGGTTTTTAAGGAAGTGGAATTCCCTCATGAATGGCATCAGGAGTTGATGGATTATTGTACAACTATTGGGATTGATTTTTCAACTGCGCCTTATGATTTTGAAGCGGTAGATTTATGTGAAAAATTGGATCTTCCTTTTATTAAGATTGGATCAGGTGAGGTAACATGGTTGGAAATGATCAAATATATTGCATCTAAAAACAAGCCTGTATTCTTAGCAACGGGAGATGCGACCTTAGCTGAAATAGATGAGGCAGTGAGGGCCTTCGAATCCACGGGTAATAAGAATCTTGTGTTAATGCAATGCATTACAAATTACCCTTCGAAAATTGAAAGTGCAAATATCAATGTACTTAAAACTTATCAAAGTGCTTTTGATGTATTGACTGGATATAGTGACCATTCTCCTGGTCCAGTCGTTGCATTAGGTTCAGTAGCCCTTGGAGCAGTCGTTATTGAAAAGCATTTTACAATTAATAAATCTGATGCAGGGCCTGATCATCCTCATTCAATGGATGTAAATGAATTTAAAGTAATGGTAGACTATATAAGAGAATTGGAAGTAGCATTAGGTACTTCCAGAAAATTTGTTGTAGAAGAAGAAACAGAAACTGTAATTGTTCAAAGACGAGGTCTTTATGCCAAAAGAAATATTAATTCGGGTGAGAAACTCATGCCTGAAGATATTGACGTGCTAAGACCAGCATTAGGAATATTGCCTAAATATAAAGAGGTTGTGATTGGAAAGACCATAAATATAAATATTGAAAAAGGAAGTCCTATTTTCTGGAAAAATATTGGGTAATGATACTTACACAAAGAGAAAGGTTCATTATTTTTGTTAGTAATGACATGTTAACAAAATCTGACGCAATAGTTTTCCTTGAGGGTGATGGTTATAATAGAATTGAAAAAGTAGTTGAACTATATCGATCAGGCTATGCTCCTAAGATTGTTTTTAGTGGAGGGATTACAGATTATTCATACGGTAGTTACCCATATGTTGATGTTTATCCAAGGTTAATTGAACTCGGAATACCTGATACAGCCATTATCCATGAATCAAATTCATTTAATACCAGAGATCAGGCAATAGAAGTAGTTCAATTGGCTCAGGCACAGAATTGGAACAGATTAATTCTGGTAGCTTCTCATTACCATCAATATCGGGCCTACTTAACTTTTCTGAAAGTATTGATAAACACAAATTCAAACATTATACTTTATAATGCACCAAGTACTAGCTTAAAATGGTTTGAGAAAACTGAATGGGGTCAGAGAGCAGATTTGCTTGATATTGAATTTAATCGTATTGAGAAATATTTCAATTTAAATCATTTGGCTAGTTTAACCGAGGCTATAGAATATCAAAAATGGAAGGAACGACAGTAAAAAGAGCAAAAAAAATCATGGGTAATAATTTCATTGGGCCTGATGAAATCAAAAGGATATCTAATAGACTTAATGTATTTATACCCGATAGATTGCCAGTTATTCCTTTTAGTGTTGATGAATTAAACCAAAAGAGGGATGAATGGATTTTAATTCTAATATTAAATCGGTTTAGCGATGGAAGTTTTATTACTATTAATTCGCTTAGAAATCATTTTGGTATAGACCCTGATATTTCGGAACCTTGCTTTTACAATCAGGATTGGTATTTAGGTGAGGAGTTTGTGAACAAAATCGATAAGGAAGGATGGCTACTTCTTAAGAAAAGGAGTGAGGATTCACTAAGAGCTTTAGACCCATCAAATAATGTCGAAAATGTCCAAGACAGTATTAAATTTATGTCAGCAATATCTTGTGTTTATGTCTTTTTTATTTGTTTTTTAACAATCGACTTGAACTTATGGATGGAAGACTACATTTGGTGTTCGGATAAAGACACTCTTAATGATAGGATTTATATTGGAAGATATGCCGATACAAATGCACTCAATAAAAAAGGTTTGGAAATTCATAGGCATCTCAGAATTAAAAATAATTTTACAATGAATTTATTTAAAGCTGCCTCGGAATAGTTTTATATTTTAATAATCCAACATCATTGGTGTCCACTAAAATTAAAGATAAAGACTTTCTGGATTATCTGGCTTAGGTTTCTCATGAAAAGTGTACCAATAATATTTTAATGGATGTTTGTCATCGATGTTAATTCGCTTATTAAAGTCATAATTACAACGCTTTATTTATATATTACTGATGGTAAGAGTCATTTATCCTGTATTTTGTTTAAAATATTAACGAGCTAATTTTCAATTATTATAATGATGCAAGGGAAAACGCAAATAAATATTAGTATTTTGTTTATTGATAAATGAAAAGATTAAAAGAAATACTAAGAAATAGAGTAATGCAGTATATTGCAAGTCGATATGCAACTTATTTTTTGCAATTTGTTAATTCTATATTTATTGCTCAAAAATTGGGACCTTATTATCTTGGTGTATATGGCTTTGTTACATTAATTATTCAATATTTGAGTCAATTAAATTTTGGTATTCCTCATGGATTAAATGTTATGCTATCAACCAATATTAGAGATAGCAAAAATAGCAATATCACTATCAGTGCCTCTTTAATATTAGTTTTTATAATCAGCATATTTTCAATAAGTCTTCTAGGTTTGATTAATAATTATAGTTTAACAGCATCAAACAAATATGAATTAGGAGATTTTTTGTATTTTGTGATGATAATTGTTACTTTTGGTTTATTTAATCAAGTTTTTTCAAACATTTATAGAATACATGGGAAGATCACGGAGCTAGCCATTAATCAAACCTTAATGCCATTACTATCTTTAGGTGCAATTATTATTTTTAAAGATAAAACATTACTCTACGGCTTGTTATATTCAAATGTAATTTCATTCATTCTATCATTTATTATTTTTATCATGAGGTTTCCAATTAGATTTAAATTTTCTTTTGAGATACCTCAAATGACAATACTTTTAAAAAAATCTGGTTTTTTGTTTTTATATAATCTCTCCTTTTATTTTATTTTCATTTCTATTAAATCCTTTGTCAGTTATTATTTTGATGTTAAAGAATTTGGATATTTCACTTTTACATTTACAATGGCAAATTCTTTTCTTATGCTTTTTGAGGCTCTATCCTATTTAATTTTTCCTAAAATGCTTAATCGGTTTGCGGTACTTGAGAACACACAAATAATAATTGTACTTGATAAAATCCGAGATGTATATATTACATCTTCACACATGTTAATTCACTTAGCAATTTTTCTATTCCCTTTTTTGGAAAAAATATTGCCGGAATATTCTAATACACATTCTTCTTTTACTTATATTGCTCTAACACTTAGTATTTACACAATTTCATTTGGATATCAAGGGTTGTTAATTGCTCGTGATAGAGAAAGGCAATTGAGTTTGTTAGCTCTTTCAATTTTAATACTAAATGTATTATTATCTTATCTATTAGTACATTATTTTAAAGTTGAATACTATTCTGTTGTTGTGTCTGCTCTTTTCTCATATACAGTATATATTTTTATATTAGCATTTTTTGTTTTTAATGTTCTTTCAAGAAAAACCTCCTTTCAAATTGTGTTTAGAGAGATATTTCGCCTCAGTTTATTTTTACCGATTCTAATAAGCATTTTGATTACAATGCTAGAATGGAATACAATTCTCTATGTAATACCATTATTGATGTTTATGATATTTAATTCAAAGAAATCCGGGCTAATCATTAAATATATTAAAACTATTTTAATTGATCAGAATGTCATAAATATATAAAAAATAGTTAGGATGGACGATTTTAGAATAGCATATATTGTAGAGAAAATAATCTTTAGTGAAAAAAAACACAAACTTTTTGATATAAAATTCAGAAGAAAATTCTCTACATGGCCGTACTATCGAATGTATTTTTATTATGCGTTATTAAGAAACATGAAATTGATAAATTTTCATGGAGGCTCCTCAAATAAAATTTCATTTTTGAGATTAAAGGCATTTTTCTCTCTGATATATAATTCTAATTTGTTAAAACTATTTAAAAAAACTAAAATTAAGTATGCAATAATATCTACACAAAGATATGTTGAAGGAAGCGAGATATATACATCTGATATTAAGAGTTTACTTTCAACTGAAAATTATATTGAATTTTCGATGAGTGATAATTTTAATTTTTACAAAGGTAACATTGTGTATTTGGATTTTTTTAAAGTGTTTTTTAGGGTAATATCAAATACTTTAAAATTTGTGTTTCCTGTTTCAAACAATGTAAAAAACTTCTTCAGGGAATTTGATTTGAATGATAAATTTATTTTCCAGTATCGAATCTATATGATAGAATACCGTCTTTGGTTCTATTTTTATTGTTATTTTTTTAAAAAACTACAAATTGAAAAAGTGTTTTTTGTGTCTGGAATTTATTTTGCACCTATGATTGCAGCATGCGATAAATTAGGTATTACGACAAATGAGATTCAGCACGGAATAGTAAATAAGTATCATTTAGCTTATAACTTCCCAAGCATCGATCGTTATGGATTTTTCGCTAACAATTTTTTATTATTATCTGAATTCTGGGCGCGAATGGCCAGCTATCCAATTAATTCTAATTTAATAATTATTGGAAATGACAGGTATTTCTATAAAAAAACTATAAGCAAGAAAGATAAAGTAATAACGATTCTTGGAGATAGCATATTGTCCGAACAAATTATTAAATATTTAATAAATAATTTGACTGTTCTGATTGATTTGGAATTTAAAGTAATCTATAAACTGCACCCAGCAGAATTTGCAGATTGGAAGAATCGATATCCAATTCTTGATAATTTTAGCAAAGAGAATCATGTAGATGTATATACAAATGAGTTATCATTGCAAAAAATATTTCTCGATTCGAGTTTTGTTATTAGTGTTAATTCAACAGCTGTATATGAGGCATTGGATGCTGGTTGCAAAGTATTGATTTTAGATTTACCGACTTCAGAATATTTTGATGAATTTGTTCAGGTTGGAATTGTAAAATTATTGAACTACAGCAAAATGTTAAGTGAGAAAGATTTTGATTTTAATCCTCCACCCTTAAAAAGGTTTTTTCAAAAAACTGATTTCGTGGCGTTAAAGACATTGGTATAGTGTATTAATATTCTGCTTTTATATGTTAATCTCATTTTTTATATATATTGCAACTGTCGCCAGCATACCAGCTTATATAGGCTATTTTTCTATTTTATTTATTAAGAAAAGTTCTTGGGTTAAAATTTACAATCAATTTTTAACTAAGGAGCACTTATTTCTATTGGGGTTAGTTTTAATGATAAATGCAAATAGGTATCTTGACTTTAATACCGGTTATAGGGCACGTGACTATTTTCCAGATTCAATTCTGATATTGTTCATGTATTATTTATCGATAACGTTAACAACCAAACAAATTAAGTATCTTGTTGTTTTTATTACTATTGAGTCGATCGTTGTTTATTTTGAATTTTTTATAGGAAAGCCTTCAATATTGCCTGGTTATTCTGTTGATATTGTTGATCTGGATTTCTTATACTTTAATAGACCCCTAGGCTTAAGTTCAAATACAAGTCATGTAGCATTAAAATTATTTTTGGCCACATTATTGTTAGTCAAATATAACCTATTTAAGCCAAATATTCAAAGGATTATTTTATTTGTAATATTAGGTAGTGTAGTATTGACATTTAACCGAACCGTTATTGTTTCTGTAATTGTTCTTGGAATTCTTCAAATAGTAAATAAATATAGTAAAGGTGAACGAAGAGTATTATTATTAGCTATAATAGGAATTATTGGTATTATTTTAGTGTACACAAATTTTTTACAATATTTTAATAATCAAATTACAGTTGGGAGAACTGGTGCTGGTGTTTTATCAGGAAGAGTTTATATTTGGGAAGAATTTATAAAACATATTAAAACACATTTATTGTTCGGAAACAATTCGATCAGATATTCGGTAATCTACTATGGTAATGTGGCCCATGCACATAATAGTTTTTTACATATATTGGCCACTCACGGGTTGTTAATTTCAGTATATTATGTGGTTTTCTTTTTCTCGAGAATAAGCTCCAAAAATTTTGTTGTTGTTTTACCCATATTGGTGTTCTCCACTTCACAACTAGGTATATTTTGGAGTTTTTCCATTACTGACATAGTATTATTTATCTTTTTATTTAATAAAATTCTTGAAAATGAAGCAAATACTTAATTGTGGAAAAAAAGTCATAACATTTATTTATAACATTGTTTTTAGGCATAAAATTCTATCACCAGAAGTTCATATATCTGCAAAAATAGGAAAAAATGTAAAAATTGATAAAGATGTGTTAATAGATGGTAATACTACAATTGGTGCTTTTTCATTTATCGGCAGAGGTACGATAATAACTAAGGCAACTATTGGTAATTATTGTTCAATAGCACCAGGAGTTAAAATAGGTTTGGGAGAGCATAATTATAAGAACTTTTCAACCTCAGTATATTTTTTGCACAAGGCGTATTCCGAACTTACTGAAAAAGCGTGCAGCTTAGGGCATGACGTTTGGGTTGGTACTGATGCTGTAATAATGCGTGGTGTTAGTGTTGGAAATGGAGCTGTTGTAGGTTCAAATGCAGTCGTAACAAAGGATGTTCCGCCATATTCTATTGTAGTTGGTATACCAGCAAAGGTAATTAAATATAGATTCTCTGAATTGACCATAGAAGAACTTGAAAAAAGTGAATGGTGGGAAAATGATGTTAAGATAGCGAAAAATATAATTAATGAAAGAGTTAAAGAATTCTAGAATTGCATTATTGTTGATTTCTTGCGACAAATATGCTGATTTATGGCCAATGTTTATTAACTTTTTTAAAAAGAATTGGTCTGAATGTGATTATGATAAATTCATATTAACTAATAATGAGACAGTTATTGACAGTTCTTTTAAAACACTAAAAATAGGGGAGGATCAAGGCTGGTCTAATTCTTTAATGAAGGCTTTGGATTTACTTAAAATGAATTATGATTATGTTCTTGTTACTTTGGAAGATTCGCCAATCATTGAAAAAGTTAATCATAGTAAATTTCAGACAATTATAAATTCTTTTTTAGAAATTAATGGCAATTACTTAAAGTTCATTACTAAGCCAAGGCCGACATCTGGCTATAATAAACATTTTGGTGTAATAGGTTCTGGATCATTATATCGTCCAACATGTGTATATGCACTTTACAGAATAAAAGTTTTAATTGACTTAATGAATAGCGAAGAAAATGCATGGCAATTTGAGCGTTTTGGTGCTGTAAGGAGTGATATATATGACAAATTTTTTGTAGTCAACGAAGACTTTTTTAAAATAAGTAATACAGTTGTGAAAGGTAAATGGGTTGGTAAGGAGTATAAAAAAATTCTTAAACTTGGGTTTGCTCCAGATCTTTCAGAAAGAAAATTGTTAAATCGCCAAGAAGAAATATTATTGCTAGTTAAAACAATTATTTATAAACTATTCATGAAAGTTATTCCGTGGAAATGGAGGCGTTCTTTGGTTTTCAGAATGAAAGGCTATGCTAGTTAGTATAATAACTCCAACATATAATTCAAGCGGGTTCCTTCGTGAAACGTTTGAGTCAATTATTAATCAGTCTTACACTAATTGGGAGTTAATAGTTACTGATGATTGTTCCTCAGATAATACATGGCAACTTTTAAAAGAATTTGCGGAAAAGGATTCAAGAATAAGCGTTTTTCGTCTCAATAACAACCTGGGGCCTGGCTACGCACGAAATCATTCTATTGCAAAAGCAAAAGGCAAATATCTAGCTTTTTGTGATAGCGATGATTTGTGGAATGTTAATAAACTTGAGAAACAAATCTCTTTTATGAGCATGAATAATTTATTATTAACATATAGTGACTATGATGAAATATCAGAGAGTAGTGGTCTAATAAGGAGTGTCATTTCACCAAGTAACCTAACCTATAAACGAATGATAAATAACGATTATGTAGGTTTTTTGACACTTATTTATAATTGCGAGAAAATAGGGAAAATATTTATGCCTGAAATGCGAAGGAGACAAGATTATGCCTATAAACTAATTTTGTTTAAACATGTAAAAGTTGCTAGTAAAACACCAGGAAACTTGGCGCAATATAGAGTTAGGAGAAATTCTATATCTTCAAATAAATTTAAATTACTAAAATATAATTATAAAATTTATAGCGATATTGAAGGTTTTAATACATTTAAAGCAACGTACTTTATGATTCGTTTTATCATTTTTTATTTCTTAAAAAAAATTAAATGAAAACAGCCCTAATAACAGGTGTAACCGGCCAAGACGGAGCCTACCTTAGCGAATTCCTACTAAAAAAAGGATATACTGTTCATGGAATAAAACGCCGTTCATCTCTCTTTAACACAGATAGAATTGATCATATCTATGAAGATCCCCATGTGGAAAATCAAAAGTTTGTACTCCATTATGGTGATTTAACAGACAGCATGAATCTCACCCGCATCATCCAGGAAGTACAGCCGGATGAAATATATAACCTGGCGGCCATGAGCCATGTACAGGTGAGTTTTGAGACTCCTGAGTATGTTGCCAACGCCGATGGTATAGGCACACTGAGAATATTAGAAGCTGTAAAACTGCTGGGATTGGCTCAGAGGACGCGCATTTATCAGGCATCTACCTCAGAATTATATGGTTTGGTACAGCAAGTCCCCCAAAGTGAAAAAACCCCATTTTATCCCCGTTCACCCTATGCCGTAGCTAAGATGTATGCCTACTGGATTACAGTAAATTACAGGGAAGCATACAATATGTACGCATGTAATGGAATTTTGTTTAATCATGAATCACCCATCAGAGGAGAAACGTTTGTTACGCGTAAGATAACCCGTGCTGTAAGTAGAATAGCCCTTGGTATGCAGGAAAAAGTGTTTTTGGGTAATCTGAGTTCCAGACGAGATTGGGGTCATGCAAAAGACTATATCAAAGGCATGTACCTCATTCTCCAGCAAGACGAACCTGATGATTATGTCCTCGCCACCGGTGTCACCACCGAAATCCGTGAATTTATCCGCATGGCCTTCGCCGAACTTGGCCTCGAAATAGTTTTCAAAGGACAAAATGCAGACGAAAAAGGATACCTCGTTGGAATTGACGAAAAGTTGTTTGTCACCAAAGTCGGAGAAGGCTACCTCGAAAACATTAAAAAACGCATCTCACCCTTAACCTCAACCTCAACCTCACCCTTCTCCCTCGTCGAAGTCGACCCCCGCTATTTCCGACCCACCGAAGTCGACCTCCTTATCGGCGACCCTACCAAAGCCCGTGAAAAACTTGGCTGGTATCCCGAATACGACCTCAAAGGCCTGGTAGAAGACATGATGCAATCCGATATCCACCTGATGAAAAAGGAAGCCTATTTGAGAGAAGGAGGATTTAGGACAATGAATTATTTTGAGTAAACAAGGTTAAGGCTAAGGTAAAGGTTAAGCAGTACACAGCCACACACACACTCATAGCCTGAACCTCACCCTCAACCTCAACCTGAACCTCAACCTAAACCTCCCCCCATGTACCACTCTTTCACCGAGATGCCAGTCTGGCAAAATGCAAATAAGATAGCAGTGGAGGTTTTCAACCTGACAAATGAGCTTCCCCGCTCTGAGGACTATGGACTAACTTCTCAGATTAGAAGGTCTTCAAATGGAGTAGCGTCAAATATTTCAGAAGGTTTTGGAAGGAAAACAAATAAAGATAAGGTGCATTTTTACATCATGGCCAGAGGTTCTGCCTTTGAAACTCAAAATCACTTGATATATGGCACAAAAGTAGGATACTTTGATAAAATTAAAGCTCAAGAATTGGAAACTAATTATTCCGAATTAATCTTTGAATTAAATAAATTGATTGGTTACTTAGGTTAAGGCTAAGGTTTAGGTTAAACAGACCCTCAACCTCAACCTCTACCTCTACCTCAACCTCAACCTCAACCTCAACCTTCTCAAAGGACTAGTTGAAGATATGATTCAATCCGACATCCAACTTAAGAAAAAGGAAAGTTATTTATAAAAGGGTGGATATCGTATTATGAATTATTTTGAATAAAGTATTATGATAAAAAAAGTTTATATATCTGGTTCACAGGGGATGGTGGGGAGCAATATAATTGATATGGCTCCTGGTCATTTTGAACTCATCACACCAAAATTCGAGGATCTGAATCTATTGAATTTTCAGGAGGTAGATCATTTTATATCCAAAGTAAAACCGGATATAATTATCCATACTGCCGGAATTGTTGGCGGAATTCAGTCAAATATCGCAAATCCGGTCAGGTATTTAGTTGAAAATACAGAATTGGGTAAAAACCTGATGTTGGCTGCCAGAAAAAACGACATTACCAAAATGATTAACCTGGGGAGCTCATGCATGTATCCAAAAGATGCCGTAAACCCATTAAAAGAAGAGTTAATATTAAAAGGGGAACTCGAACCAACCAACGAAGGTTACGCCATTGCAAAAGTATTCACACAAAGGCTGGCAGATTATATTAAGCGCGAAGATGAACGTTTTAATTACAAAACGATAATTCCATGTAATTTATATGGCAAATGGGACAAATTTGATCCCAAGCACTCTCATATGCTACCTGCTGTAATAAGAAAAATACATCAGGCAAAAGTTGATCAACTATCTGAAGTTGAAATCTGGGGTGATGGAGAAGCAAGGAGAGAATTTATGTTTGCTTCTGACCTTGCAAACTTTATTTGGTATGCAATTACTAATTTTGACATTATGCCCGATTTAATGAATATTGGGTTGGGATATGATCATACTATAAATGAATATTATGAGGCAATTGCAAAAGTCATTGGTTATAAGGGGAAGTTCGTTCATGATCTGTCAAAACCAGTAGGAATGAAACAAAAACTTGTCGACATAACGCGTCTAAATAATTTTGGCTGGGAACCTAAGCATAGTTTGGAACAAGGAATTAACAAAACGTATGAATTTTTTCTTGAGAATCACATCGGAATTAAACACTAATTTAATATTTGAAAATATTTATGAATAATGACACGTATTCTCTAGCGTCATCATCCTGGGATCAAAAGGAAGTGGATGCCATGCAACGAGTTATATCCTCTGGTCTGTTTTCAATGGGTAAAGAGGTAAAGTCTTTTGAAGAACAATTTGCAGGATATTTTGGAAAGAAGTATGCCATTATGGCTAATTCCGGGTCATCTGCAAACCTACTGATGATTGCCTCCTTGTTTTTTCGACAGGAGTCACCGTTAAAAAAGGGTGATGAGGTAATAGTTCCTACAGTTTCCTGGTCAACATCTTATTTGCCTTTGCAACAATATGGGCTAAAAGTAAAATTTGTAGATATTGATATCCATACCTTAAATTTTGATCTCGATGCACTCGAAAGTGCGGTAACAGATCAAACAAAGGTCATCCTGGCTGTAAATCTGCTCGGTAATCCAAATGATTTTGGAAGGATAAGCAAGATCATTGATGACAAGGACATTATCTTGTTGGAAGATAACTGTGAGTCCATGGGTGCTGAGTTTGGTGATAAAATGGCTGGTTCCATTGGTTTGATGGGCACTTTTAGTAGTTTCTTTAGTCACCATATTTCAACCATGGAGGGGGGAATGGTCGTTACTGACGATGAGGAATTGTATCAAATCATGTTGTCATTAAGAGCTCACGGTTGGACCAGAAACCTTCCTGTAAATAATTTAGTTACTGGTTCTAAATCTGAGAACTCGTTCGAGGAATCGTATAAGTTTGTGTTACCAGGTTACAATTTGCGTCCTTTGGAGTTAAGTGGAGCCATTGGTCAGGAACAATTAAAAAAACTTCCGGAAATAGTAAAGTACCGCAGATTAAATGCCGGGAAATTTATAAATATTGTAAATAAATATCCTTGGTTAATACCTCAGCAGGAAATAGGAAAAAGTAGTTGGTTTGGATTCTCCTTGATTGTTAGGCCGGACTCAGGTGTATCCCGCGAGATGTTAATTCAGGTTCTGGAAAATCATGGCATTGAATATCGTCCCATCGTTGCTGGAAATTTTGTTAAAAATCCGGTAATCAAATATTTCGACTATTTAGTCCATGGTGAATTAACGAATGCAAATCTGATCGATTCAAACGGGTTGTTTATCGGCAATCACCATTTTGATTTATCCAAAGAGTTAACCCTACTAAAATCAGCATTGGATGAAGTTAAGTAACTCTTCGCAAGGCTACCTCATTTGTTTTTTAACCGAGAAGTCTTTAAATTAGCCTCTTTTGTGGGATTAAAGACGTGAAAAAAATTACATTGTGTCAAAAAAAGCCTTCATTCCATCCTTATTTATCATTTCATTTCTGAATAGGTGAAATTCGGTTCTGAATTGGGAAACGCCGAACTGATTTTCCCACAAATTATGCAACTGAAAAAACTTAAAGGATACTAACACCATCACCAGATTCGTATAAAAGCTCATCGTATCGGGCTGAAAATATAAAGATTGGTGGTTTATTTTGTTAACATTAACCGTCTATAGATGCCTGAATAGCGTTGACCGTTTTCACTAACTTATTACACAGGAAAGAGATTGCTTTGTCTCCACCTATGGCGGATCTGCGCAATGACGCCCGGTTTTATAGTAGATTGATTTTGATGAATCTGACCCTTCTATCGAAGAATGCGTCATCCCGAGGATGTGACCGACAGCCTTTCCCGATAGATCGGGAAAGGGATATCATCTTAAAAACAGATCAACACTAAAAGAGATTGCTTCTTCCTCGTGCCTCGTCATCGCAATGACGCACGTTTTAATAGGGCCTACAAGCTATAACAACCCCGGCATCATCGCGAGGAGGCGACCGACTGGCTATCCCGATCTTTAAGCGATCTCATCATGAAAGTTTCACGCAGAGAGCGCAAAGAAATTGATATCCGCGATCACCGCGAGTTTAATATTATCCCTATATTTGTACCATGAGTACGAAACCAGCATCAAAATTAAACCAACTATTACAATCCTTGCCACGAGGCACTGTATTACTATCTTCCTGGCTTGTTGATCAGGGATATTCCCATGATCTGCAACAAAAGTACATACGCAGCCAGTGGTTAACACCAATCGGGAGGGCGGCATACAAAAGAACCGGCGATGACATCAGTATATTTGGTGCCTTGTATGCATTGCAAAAACAGGCAAATAAATCCATCCACCCTGGAGGTCCTTCAGCCTTGTATTTGCAGGGTTATGCCCATTATATAGCCATGGAAAACCAGGCATTAACACTTTTTTCGCCACAAGCTGTCAAACTGCCTGTATGGTTTACAAAACACTGGTCAGGGGAGTTTACATTCCGGCGCACAGCGATGTTGCCCGGTAGCGAGGCGCTGACTGGTTATGATACCGGCAACTTTGAAATCCGTATATCCTCAGTGTCCAGGGCCATGATGGAATGCCTGGAAATGGCGCCAGGACGTTTTGATCTTGAAGAAGCCTGGCTCATTATGGAAGGTTTAACTGCTTTGCCTCCACAGCAGGTTCAACATCTGCTTGAGCAATGCGGCTCAATAAAAACCAAACGGCTGTTTCTTTACTTTGCAGAAAAGGCGGGACACACCTGGTTTAAATATCTGGATATTTCCAGGATAAAGCTTGGTACAGGTAAACGCAGTATTGTAAAAAATGGCGTATTAAATCCAAAATATCAAATAACCCTCCCTGAAAACCTTGCATAATGGAGGAGCAATACATCAAACAGGTTGCTTTGTTATTGAGGATTATACCGGAACTGAATAAAATGCCTGAATTTGCCATGCATGGAGGTACGGCAATCAATTTATTTCATCATGATATGCCACGACTTTCTGTTGATATTGATCTGACATATATCCCTTTTGATGGACGCGAAAAAGACTTACAAAACATTGGTTTATTACTGAAAAAACTTTCAGAAAAACTGAGAAAAACCATACCGGGTATTCTGATAAATACCGGGGCTCATTACGATGAAGAAATGAAGTTGTTCTGCAGACACAAAAATGTAGAAGTAAAAATTGAAGTAAATACCATCAACCGGGGTGTTTTGAAAGCAACAGATCAACACACGCTCTGCAGAGCTGCTCAGGATCATTTTAATATGTTTTGCGAAATGACGATCGTCCCGGAAGCACAATTGTTCGGAGGTAAAATGGTGGCGGCCTTAGATCGGCAACATCCCCGGGATTTGTTTGACACGAAAAAGCTGTTTGACCAGACCAATTTGACACCTGAATTGATGGAAGGCTTTTTATTTTGTCTATTCAGTAGTAAACGGCCTTTGATTGAAATTTTAAAACCAAATTTTTTGAATCAGGAAAGTGCACTGACGAATCAATTCGCGGGTATGTCCGCAGAAGCATTTACCTACACCATGTTTGAAAATGAAAGAAAACGTCTGATAGCCGCCATTCACAAGAATATGACCTCACAGCAAAAGCAGATGATCATAAGCTTTGCAGAAGGACAACCGGATTGGCTGTATGAAGATTGGAGCAAATATCCCGGTATCGCCTGGAAATTACAGAACATCAACAAACTGAAGCATAAGAATCCGGAAAAATTCCGGTATCAAATCATGCAGTTGGAAAAATTATTCAATTGATTCAGGGTGTGTTAAACTACTTTGAATAGATAAATTTCCCACAGATGTGCACAGATGAACCGACACTGATGGCACAGATATGATTGCATGGATACACAGATGGACTTTTCTGATGATACAGATAGAATTGCACTGATTTAAATAAAGTTGAGATATGGACTTGACGCCGGGAAATATAAGTAAATATTTGTACGAGGAAGAATGTCGCCAAATTATTGGAGCCTGTTATGAAGTGCATAATTATTTGGGTAGTGGTTTTCTGGAACCCATCTATCAGGAAGCGCTTGCTTTGGAGTTAACAAATCAAAACATTCCTTTTTATCAGGAAAAAAGATTGGAGGTTTGGTATAAAGATGAAAAGCTACAAAAATTTTATATCGCAGATTTTGTTTGTTTCGATAAAATTATTTTGGAATTAAAAGCCGTTGATGGTATTGTAAACGAACATGTGGGACAAGTATTAAATTATTTGAAAGCCACTCAATTCAAATTGGGTTTATTTTACAAAAATGTGCATATTTGTAAAAATATTTATACACAATGTTTAAACGGGCCTTATTTTACACGATATTACCTCAATTGCAACATAAAAATGCCATTGTAATCACGGGTATGAGGCAGGTTGGTAAAACAACACTGATGCATCAACTTGCCAACGAATGGGATGGGAAATATTCCTGGTTCGATTTTGACAACCCTTTAGATTATATGTTGTTTGAGAATATTGATTATAAAGTGATTTTTGCTGATTTACAGCGATTAGCAGGAGCTAAAAATGGAGAACGGTTTCTGGTTTGTATTGATGAGATTCAGAATTTTCCTGAAATCACCAAAATAATCAAATATCTGATTGATCATTATGCCGTTAAGTTTATTGTTACAGGTTCTTCAAATTATTACTTGCGCAATCTTTTCCCCGAATCACTCAGTGGGAGAAAGTTTTTATTTATACTCCATCCATTGAGCTACCGGGAATATTTATATTTCCATAAGCTTTTGCCCGAAACCGAACTTCAACCCAATACTGATGAGGCATTTAAAACCCATAGTCTTGTCAGCATTCATCAACGTCGGGAATTATATGGTCAGTATATGGAGTTTGGCGGGTTTCCTGAAGTGGCGCTCACACAAGATGATGCCACTAAAAAATTGATTTTGAGAAATATTTTCGCTTCTTTTTTCGAAAAAGACATCAAGGTTTTTAATGAACTTAAAGACGTAAAAGAGTTGCGCGACCTAATCCTTTTACTAGGCCCGCGCAATGGTAATATCCTGGACGTAACCCGCCTTTCATCCGAATTGGGCATAAACCGTGTAAAAGTGTATAATTATCTTGAATTCCTTGAAGGCACATTTTTCCTTAGATTGATACCCAAATTATCACACAGTATTGATCGCAGCGTGGCAGGGGGTAAGAAGGTGTATTTTTCAGATACCGGAATCCTGAACCTAATCACTAAAACAAGTGCAGGTCAACTACTCGAAACTACCGTAGCCAATCAATTGCAGCATTACGGCAGAGTTTCTTATTTCAACAAAAGAAATACAGCGGAGATAGATTTTATACTTAATGAAGAAATTGCCCTTGAAGTGAAACAAAAAGCGATTGAACCCGATATCAATAAGCTTGAAAAACTTGCCCATAACCTTTCGGTCCCAAAATATTATATTGTAAGCAATACACCAGATAATCAAGATCATGTTATTTCCCCCTGGTTCTTATGATGCGAGCGGCTTCTTTTAGTAATAAATGAAATATTATAAGGCCTTTCACTGTATCACACAATGGTCGCAAAGGGTTAAAATATTTCACGCAACGCCCTCAGCGCATTGAATCCCCCTAACGACCCCCAGGTGTAAATTTCCCGCAGCATATTCTACCCGAAGCGCAAAGCAATCTTCCTCAGTATCTTATTCGGGAAAACACAAATTCAGCGTTTTTATTGAGCTAAAAGGTGACTTAATTTATTTTCTAAATGAAAATATTTAGGTTGCCTTTTTTTGTTTTTGCATAGAGGTTATCAATAAAAATTTAATCTCAAAGTCAGTCCTCCTCATAAATATTCTATCTTTGTTCTATTAATTAGTCCCAAAAAAAATGCAGTTTCTCTTTTATAGTGAGTGGTCTGTGGTTATCGAAAGTTTTGTGTTGGCCTTCATTATTACCTTCATCTCCATTCCATCCCTCGTCGAAGTAGCCCGTGCAAAAAACCTGTATGATGTTCCAAACGGTCGCACCAGCCATGAAGTCATTACCCCCACATTAGGCGGTATGGCCATATTTTCGGGGTTCATTATTACGGTCATGGTTTTTGCCAACATTTCGCTTATTCCCTATATGCAATATGTGGTGGCCAGTACCATTGTGGTCTTTTTCATTGGTTTAAAAGATGATGTCATCGGCCTTAGTCCTTTAAAGAAATTTGTAGGCCAAATCATTGCAGCAGGCATTATTATCGATTTAGGCAATGTCCGTCTCGATAGCCTGCATGGTTTCATTGGAATTTACGATCTCAATTACTATGGGGGTGATATGCTCACCCTTGTTGTTATTATTGGTATAGTGAATGCATTTAACCTCATCGATGGCATTGATGGTCTTTCCTCGGGTATCGGTATTTTAGCGGCGGCCACCTTTGGTATCTGGTTTTACCTCATCGGTCAATATCAACTTACCATTGTTTCATTTGCCCTGGTTGGTGCACTGGCAGCATTCTTTAAATACAATGTGTTCTCTAAGAAAAATAAAATATTTATGGGTGACATAGGATCTTTGTTGCTGGGTTTTATCATGTCCATTCTTGCCATTAAGTTTAATGAACTAAACACGGGACTGGAAGGTCCATGGGCTATAAAAGCGGCTCCTGCTGTCTCCATCGGCATCCTCATCGTCCCTATTTACGACACCTTGCGTGTTTTTTTCATCAGGGCTATGAATGGAAAGTCACCTTTCAGTCCTGACCGTGGTCATGTGCATCACCGGCTCCTTGATCTCACCAAAAGTCACAAAAAATCTACAGCAATACTGTTGAGCATAAACCTGCTGTTTATTGTCATTTCATTTCTGCTTTCAGGTCTGCGTATATGGCAATTGGCCATCATACTCTTTGTTTTAGCCTCAGCTCTCTCATACATACCGGTGTACTTGGTAAATCAGATGAAAAAGAAAAATCCGGTCATTGCAAAATATAAGGATTCCGGTCATTAGTAGCTTTATTTTTTGTCATTCAGAGCGTTTTCCTTTTTGTCATTCATTTTTTTTTGTCATTCAGAGCGCAGCGATGAATCTCATTCCCTATACAAACGTTTGGGGATGTGATCCATCATTCCGCTTCGCTCCGTTCTGGATGACAAACCCTTCTTTTTTTGTCATTCAGAGCGCAGCGATGAATCTCATTCCCTATACAAACGTTTGGGGATGTGATCCATCATTCCGCTTCGCTCCATTCTGGATGACAAACCCTTCTTTTTTTGTCATTCAGAGCGCAGCGATGAAACTCATTCCCTATACAAACGTTTGGGGATGTGATCCATCATTCCGCTTCGCTCCATTCTGGATGACAAACCCTTCTTTTTTTGTCATTCAGAGCGCAGCGATGAATCTCATTCCCGAACCAAACCTAATGGGAACTAATCCCCCAATTCTAATTTTCAACTTTGATGATATCCAATGATAAACCAAAACAATTACCTTTGAACAATGAAACCCATTGGAACCCATAACTACTTTGTGTATATCATTACCAACCAAAATAAAACAGTACTCTATACAGGCGTGACCAATGATCTTTCAGCACGATTATACCAACACGAACAAGAATCAAAAACACTGAAAAAAACATTTGCCGGAAAATATAACTGCTATTTTCTATTGTACTACGAGCATTTCGATTTCATCGAACATGCCATTGACCGGGAAAAAGAAATAAAAGGGTGGAGCCGCAAGAAGAAACATGAACTTATCAATTCTACTAATCCAGAATGGAAGTTCCTGAATGAGGAAATTGAACAATATTGATTTGCTTGTTTGTCAATCAGAGCGGAGTTAACCTCCTCTTTTTTGTCAATCAGAGCGTTCTCCTTTTTGTCATTCATTTTTTTTTGTCATTCAGAGCGCAGCGATGAATCTCATTCCCTATACAAACGTTTGGGGATGTGATCCATCATTCCGCTTCGCTCCATTCTGGATGACAAACCCTTCTTTTTTTGTCATTCAGAGCGCAGCGATGAAACTCATTCCCTATACAAACGTTTGGGGATGTGATCCATCATTCCGCTTCGCTCCATTCTGGATGACAAACCCTTCTTTTTTTGTCATTCAGAGCGCAGCGATGAATCTCATTCCCGAACCAAACCTAATGGGAACTAATCCCCCAATTCTAATTTTCAACTTTGATGATATCCAATGATAAACCAAAACAATTACCTTTGAACAATGAAACCCATTGGAACCCATAACTACTTTGTGTATATCATTACCAACCAAAATAAAACAGTACTCTATACAGGCGTGACCAATGATCTTTCAGCACGATTATACCAACACGAACAAGAATCAAAAACACTGAAAAAAACATTTGCCGGAAAATATAACTGCTATTTTCTATTGTACTACGAGCATTTCGATTTCATCGAACATGCCATTGACCGGGAAAAAGAAATAAAAGGGTGGAGCCGCAAGAAGAAACATGAACTTATCAATTCTACTAATCCAGAATGGAAGTTCCTGAATGAGGAAATTGAACAATATTGATTTGCTTGTTTGTCAATCAGAGCGGAGTTAACCTCCTCTTTTTTGTCAATCAGAGCGTTCTCCTTTTTGTCATTCATTTTTTTTTGTCATTCAGAGCGCAGCGATGAATCTCATTCCCTATACAAACGTTTGGGGATGTGATCCATCATTCCGCTTCGCTCCATTCTGGATGACAAACCCTTCTGTTTTTGTCATTCAGAGCGAAGCGATGAAACTCATTCCCTATACAAACGTTTGGGGATGTGATCCATCATTCCGCTTCGCTCCATTCTGGATTACAATTCTTTCTTTTTTTGTCATTCAGAGCGAAGCGATGAATCTCATTCCCTATACAAACGTTTGGGGATGTGATCCATCATTCCGCTTCGCTCCGTTCTGGATGACAAACCCTTCTGTTTTTGTCATTCAGAGCGAAGCGATGAAACTCATTCCCTATACAAACGTTTGGGGATGTGATCCTTCACTACGCTTCGCTCCGTTCTGGATGACAAACCCTTCTGTTTTTGTCATTCAGAGCGCAGCGATGAATCTCATTCCCTATACAAACGTTTGGGGATGTGATCCTTCACTACGCTTCGCTCCGTTCTGGATGACAAACCCTTCTGTTTTTGTCATTCAGAGCGCAGCGATGAATCTCATTCCCTATACAAACGTTTGGGGATGTGATCCATCATTCCGCTCCGCTTCATTCTGGATGACAATTCTTTCTTTTTTTGTCATTCAGAGCGAAGCGATGAATCTCATTCCCTATACAAACGTTTGGGGATGTGATCCATCATTCCGCTCCGCTCCATTCTGGATTACAAAACAGAACTAAATCCGATAATTCACTAATTACACTATATTTGCTACACCATAAAACATCAACCTATCAATGCACATCCTCACCTTCGATATAGAAGACTGGTTCCACACCCACCAAAACCGCAAACACTACAGCGGGCATGTATGGGCACATCTGCCTTCAAGGATTGAAGAAAACACAGCCCGCATCCTCAGGATGCTCGACGATCTCAAACTCAAGGCAACATTTTTTATCCTGGGCTGGGAAGCCGCTCAGCATCCTCAAATTGTGCGACAGATTCAGCACCAGGGCCACGAAATAGGTGCCCATTCCCACTGGCATCACCATGCCAACCTGCTTAGTCCCGGTGATTTCGAGAAAGATTTGATCCTCTGTGTAGATACCCTCCAGGACATCACCGGTGAACCGGTCATCTGTCACCGGGCTCCCGGATTCAGCCTGCGACTCAGCGATCAATGGGCGTTTGAAATCCTGGCGGCCCATGGCATCCTATACGACAGCTCCGTAAAGTTGAGAAATACCGGACAAAATCTGCCACTGGTGATTGAGACCCACGCAGGTCTACTCACCGAATACCCCCTGCTCGAAACGCGTCTGGGCATCCCTTTCACAGGAGGCGGGTTTTTTAGAAACCTCCCCGACGAAGCCTTCAACCTGCTTTTCGACCCACCACCACCGTATGTCATGTATTATTTTCATCCCCGCGACTTCGACCCGGGTTATCCATACAGCAACCTGTTTTCTTTTTTCCGAAACTGGCTCAACAAACGCAACACCGACCTGTGTCTCCAAAGGCTCATTCCCGTGCTTGAAAAATACCCGACGATGCCCTTAATACAAGCAAATCGTCACAAAATTGCCAATACGCAAGGAACATGAGAAACCAGATGCCTCAAATTCAACTATCTGTTTTTAGTACCCTCAGTTTGCTGTTGTCTGTATCGATATTGCTGATATACAAGTGGCTGCTGATGGAGCTGGGTGCTTTTTTGTCGGGCTTTCAGGGGACGCTTCATTGGGTTGGAACAGACATTGTGCCGCGGTCAGCGAGTTGGACCAGTGCACAGGTGCTCTGGATCTATCTGTTGCCTTTTGGAGGTCTGGTGCTGCTTTTTGGATTGCTTTCATCGCGTAGAGGTGCACTGAGCCCGGTGCCACAAAGACTAAAGCTTATCTGGAGCTGGATATCACTGCTTACCATGTTGCATTTGTTCTTTATGCCCATGTGGGAAATATACTTTCGACAGGGAATTTATTTTCCTTTGAGCTACCTGTTTATCCCGCGATCTATGCAGGGTATATTTGGACTGGCCCTATGGACTTATTTGATATTCAGGATTTTTAGTCCGGCGGCACACTTCAGTACACTTATGTTTGGTGATGAACCGTATCGGAATTTCAGGCAAAATTTGGTGCAGATGGTTCCATTGCTGTTCATACCCTATATTCTATACATTTTCCTGTGGTGGATAGCGACAGGTTTTGTGTTCACACCACTAAACGAGCTTTATTTTACAGGTCTCCTGCTGGCCTTGCTGGCCAACGCATGGCTCATGAGTAAATATAATGTCATTGTTACCGGAAGGCCTAAATCCTGATCCATGGTTAATAGGAACTTAAACCTGAAAAATAAGAGGTGAATATAGAATCATCCATAAAGCCTATCCCTGCCGATGCGGCCATCACCTTATGGAATCGGCTGACCCATATCCATCCGGGTGAACTCACACATGCCCATAATCCGGATCTGTTTGCGTTTTACAGGCAATACCTGAAGTGTTGTACCTGGTATATTATTCTTTATCAACATGAACAACCCATTGGGCTGCTGCCATTAACAAAAACCCGAAACCGGTTTTTCTCTCAGCCACACCAGTCCTATGGTGGAATTCACTGGCTTATCAGCGCTCCAGCGGATGATCAGGATACCCTAAAGCGTATCTTGTCATGGCAGGTACAAACTAAACCAGCATCAGGCTTTTGGTCCGTTAAAATAGAACAGTTGCCAGTACAATTGGATCAACAACTTCATATAGAGCTGCGCAGTCTGCACCCGGTACTTAATTATACCGATCGACAAAAATCTACCTATTGGTTGAAATTGTTCCCCGGCGAAAAGGACCAAATGGAGGCTCTGAAGCCTAATCTGAGAAGGAAAATCAGGGCTGCGAAGCGTAAGGGAGTTACTTTCAGGGTAGGGAAAGAAGAACTGCTGCCGGATTTTATGGATGTATATCGTCGGAACATGCATCGCCTGGGCTCTCCGGCACATGGCAAAGACTTCTTTAAGTCTCTACTGACATCAGCTCAAAACGAGCGGGCAGTCCTGGCGGTGGCGTATTATCAAGGTAAGGCCATTGGAGGTGGTTGCTGGCTTTCGTACAATGGATTTTATGAAAACACGCACTTTGCCACGCTGGGGAATTATAATCACCTGTATACCAGCTTTGGCCTTCATTGGGAAATGATTTGTTATGCACAGGGCAGGGGAGGGCACACCTATTCCTTTGGCCGTAGCACCACTGGCAGCACAGTAGAAAAATTCAAAACCCAATGGCCGGTTGATGTATACCCCCTTTACTTTAACAGCACCCGGCCAATCAAGCATACCCTCACCTCCAAAACCTGGCTTTCAAAAATTTGGAAACACTTGCCCTCGTTTTTGGTCAATGCCATTGGCCCTTCAATAGCAAAGAGGATTTATTAACACTTTTTTTGTCATTCAGATCCGCCTTTGGCGGAGATGAATCCCATCCCCTATACAAACGTTTGGGGATGAGATCCCTCGTCGCCGCTAAGGCGGCTCTGTCGGGATGACAACCCTCTTTTTTTTTGTCATCATTCAGAGTGAGGCTAAGTCCCTTTTTTTTGTCAATCAGAGCGCAACTCAATTCCTCTTTTTGTCATTCAGAGCGCAACTCACCTCCTCTTTTTGTCATTCAGAGCGTTCTCCTTTTTGTCATTCAGAGCGAAGCGATGAATCCCATTCCCTATACCATCGTTTGGGGATGAGATCCCTCGTCGCCGCTAAGGCGGCTCTGTCGGGATGACAATTATTCCTCTTTTTGTCATTCAGAGCGAAGCGATGAATCCCATTCCCAGCCTAAACTTAGTGGGGATGAGTTACGATAACAATCGGAATCACAGCGCTCTGGTCCATTCTGGATGACAAATCAACTTTTTACTTTATGCACTTTACTCCCTCTCACCTTCTCTACCCAAAGCACCCACATCAGAAAAATCACCACATAGAAAAACGGCCTTAACACCCAGTCATGCAAAAAATGCCATTGATCCGGCCAGTGTATCAGGATTACCGACAACACGATAATTCTAAAGATATTTTCCAAATGAATCACCAGCATCCCCAGCGGTATATACCACAACTTCTTTTTCCATGGTCCGGGAAACAGAATCATCAGAAACAGCCATTGGTAAAACTGTTTTAAACCCGAGCAACTGCCGTTCACCTCAATATACCCCTTATCCGGCAAAAAATACAAGGTAGTCTCATACGTGTTGAGTTCATAACCAATCACATGCTTCACAAACCACGCCGATGGCATAAAAACCTGGTTTGCCATAAACAACTCAAGTTCATGAAAACCCGTGTATTCCAATAAAAACCCCTTCAGCCCCCCTGTCCACCACAACCAATGAAAAGCATAGATGATGATGGCAAACACCGCCACATCCACCAGCGACTCCAATCGGTATTTTTTAACGAAGTCCTTGTATTTTTGAAACATACTGTTCTTAGATTAATTGAGCAAAGAAACAAAAAAATGAGCTTGAATCCCCCCCGAAGAAATCCATTATCAAAGTGTTAATTTTTATGGTTATTTCTTTTTGTCATTCCAACCGCAGAAACGACTCCCTCTATTTTGTCATTCCGACCGCAGTACCGACTCCGTCCTTTTTGTCATTCCGAACCGCAGAAACGACTCCGTCTTTTTTGTCATTCCGACCGCAGTAACGACTCCGGCAGGAGGAGTTACGTAGCGGAGGAATCTGACGGACAACCAAATGCATGTCAATTTAAATGATGCATCACCAGATTCCTCCGTTCGCTCCTGGCGTCCGCTCAGTCGGAATGACAATCCTCTTTTTTATGGCATTATCGAAATACTAAAGAGTCATTAACACAAGAATTTCCAATCCATAAGGATGCCCAATACCGTCAGGTATGGCCGATATTGTAACCCCGGAATTTATTCCGGGGGTCATTAACACAAGAATTTCCAATCCATAAGAATACCCAATACCGTCAGGTATGGCCGACATTGTAACTCTGGAATTTATTCCAGGGTTGTGTGTGGCACCTTCTCTTGAGTCAACCTTTCAGGTTTTTTTCAACCTGAAAGGTTAGGTGACCATCCATTGCCATGCGGCTTTAGCCCGTGGCCCCTTTGCGCCTTTGCGCCTTCGCGGTAAATCAACCCCCGACTTTCTTTCCATTCCAACAACAAAAATTTTCCTACATTTGCCCCGACAAACCCAACGATATGAAACTAAAATACCCTTCACTCATCATGACCACACTAGCCATTCTGTTGGCAACAATACTGAATGGCCAGGCCCTCTATCTCTCCCTCAACCACGACTACGACATGGAAATCCAAAAAGCCATGTACTCACCCGAATTCCGGTTCCATACCTCCATACAAGCGTGGCGCAGTAGTGAAATTCAGTCACTCATCAATTACGACTCACTCCTGCAAATCCACCGCGTCAGTCGTCCAACATACCGCGGCCCGGGCTGGCAAAAAACCTGGAATAAGACCTTCAACGATGATGTGGTCTCCCTGAAACGCCCGGAATACTGGTTCGCCGTCAACCCCATCATCAACTTCGATATGGGCAGAGAGATGGTGGATGGTAAAAACACCTACATCAACACCCGGGGACTGGAAATCAAGGGCGAATTCGGCAAGGATGTCGCCATATATACCTTCGTCCGTGAAAACCAGGCCGATTACCCCAACTATGTCGATGCCTGGATTCGCAGCAATGGAGTCATCCCCGGACAGGGGAAAATACACACCATCCTCGACAACGGATTTGACTTCAACAACGCCAGTGCTTACATCGCCTATACTCCCGGCCAGTTTTTCAGTTTCCAGCTGGGCCAGGGCAAAAACTTTTTCGGCGATGGCTACCGATCACTTCTGCTTTCCGACAACGCCTACAGCTACCCCTACCTCAAACTCGAAGCCACCTTCTGGAACATCAAATATTCAGTCCTGTACAACCAAATGATGGACCTGCACAACAACCCCGAAGGAAACGGCTGGGATAAGAAATACACTGTCATGCACTACCTTAGCTGGGCCGCCACCAAACGCCTTACCATCAGCTTCTTCGATGCTGTGGTATGGGCTGCACAGGACAGCACTGGCTACCGTGGGTTCGACTGGAGCTATGCCAACCCCATTATTTTCCTACGCTCGGCAGAGTTCTCCGTCGGCTCCCCCGACAACGCCCTCATGGGCATGGGTGCCAGCATGATCGTTGGCAAACACAATGTCTTTTATGGCCAGTTGATGCTCGACGAATTCAAATTTACTGAGATGACCGCCGGAAATGGTTGGTGGGCCAACAAATTCGCCTTCCAGCTCGGCTTCAAAACCTTTGATGCCTTCAAAGTCAAGAACCTATACTTGCAAACCGAATTCAACTGGGCGCGGCCTTACATATACACACACCGCAACGTCATCACCAACTATGGCCACTACAACCAGGCACTCGCCCATCCCATGGGAGCCAATTTTTATGAAAGCGTCAGCTTCATCAAGTACCATTACAAACGAATCTATTTCAGTTACGAATTTCAATATGCCCTGTATGGTGAAGACAAAAACGGTCTCAATTATGGTAAAAATATCTTTGAATCCCATACCGACAACCGTCCCCACGAATACGACAACTACGTAGGCCAGGGCCTGAGTACTACCGTCATCTACAACGATCTCACCCTGAGTTATCTTATCAACCCCGCTTACAACCTCAATCTTGCTATTGGTTACACCAACCGTTCCTATGTCAATGATCAGGAAACAATTAATACCTCTTGGTTTCATTTGGGGTTACGCACCTCCTTGTTCAATAGCTATTACGATTTCTAGTATAGCCTCACCCTCCCCTTTGGGGAGGGCAGGGTGGGGTCCAACGAACTCCAAAAATCAACACCTCCTGGTTTCATTCAGGGTTGCGCCTCTTTGTTTAATAACTATTACAATTTCTAGCCTCACCCTCCCCTTTGGGGAGGGCAGGGTGGGGTTCAAACAGTCAACACCTCCTGGTTTCATATAGGGTTGCGCACCTCACTCTTCTATTCTTACTACGATTTTGTAAGTTTTTTTTTCATCCGTGTAAAAAAAGACTCCATTCCCCTTTCCTTCCTTACCTTTTCGCATGATAATTACTTTTTTAGCGAAGATGACCATAAGTTGATGTGCAAATATGTATATTTGCAATGTAATTGCAAAATAACATAAATTATGATCCCTCGCCAAATATCCGGTCATATTCAAAAAATGCTGAAGCAATTCCCCGTAATATCCCTTACTGGTCCACGCCAATCAGGTAAAACGACTTTGCTTAGGAATGCCTTCCCCACCTATCAATACTATAATCTCGAACGGTTAGACCATCGCACAATGATAATTTCAGATCCTGTAGGTTTTTTAAAAACGGCGGGTACAAATATTATCTTCGATGAAGCACAAAACCTGCCGGAATTATTCAGTTATATCCAGGTGATTTCTGATGAAATAAACCTTCCCGGGCAATATATATTGTCAGGATCGCAAAGCTTTCTGTTAAATCATCGCATATCACAATCGCTGGCGGGACGAGTAAATGTCAACCACCTGCTCCCCTTCGACATTACCGAGTTGGGAATGATTCAAAACCTGACTATTTTTCAAACGATTTTGAACGGCTTTTATCCCAGGCTTTACGACCAGCACATTGCGCCAGATAATTTTTACCCATCGTATCTGCAAACCTATATTCAAAGAGATGTACGAACATTAAAAGGAATTGAAAACCTCAATACTTTTTCAAGATTTCTGGGTTTATGTGCCGGGCGAATTGGCCAGGTGCTAAATCTAACTTCCCTGGCAAACGATGCCGGTATTGCTGTTAATACTGCAAAGGCTTGGTTGTCGTTGCTCGAAGCAAGTTTTATCATCTATCTTGTTCAACCCTATTTTCATAATTTTAACAAGCGATTGATAAAATCCCCTAAACTCTATTTTTACGATACAGGAGTGGTTTGTTCCTTACTCAAACTCACTGATCAGAAAATGGTTAGAACCAACTATTTGTATGGGTCACTTTTTGAAAACCTGGTGATTAGTGAAATACTAAAACATCAATACCATCAGGGAAAACAGCCTTCGGTTTATTACTGGCGTGAAAGCAACGGCATTGAAATTGACTGCATCATCGAACAAGGTAACAATAAATTAATGGCTCTTGAAATAAAAGGAGGACAAACATTTACAAAAGATTACCTGAAAAACCTGAGAAATTTCACAAAGGCAGAAACAAATATAACCATTAACAAAGCAATTGTTTACGCAGGTGAGCAATCTGCAAATCTGGATAGTATCCGGCTTATTCCATGGAGTAAGCTGACTTCCGAAATCAATCTATTATTATAAACCTTAACCCATCATAACAATCCGCTCCCAAGGCTATCGAAGTTCTTACGGGGTTCTGTTTATATTTCCGACCGCAGTAACGACTCCGGCAGGAGGAGTTACGTAGCGGAGGAATCTGAACTTCAGCTAAATTCATGTTCCCTTGAATGAGGTCACATCAGATTCCTCCGTTCGCTCCTGGCGTCCGCTCAGTCGGAATGACAATCCTCTTTTTTATGCCATTTGCGAAATACAAAGGAGTCATTAACACAAGAATTTCCAATCCATAAGAATACCCAATACAGAAAACTACGTAATCGCCTTTCCCCTTTGGGGAAAGGGGGGATAGGGGTATTGACCAGTTACTAAGTAGAGGAACCTAAGTGGAGGAACCTATTATATCATTCCATTCAACACAGTATTCTTGATGCATTTTCAGATTCCTCCGTTCGCTCCTGGCGTCCGCTCAGTCGGAATGACAATCCTCTTTTAAAGAGCATCCTAATACCGTAGGTATGGCCGATATTGTAACCCCGGAATTTATTCCGGGGGTCATTAGCACAATAATTTCCAATCCATAAGAATACCCAATACAGAAAACTACGTAATCGCCTTTCCCCTTTGGGGAAAGGGGGGATAGGGGTATCGTCCAGTTACCTAGCGGAGGAATCTGACTTTCAGCTAAATTAGCGTCCATTTTAAAGAAGAATCACCAGATTCCTCCGTTCGCTCCTGACGTCCGCTCTGTCAGGAGGTCAATCTTTGTTCAATGGCCAATTATTCTAAAACCCCTCACCCAGCCAAATAGCCAACCGCCATTTTTCATTCTTCATCTACAAAAACCACGGAATCCCATTTGCTCCCTCCACATCCACCTCCCGCTCAAACCACACCATACGGCTGGCCAGCATCTTTGGAAAGGACACTGTCACCGGAAAAGGAGCCTGACGTATACTCCTCCAGTGCAGAAAACTAAATGAATGAACCTGCTCGATAAGGCTGGCCACCACGAATTGATCTTCAAGCATCTCCGGCACACTGCTCTGTAGCCCCAACTGAATGGGCAAGGGTAAAAACCGCCCTGGTAACCCCTGCATTTTATAATCATTGGTGTAAAGGACATACTGGTGGTCACCCAGATGAAAGTAGGATCCATTGAGCGGCAATCCTACCGGATCATGGGTGTTCTGCACCAGATGCAGGTCAGTTTTGGTGCTGTGTATATGAACCGTCACCACTGGGAGCCCAGGCCTTAGCTGGTCAATCATCTCCTGAACGGGTTTAAAGTCCTGCTGACTTATATCCTTATAATAATGAATCACCAGCCGGTCGATGCCTTCATGATGCCTTAGGTATTTTGTCAGCGCTTTTTCCAGCTGTGCTGCCAGCTGAAATCCCTCGCTTTCAGGAAAATAATCATACGCTTCAAACTTCCCGTCTTCCGTAAAACACACCGAAGAACCCACCACCCTCATATTGTATTTAAGGGTAGAGTACAATCCAAAACCAACCACCAAATCCTTGCCTGCAGCCAATGGCTTGTCCAATACCCATGGAATGCCACCCAGCTTGGCAATGGCCGCTATCGCAATATTGGGCACCCACCACCGAAATGCAGTACCTGCCCTCCAAAACTTGTCGCGGTCGATGGTCTGCGTGGCAATCCTGCGTTGTAACAGCGCCTCTTTGATGTGATAATACAACTGGTGCTTGTGGGTATCCTTTTCCCATACATCATACGGGCTGAGGTACAATCCCAGATATGCTGTCCTGGTATCCAGGGTCAGCTGATATATCTGCCTTCTGATTTCCACCATGGGGTCTTCCCGGTCATCATATACAATGTCGAGTTTTTGATCATAAGACGTGGGAGCCTTTATATAACGAATCAGCCCCTTATTTGTTTCCTTCGAGGAAAGGTAGTCTGCAAGCTGATCCCTGTATTCTGTCTCGGAGAGGTGGTAAATAAAGAATAATTTAATTTGCTTTGTGTTCACCGGTTGGTAAGGGCCATACTGCAACAGTCCATTGTGTACCTCCTGATGCTTTCCACCGTTGGCAAAAATAAAATTGATTTCCGGATCGCTGATTCTGAAGGCTGAGTAGTTGTACACATTTTTCCAGTTAGGTTTGAACCTGAATTCAGCCTGCATCTCGGGTGTATGCAGATACTTGCCGGCAAATGTTTCAATGAGGTCTGCATGGGTGCGAAATTTCTTTAAATCCAGAACTGTAGCCTTTTTAATGCCCAGAAGTGTTCTGAGCTCCGGATTGAGAATAGGATACACCTGGTCTCTGTTTTGTAGTCCTGCAGGTGAAAGATTTTTGAGTTTTACAATGCGTTTGTTGTAGATAACCTTTGTCACTGCATCAATGGCCTCGGGGTGCTGGCTGCTTAGCTCCAGCAGATTCTTGCTGAGAATGGAGGAACGTCCGCTATAAGAAACGCGTATCGCCGGTAATTCGCCTCCCTTACCCATTTCTACCTTGAGCGAAAACCGGCAAAAGTGAGCGGCTTTCTCGTCTTTTTGATGTAGATCCCACACTTCCAACTGATCCACATAATTTTTGGTGTGATAATTTTTTTGCCGGATAAAATGCCGGTGTAGCTTCCAGGTGTAATAAATCCTGGCGAGCTCCCGATGCTCCTTGAGGTCAATACTTAATTTTACAGAAAAAGTGATCGAAGCAAACTGAATATAGATTTCTGGTTCTGCCGGCGTACATTCCGGAAAAAGAATTTGGATGTCCTCAGGCAAAATCCTGTAATCGATTCGCTGGCCATGTTTTGAATCTGTTTTGCTCAGCCCGGTTTCGATGGGCTCATTGGCCGGTTCAAATGGCAGGTGGTTAATGATAAACCCCGAATCTGCCTCGTTGACGTTGTTTAAATTGTTTTCCATTTTTTGATTATTTAGGGGTGTTAATAGTCATTTTTATCCGCCTTGCTGCCTTTGGATGTCATTTGATCACGAAAATCCAGGATGTCTTGCCGGTGGTACCGGATCAGCTTTCCTATTTTAAAGAAAGGAATCTCCTCTTTATTTCGCATCTCAAAAAGTTTGGTTTTACCAATACCAAGCAATGCCATCACTTCATTACTGTCGATGATGTCTTTTTGCGGGGCAGGAGTGAGGACTTCCTGTTTGTTAAGCGGGCTCACTTTTTCCGTAATCACCTTTTCAATCTGACTTTCTCCGTCCTTTAACCTGCTGATCATATCATTTAGTTGTCTGTGATCTAACTCTGCGTCTTTTTTGTCTTCCTGCAGCACAGAATCTTTAAACCGGGGAACATAGATGTTGATAAACCAATGGTCTGTTGCCGAAGCCAGCGCCCAATCCTGAGCCATGATTCCTGGTGTAACGATCAGCATATTGGCGTTGCTCTCCAGGAGGCCCGGTGGGCATAAATCAGCGTACAAAGTATGAATTTCATGCTCCATGACCAGGAGTGCCATATCCGTCAGATAGATCAGGATAGCCTCCTTGGTACCCCCGTCATGATAAAGCTGACGCAATCTGCCCCGAAGGTCATGGATTATTTTTAGCCATTTATTCACATAATATTGCTTCATGAGGGCCGACGATCCGTTCATCAATTGCATCAAAGCACTTTGACTGTATAGTAAGGCATTGAAAATCAGCTGATCATAATATGCTATTTTCTGATGACTCGTTTTCACTCTGTACATACTCAGGTAGATCTCCCTGGCCCTTTCATTAACCTTCGTTTGGGCAAAAAGCTGCCATTCTTCCAGTAAACCGTCATCCAGAAGCACCTTTCGGTGGCGCATCGCCTCCATCATCATCCTGAAAAAAGGCTTGTTGATCTCAGCAAGATCCGTCATCAACACCCTGTACAGCATCATTTCCTGATTCTCAGGCAGCCACGGCATCAGGCTGTCAAACACCAGGTGGTGAAAAGTTTGCAGAGGTCGATCATAGAAAGCAGGCCTGTTCATTAGGTTAAAAGCTGGTATTACTTACATTAATCACCTTCGTTCTAATTAATAATAAAGCTAAAATCCTGACATTCAATAACTGTACCAAATAACCCTTACTGTTAATAACTCATCAAAAAAACCCGTATTTATGCAAGTTTGTCACAATCAGAGCAATAGCCTTTTTTGTCATTCAGCTCCTCTTTTTTGTCATTTAGAGCGTAGCGATGAATCACATCCCCAACCCCAAACAAAACCATTAATGCCTATTATCAGTATAGGTTTCTGTAAACCATCGCTAAGTCTTCCCTATACCATCACCACCTAAAATGACCTCAACCCATACTGTTTTCATGCGGTACAGGTGTGTTTGCTTACAGATTGCATACGGAAGCTCCGAATTTAATGAAACCAACGTCATACTTCCTTCTTTTAACATACATCACACTTTAAATATAAACAACCCCCAATTGTTATTTCGACCATTCTTCTCCAGGTTTCCAAAGCCTGACATGACCCTGTCAAGCCCGAACCAAACGAACCAAACGAACCTTGTGGCAGACTGCCATCCTGACCCGCTTGTTCCTTTTATGCCTCCAGCACCGCCACGTCCGCCATTCGTCCCCTTGCATAATAATTGAACACTGTGTGCCAGGTCAGTCATAACCACTGTTGATGTGCTGGCTACAATGTTCATATTATTAATTTAAAATTTTAGCACAATGGCTACAATTAAAAAAGGCATCCTTGGTGGCGTTTCCGGAAAAGTAGGGAACGTCGTTGGCGGAAGCTGGAAGGGGGTCGATTACCTCCGTTCACTTCCTGCCGAGGTGCGACAAGCCAACACCACTCTTCAAATAAGCCAGCGCATGAAGTTCAAGGCGGTGATCGACTTTTTGAAACCTTTGAACGAACTCATTCGCATAGGCTTTAAGCCTGATTCGGCAAAGATGACTGCCTTTAACGCCGCGATGTCGTACAATTACAACAACGCACTTACAGGTGATTTCGAGTCCGGATTCTCTATCGATTACGCCAAGGCATTGGTGGCCCGGGGTAACCTGGCCGGCATAGCAGGTGCGGTGATTGAATCGGCAAATCCTGGTCAGCTAAGTCTGAACTGGACTGACAATTCAGCAGAAACGGGCGCTGCTGCCACAGACATTCTGTATGTGGGAGTTTACAACCCTGACAAAGGAACTGCGGTTGTTCGTATTAATTCGGCGCAACGTGCAACAGGTACCGTCACCATTGATCTCCCTGCCGATTACAGCGGCGATTTAGTGCATTGCTATGCCGGGTTCCTTGGAACAGATGTGCTGGTTGGGACTGCAACCCGTGAGACCGTGTCGACCAGTATACATATGGAATCGGTTGTGGTAGCCTGATGACGTCTTCTGACAGCGGATGGATTTTATTTCCGCTGATCTTCTATACTCCGGGGCAGGATTCTGCTTCGGGGTTTTTATTTATGTCGCTGGCACCATCTCAATTTAACTATACTTTTTGCGTTATTAACACACAATTTTATTTAACTTTGAAAAAAAAAGATAAAATGATAATGACAATTACAAAAGGCTCAGAAGAAGAGCAGATCAAAAAACTTCTGGAAAAACTCAGGAAGAAAAGAAGTGCCAGGAAAAAAGGAATAGCTAAATACTATGGCGTTTTGTCGCTTAAAGAAAACCCGTTAACCTTGCAAAAACAATGGAGAGATGAGTGGAGAAGAAAATATGGTTTAAAGTTGCCAGATGCCATTTTTGCCGGATCGGCTTTATCTTTGAATGTACCACTCGTTACTGCTGATAAAAAAATGTCGAGGGTTAAAGAAATTGATATGATTTATTATCAATCTTTTTAGCATCGGTAGTGGGGCGAAGGAAAAAATAACAGTAATATCCAAGATGAAATGATAACCCTTGGAAAAGGGATAATAAAGAAATACTCACCACAATAAATTTTCTTCGAAGTTACCTCCTCCTACCTCAATACCATTCATATCCTCGAAGAGGCCCGAAATCGTTTTAGTGAATTTTGGGTTGTAAGTAGGCAAAAAACAGAATTCGCAGAAGAGGGTACTCGTAGGTTGTAATGAGATGGTATGGTTTACCTGCCGTAGCAGGAGGCATGGAGACAGCAAGGTGTGAGAGTCTGGTATATAAATATAATAAGAAAGAAAACCAATTTGTGACCCACCCGACTCGTAGGGTTTTTTCCCACCCGGCAGGTCAAACTCAGGATAATCCCCCATCCATTGCCATGTGGCTTTAGCCCATGGCCTAAGCAGATTATATTTCTGTATATGAAATACATTAAATAATATGACGGTGCGCTGCACCTTTAGGGAAATTTGTTATTTTGCTATAAATATGATCGGTGCGCTGCACCTTTTCAGTATTCTTTTTTTTTGTCAATTGTCAAATACAATAAGCCCTTCAGTTGCAATGCGGATGCTTTATCCCTTGCAATGCCATTATTACATTTCAAACCTTCTCCTTCCGGATCGCATTACCGACTCCGTCCTTTTTGTCATTCCGACCGAAGAAACGACTCCGGCAGGAGGAGTTACGTAGCGGAGGAATCTGAACTTCAACTTAATTCACGTCTTTCTAATGAGGAAACATCAGATTCCTCCGTTCGCTCCTGGCGTCCGCTCAGTCGGAATGACAACCCCCTTTTTTATGGCATTTGCGAAATACAAAGGAGTCATTACCACAAGAATTTCCAATCCATAAGAATACCCAATACAGAAAACTACGTAATCGCCTTTCCCCTTTGGGGAAAGGGGGGATAGGGGTATCGTCCAGTTACCTAGCGG
>Ga0210046_1000480_pt1 | contig 38137 bp, 26 predicted proteins | sample CryGeyCG2114_250_FD_185461 | JGI IMG/M metagenome (GOLD analysis project Ga0210046, IMG submission 185461) | Groundwater microbial communities from aquifer - Crystal Geyser CG18_big_fil_WC_8/21/14_2.50 (SPAdes) (version 2) | ecosystem: Environmental > Aquatic > Deep subsurface > Groundwater ...
TAATCACTCTAATAGGAAGGTACTTAAGATTGCCTTACCAGTCAAAAGAAGGCAATGGATGGATGGTATTTTCTCCCAAATTCAAAACTTAGAGGCTCCTTTGAGGTTTTCTAATGCATAGATTGGGGTTAACAAAGGAGATAACGAATGAACTTTATTAAATCAGTTATTTTAGTGCTTATGTTTTCCACTATAGTTTATGGTCAAACTATAGTCAATCAACAACAAGCAACTACGATATGGTATTATCCTGATTCACAAACATCATCAGATGATCCCTCAACATATTCATGGAGTGAAGAAACAAATTTAAAACAAGGTGTTCATGTTCACGTTGCTCCTCCAGAAAGAGTAAGTATTTACTTGCAACAAAATAATTCATGGCTTAATTTCACTAGAACTGGAAACGGACTCATGACTCAATTACGAATAAGCTATGATGGTGGAAGTTGGCAAACAATATTTAATACTACACATGAAGAAACTGGCTGGATTCAGACGCCTTTTACAACATTAGGAAAACATACAATAAAAGTTAAATGGTATGACCTTGCTGGTTCTTATTATTATCGCGACTACGATGTATTTATCATTCCTCAACCGCAAAAATTGTATAGGACTAATAATTGGAACACTATTACATGTTGGGAAGGTAATGGTGACAAAACTCCTATTATAATTTCTGAAGGTTTTGACCCATATAGTGTATCACCAGCAGAATTTCTGTTTTCCACTGGCGAAACGCTGTTTAATGATTTACTTACAAAGGGTTATAGTATCTATATTGTGAATTATGTATTAAATTCTCAAAGTTTGAAAAATAATGCAGCTGTTTACAATTCAGCCTCAACTTATATAGGCAATTTATCAAGTTCTAATGATATGATTGCAGTTGGTGTAAGTATGGGCGGGTTAATAGTAAGATATGCACTGGCAGAAGCAGAGACAAATTCAACTCCTTTACCTTTTTCTAAGTATGTTTCTGTTGATTCGCCACAACAAGGGGCAATAATGTCAAGGGAGTTGCAAGATTATCTTAACAAGCCAACATTCTCTGGTTTTCAGAAACATGGTTTAAACAATACTGCAGCAAGACAAATGCTTAATTATAGTACTTATGGTAGTTTAAAATCACAATTTTTTAATGATATAAATGCACTAAACAATGGAACTGGCTATCCAAGTGAAACTAAAAACATTGGAGTTTCGTTTTCTGATGGCTCCCCTAATCCATCAACTGGGACATGGATTAAAATCGTTTTAGACGGCACATTCCCAATTATTCCAATACCATTTACAAACACTACAGATATTTCTCTTATCTCAGAAGAAGTAGTTGCAGGCTCCTATTTGCCAACTTATTTAGGTGCAACTGATCCAAGTCCTTACAAATATTGGGGAATAGTCCCTTTTGGTATGGCTAGATCTGAGCGAGTTTCTAATTCTAATCCAACTTTTATTCCATATAATAGTGCATTGGATATAGTAAATAATATTTCAAAATTTGATATAACAATTCAAGCTAATGCAAATTATTTTCATAATGAATTCCCACAAGAGGTAGTTGATGATTTAGTAGATGCATTGATACCACCTTCAACACCTCAAAGTTTTCAAGTCTCTTTTCCATATTATCAGAGCCCAACATTAAGTTGGACTGCAAATGCAGAATCAGATTTAGATGGTTATAAAGTATATAAAAAATATACTACGTCAAACGGAACTCAAACGACTAGTATTTTAACAACAAACAATAGCTATACAGACTATGATTTTACTGCAAACTACAAATTTGGAGATGATGAAGTAGAATACTGGGTAGTTGCAGTTGATATTTATGACAATTTTTCTAATGAAACTCAACATATAGGTGGTGATGGAACGAGCAATTATCAGTGGAAAATAGCTAACGATGAAACAGCAGAAAATATTATCAAAACTTATGAATTGTATAGCAATTACCCAAATCCATTTAATCCAACAACACAAATAAGTTATCAATTACCAAAAGATGAATTTGTAAATTTAGTTGTTTATAATTCACTTGGTCAATTGATTTCCACGCTTGTAAATCAACATCAAACAAGTGGTAAATATTCGGTTAAGTTTGATGCAACTAGTTTACCAAGTGGTGTTTATATATACAAAATTCAAGCTGGTGAATTTAGTTCAGTAAAGAAAATGTTATTGACAAAATAAGGAATGTAAAATTATGGGGTAAGTAATATACTTGCCCCAATTAAAACGTAAGTATAACCAACAACTCAAATCTGATTGCCTGCACTCTTAGTTTTTTGAAAATATTAGTAGATAGGAGTTGAAATATTATAATAATTAATTCATAATATACGGCAATAGTATAGTTGTAACTGATTATAAAAGGTTTTATCAACAATTTTGTGAAACTTGACAATAATTAAAGTTCTATAAGTTAAAATTTGGACGAATTGAAAGGAATTTTATGAAAGAAGAAAGTCGTTGGGAACAAGCCCAAGGCTATGAAAAAAATTGGTGGCAAAATCGTGCTTCCTCCGTTGACTTTAAGTTTTATAAATCATTTGCAGATGAATTAATAAAATTTACTGAGTATGATTTTACAATTAATTCCGAAACAAAAATTCTGGAAATTGGAAGTGGTGCTGGTGGAATAATAACATATTTAACAGAAAGTGAAAATAGATATGCAATTGACCCACTTGAGGATTTTTATTCATCACAACAGTTATTTATAGATCAACGTGATAGTAGTGTAATTTATAAAACTGAAAAAGGAGAATTCCTCTCTTTTGAAGATGATTATTTTGATTTATTAATTATGGATAACGTTTTAGACCATTGCGAAAATCCAAAATTAGTATTCCAAGAGGCAAAAAGAGTCCTTAAAAAAGGTGGATATATTTATTTCAAACAAAACACTTACAATATTTGGGGGAAACTAATTCGCTCAATTATGGAGTTTTTTATTATTGATAAAGGTCATCCATTCACATTCTTAAAATCCGATTTGCGTAAAATAGTAAACGAATTAGAGTTTGTCATTATGACAAAGCAAAGTAATGGATACTTCAAAACATGGAAAAAGGAATTTATTTCAAATTCTGCAAAAGATAAAATTAAAGCTTTGCTTTTTGTTACACGAGATAAAGTTACTTGTTTATTAAAAAAATAATATTCTAAATTTTGCCCTTGATTTTATTTTAAGTATTAATGATTTTGGAATTCAAATTGCATTTAAAAGGTGGAAAATGTTCAAAATGAAAAAAATATTTTTGCTGTTAATAATTGTTGCAGTTCATAATAACTATGGACAAACATCAATTGCAAAATATGCTGGTGAATTTATGTCCATTGGCGTTGGTGCAAGAGCACTTGCAATGGGTGGTGCTCAAGTTGCTGTTGTTAATGATGTAACTTCTGGGTACTGGAATCCTGCTGGATTAGCAAAAATGGATTATCCACAAGTTGCATTAATGCACGATGAACGATTTGGTGGACTTGTAAATTATAATTATGGTTCAGTTGCAATTCCTTATGGAAACGATATGAGTTTTGGAATTAGCGCAATACGCTTAAGTGTGGACGGAATTCCAGATACACGAAATGCTTTGATAGATGCACGAACTGGTGAAGTTATTTTTGATATAAATAATCCAAATGCTAGAATTGACCCAGATAAAGTAAAAGAATTTAGTAATACAGATTGGGCGTTTTATGGAACATTTTCAAAAAAGCAAAGTGATAATTTTTATTGGGGCGCAAATATAAAAGTGATTAGTCGCTCTCTTGCAGAGTTTTCTGCCCTTGGAATTGGCTTTGATGTTGGCGCTTTATATGAACCAATTGACAATCTTTATCTCGGTGCAAATTTAATGGATATTACAACAACACTTGTTGCTTGGGATGGTGGCCGTAATGAACTAATTTCTCCAACAGCTAAATTGGGCGTTGCTTATGGTTTTGAATTTCTAAGTGGAAGATTTTTACCAGCGTTGGATATAGACATGCGTTTTGAAAACAGACAATTTGCTTCCACTTTTAATGTTGGCCCTGTTAGTTTCGATTTAAGAGCTGGATTAGAATACAGCTTCCAAAATTTATTTATGATTCGTGCGGGCTACACAGATGTTAAACAATTTACTGTTGGTGCTGGAGTTAAATTACCCAAATTACAAATTGATTATTCTTATGCACACTTTAGCAATTTTGAAAATGATGATTGGGATACACATAGAATTTCAATTATGCTTACATTAGAAGAACCAAAGTATTCGAGAGATGGATTATAATACGTGAAACATCAAACGTTAAATGTGAAAATTATAGATTTAGGAAAGAAAGAAAAACTCCAATATTTTATTGGAGTTTTTTTATTTGTTGTGATTACAATATTTGTTACAAGCTGTAGTTCAAACAAATATTCTCATGCTGACATTGACAAATATTTGACTAACCAAAGAGTAAAAGCAAAAACTTCCCCAATATCTTTACAAGTCCCACAAGGCTGGCATGTTGTTGATGCAAATAACGAAGTATTTATAGACCTACTATTTGTGCGAAATGATTTAAATGTATCACTTAGCTTAATTCCTTTCCATTCTAATTCCAGTTCAAATAATTTGGAGAAAAATTTTGAAACGAGCATTTTGCTCAAGACGACTAAGTATAAAAATAAAATTTTAATTGTAAAAGAACCTCCTCAAAAGATTGGCGAAAAAAAAGTGCTTGCATATACTTTTTCTGTTGATGGAAAGAATTACAGAGTAATGTTATTTGACCATAATAGTAAATCTTATGAATTAACTCTCTTTGGAAACACAAATATTACAATTGAATATTTTATTCAGGAAATTGTAATTTTATCTGCTAAATAGTTCCTTCGGTTTTATTCAATTGTGGTTCCTTAACATTTGGGGGATTCCAGCCAACAATTGATCCAGATTTGATTTTTGAAAAATATGGAGATAAAGTTGCTCCTGGTAATGTTCTAACATTATCCTCAATAATTATTGGACCCATTCCAGTTCCAGCACCAATTTTACAATTATTACCTATTTCAATTAAACCATAACGAAATTTGCCTGCTCCTTCATATGCATGAACAGTAAGTCGTGTAAAAGCGCCAAGTAAAGAATTTTCTCCAATAAAAATAAGCTCTGGACGAAAGTGATCTAGCCAAACTAATTGCATAATTTCGCTTCCTTTTCCAACATGAACTCCCATCCAACGATATAGCTGGTTTTTAAAAGAAGTACCTTTTAATATAAATGACAAAACAATTTGGAATGCCAATAGAATTCTTCTTCCAAAAGGTAAATTGAGTTTTCGCCAATTTATTGAATTGGCTTCCTCTGGCGAACCGAGTCCGCTAATTGTGTAATGCCGGCGTATAGTAGAAAAAAAATTATTCAAATTTTCCATTCCTTTGGTAGTTTTAGGATTCAATGTAGCAACATCAACTCCTTTTCCGCCAGAAGTTTTGCTTATTAGGATTGTCCTATTTTTCTTTTTAGCAAACTTAATTGAACGAATTATAATTTCGGTAGTTACTAACTTAATAACTTCTTCAGGTGATTTGTTTTTATATTTTTTCATATTTACAATATAGTTGTGATTGAAAACATTTTAAACTATGAAATATTTTAAGCTAATTCTACGGTTGCAATTATTTTATTTTTAGTTTAACAAGACATATAAAATATCAATTCAGAAAATCCAAAATATTAATAAAAACAAAAGCAACATTTTCTTGTTTAATTCATCTCTTAAATTAATCAAACTTATTAGAATGAGTGAAAATTATTCCAGATTCTTTAAAAACTTAATAAAACATTAAAAAAGAAATATTATGAAAAAAGTTATAGTTCTCTTTCTGTTATTTGCTACCATTATTTTACCACAAACAAGTGATGAAAATGCAATTCAGAAGCTAATGCTCCAATCAAAATATGCCCAAGTAATTTCATTTCTTGAAAATAAGGAGACTAACTCTGAGGAACTTTCTTACAGTGAACAATTTTATTTGGCAATTTCATATCAAAGATTAGTAAATCATAATAAAGCAATTAGAATTCTTTCATTTATGAGTAAAAAAAACAATGATGATGTAAATACTTTATTTGCAATGGGTGAAAGTTATAGAGCGCTAGGTAACGATAGAGCTGCTATTGGAATTTATAGTAAAGTAATTGAAAAAGATAGTTCTAATATTATTGCAAGAATTGAGTTAGCAAAACTTCATATTGAAATGAAGAATTATGATTCTGCCACTAATATTTATAACTATTTAGTTTTACAGGATAGCAGCAATGCATATTATTTGAGAGAATTTGGATATTCGTTATACAAGCTTGATTCAAATAAGGAAGCTGGAAAATATTTAAGAAAGTCACTTATGGTTAATAAATATGATCCCAAAACAGCTTTATGGTTGGCTAAAATATTTTATGATAATGAACAATACGGTGAATCCCTTAATCTAATTAATGAATCACTGAATTATAATCCAGTTTATTTACCACTTAACAAGCTTAAGGCAGAAACACTTTATAAAATGCAATTATATAATTCAGCTGCTGTGCAATATCAAAATTTAATAACTCTTGGTGATAGTACTTCTACAGTGTTTCAAAAATTGGGCTTATGTCTATATTCTTCCGTAGCAGCGCAAGACACTTTGGCGGAAAAAGAGAAAGTGAAAAAAATTAAAGAAGCAATTGAGGCATTTGAAAAATCTAATATTCTTGATAATTTTACAAATCCGCTAACACTTACATATCTTGGCTTTTGCTTCAAAACTTTGGAAGGATATACAACAGCAATTGTCTATTTGGAAAAAGCACTTAGTGCAATGACACCAGATTATATTGATAGAGTATATTCAAATCTTGGTGCCTCTTACGAACGGACAAATAATTATTCAGAGGCGATTAAAGCTTTTTCAAAATCCTTAGATTACTCAAACGAAAATCCAAGTACAATATTTCGTCTTGCTGCCGTTTATGACAGATTTTATGAAGATAAATCAGTTGCGCTTGCATACTATAAAAAGTATCTAAAAAAAGTAGACTCCCTAAATGATGAAACTACAGAGTATTCTGAAAGTAGAATTGAAAAATTAGAAGAATATTTGCATTTCAGAAGGAAAAAATAAATATCGAAAAAGTTTTCAGCACATAGCAACATTTCTTAGTTTAAATCATCTCTTTTTTAAACTAAATGTAAAAGTGTGACGAAATCTGCAAATAATATTGTTCAATTCACAATTTCTTATAATCACTATAAAGATGGTGTTTATAATTACATACTCAAAATGGTTGGCAATAGGATGGTTTGTGACGATTTAGTCCAAAATGTGTTCTTAAAATTATTTGAAAATCTTGATTCAATAAAAAATAAAGAAAGTATTAAATTCTGGATTTACACAACAGCACGAAATGAAGTTTATGGATATTTTAGAAAAAAGAAAATTGATATATCAAAATTCGTGAGTGAAGATTCATCAGATGTGAAAGTTAATTCCAAAGAAAATCTTGAATATCAATTTGAGTTGAAAGAGATGAAGAAACTAATACTAAACGAGTTGGACCATATTTCAATAGAGCAGAAGGAAATATTTCTTCTTAAAGAATATGGTGGATTAAGTTATAAGGAAATTTCAGTTATTTCTAATATTGATGAAAATTTAGTGAAAAGTAGATTATACAAAACACGACAGAAGTTGATAAGCAAACTTGCAAAAATTATATAATAATAATTAATATATATGTCATTCCCGCATGGTTTAAGCGGGAATCTTATAATTATTTGGAGATTCCCGATAAGATCATTCGGGAATGACACTGAGTAGGAGAACAAAAATGAGTGAAGATAAAATAAAAGACTTAATAAATAAATACTTTGACAACGAACTTGATAAAAGCGAAGAAGTATTTATGTTTACGCAACTTTCGCAATTGGAAAGTGCCCGCGAATATTTTAAGCAAATGAATGTATTAAGCGAAAATTTGCAAAATACATTTGAGGAATTCCCAATTGGATTGGAAGAGCGGATACTTAACAAAACTTTTACAGAAGCTGGTAAAAACAAAAAATTCCAATTCAATTTTCAATCATTATTTGGTTATGCGTTTTCAGTTGTTTTGTTAATTATATCACTCTTTGTTTATACGCAATCAATTGAATACAAAAAAGATATTGAAATGAACGTTCAGCAAATAAATCAACAAAGTAAAATGTTGGAAATGATGTTTAACGCACTTCCACAAACAGAAATTAGAGCAAAATTTGAAAATGAAGTAGTAATTAGACCAACAATATGAGGTAGATATGAAAAAGTTAATTTTAGTTTTAGTAGCAATAATTGCACTATTTGCTTGTGAAGAGAAAAGCAAAATTGAAATTATTAAAAATTATGATAGCGAATATCATGAAGTAACAACATATAAAATACTTACACAAAATCTAATTCCTGCAGAAACTAAAAAGCAAATGAATCTTGAGGTGAATGAAATATTTTCAAAAACTAAATGCGAGTTTCAAAGTAAGCCAGAGAACTATTTATACAAATTATTTATTGGGCAGGATGGAGAGATAGAAAAAGTTGAAGTGCCTGTATCAATGAACGAAAGTGAAAACACATCATTTCTGAACAAAATGAATAATTGGAAATTTGGGAAATATGTTGAAGATGGTAAAGCGCTCGACTATCAAATTACAATTACTATTATGAAGGTAACAAGAAAGGATGGAACCACTTTTGCAACAACAATTGGAAATGAAGGCGACCTAATTGACGAGAAAGTCTTTTTTGTTGCAGTAGAAGAAATGCCTTCACCAATTGGAGGAATTGCAGCGATTCAAAAAAATATTACTTATCCAGAAATTGCAAAAAGAGCTGGAATACAAGGGCGAGTTTATGTAAAGGCTTTTATTGATTCAACAGGAACTGTGGTGAAGGCTGAAGTATTAAAAGGAATTGGTGCTGGTTGTGATGAAGTTGCAGCGAGTGCAGTAAAAAAAGTTAAATTTACTCCAGGTAAGCAAAGAGGGAAAGCTGTAAATGTTCAAGTTACGGTTCCTATTTTATTTAAGTTGGATGATACAGTTAGTGAGATTAAAAAACCAAAAGCTAAAGATGAAATACTCTTAAAAGAAACAAAAGATGAAAGTCAAAATGGTTTAGCGAAACTGAGCGGAAAATTAATTTCACAAGATGGTGGATTGCCTGTTGTTGCTTCAAGTATATATTTTGAAGGGACAAAATTGGGATGTGCTACAAATGAGAAAGGTGAGTTTTTTATTTCCAAGATACCACAAGGCGAATATAATTTACTAGTTTCTAGTAATAGTGCTACACACAACATGGGTAAAATAAAAATGACTCCAGACAAAACAGAAATAGTTGAATTGATAATTGCAACGAAAGAATAAAATTTTATCCCTACTCCTTGACCTATCTCTAAAAGCAGATTAAGATTAGGAGTAAGAATTAAGATTAAGATGGAAGTGAGATGCAAACCATTTCCATCTTTCATTTTGTTTTACTGAATAAACTGTTGATAATGTTCATATCTATAAAAAATATCACGGACGTACTTTGCAGTTTCTTTTCCTTTTGCTGAACCATTTCTAACAACTTTGTCCTTATAATATTTGGGATAAGCTTTTTGCAACAAATAAAATTCAACATTGTCGAACCAAATATTTTTATCAGCACCATATTTTTCTGCTAATTTGCGTGCATCTTCAACGTGACCTTGTCCAATATTATATGAAGCCATAACAAACTTCATTCTTTCACTAGAATCTGGAATTTCAGCTTTCCAATTTTTACATAATAATTTTAGATATTTAACACCAGCTTCTAAATTATCATAAGTACTTGAAAGACTATCTATCCCAAATTTTTGTGCAGTAGCAGGCATTAGCTGCATTAACCCTGTTGCTCCAGCAGTTGAAGTTCTATTAGGACGAAATTGCGATTCTTGATAAATTAATGAAGCAAGCAAACGCCAATCCCAGTGCAATGTATTTGCATATTCCTTAATTAGATTGTCATATTCTGAAATATTACCGCCAGTCATTGAAAAGTAATCGCTTCTATACCTTTTCCTAAAAGAATATTTGTTATCAAAATATTTTTGGTAAATGACATAATAATCAGTTGTTTTTTTAATATTGGCTAACCAATTATTAATTTCATTTAACAATAATGGAGAATCTTTTCTAACTGCCCAAGCAATTTTTTGAGGAAGTGAAATAGGGAGATTGATATCAATATTTTGATATTCGAATTGAAGAAGTCTTGCAATTTTTTCATCCTCAATAGTATAGTCAATCTCGCCGTTAGAAACTTGCCCTATTAAATCCTCAGAAGTTAAACTATCTGGTGCAACAATTATATCAATATCAGCACCAAGTTCTTCAGACAAATTTTTTAATCGATTAATAGAAGGTGAAACTTTTGCAACATGAATTATTTTCCCAACTAAATCAATTGGTGAGCGAATTAGCATAGCATCAATTTCGTGAAGTTTCATATTTCGCCAATTTATTGGCTTGCGTTGAATTAATACTTGACTTGAAGTAGTTAAATGGTCAACAAACGAAACAATTTTTTTTCTTCTTTTTGTAACAATTAAGTTATCGGCAACTAAATCACCCTCACCATTATTTAGCATTATAATCATTTCATCGTTAGTGCGGGCAATTTTAATTTCCAATTCCAAATTTAAATGTTTGGCTAACCGAGTAAGCAATTCATATTCATAGCCCATTGGAGTGCCATTATAAATAAAATAGCTATAAGCATTAAATCCTGTAATTGCTATAAGTTTTTTTCTAAATTTAATTTCTGGTAAATCGATGTTTACATTATATTTATATCGTGAGGAATAATTATTTTTGTTTTCAACTGTACAGCTAAAAAGTATTTGAATGCTTATAATTATAAGTAATATTTTAATTTTTGATTTCAGATAAACCTAATTTTAAAGTTGAAAATATATGTACTTATTGCCAAATTACAACAAAGATTTTGCAATATCAATATTGATTAATATTGAAATAATTTGATTAAGGAATAAAATTATAAAGGAGAATTAGCATGTTTAAAAAGCAGACTATTTTATTATTAATAATAGCAATATTTGGAACTATTCAACTGTTTGCAAATCAACATATTTCTAAATTGCCCAAAGGCGTTTCATTACATTTATTAGATAATGGAATTGAAGTGTTGTTAATTGAAAATCCAGCACTGCCAATGATTGGAGTTAACACAGTTGTAAAAGTTGGTTCTGCATACGAAACTTTTTCCACGAGTGGAATGAGTCACATGCTTGAACATTTGTTGTTTAATGGAACAACAAAATTGAACCAACGTGAACTTTATGATTTAACAGACAAAATTGGTGGATATAATAACGCAAACACATCCGAATATTTTACTAATTTTATGATGGTTACTCCAGCCGAAAATATTAAGGAAGGTATGAAAATACAAGCTGGAATGTTGTTCGATTCAACACTTCCACTTGAAAATTTTGAAAAAGAAAAGGGAATTGTTCTTGAAGAAATTGCTAAATCACTATCCAATTCCAAAGAGCAATTATATAGAAATGTAATTGATGTAATTTATGATGGACACGCGCTCTCATTGCCAACATTAGGTACTTATGAAACAATAAAAAATATGAATAGAGATTACGTTTATGATTTTTATAAAAATAATTATGTACCCAATAATATGGTAATGAGCATAATTGGTAATTTTAAAACAGATGAAATGTTACAATCAGTAAAAGAAATTTACGGAAGTGTTCAACCTGGAATTGTTAAACGAACAAATTTTCCAGAATGGAGCACAGGTTTTAACCCAGCTAAGACATTCAACAAAAAATTAGTTAACCATCGCTTTTATAAAGGCGATAAAACACAACTTCAACAGTTCTATTCAGTTGAAAATTATTCTGCTGATTTTTTCAGTCTTCTTAATTTGTCGTTAGAAAAAGCAAAAGATAAATTTGAGAGTAAATTGATAGAAAAATTTGCAAATGAAATAGAAAGCGTTTCGTTTACGCTTCATAATTTTCCAGTTGAAAATTTTATTGAAGTAAATTTAACTTTAATTAATGAACAAAATATTGATGCAATTTCAAAATATCTTGATACAGAATTTAGAAAACTAAAATTTGCACTTACAGATGAATCAATTTCTACCGAAGCAATTAAAGTAAAATCCGATTTTTTACGTCAAATTGAAAAACCCCACATGTTTGGAATTTATAATGCAAATCTTATTGCCCAAAATGGTCTTGATGCAATAATTGACGCATTTAGTGGAAATGGAATATTAGAAGCTGGCAAAAAATTAACCAATTTTGCTATTACAGCAGAACCTCAAATAATTATTCAGCATCCACTAAAAAACAAAATGGTTGAAGAAAATTTAGATATTAAAACAGATATATTTGAAAATGGTGTTACAAATGCGGTAGTTATTGCAAAGCAAAATATAGCAAGTGAGTTATTATCTATTCATTATATGTTTAAATATAAATCAGATTTTGAAAAAAAATATAGGAATGATGTTGCAAAAAAATGGCACGAAGCTTTTGGCGAGCGAATGAAATCAACAGAAAACCAAAACAAAAGCTCAAAATATGGACTTAACTTTGTGGTAAATGATAATCCTTTTATTCCAATGGATAATATTTATTTAAGTCCAACTTTTGGGTATATCAGAGTTGAGGGACTTGCAAACGATATAAAAGGTGCAATAAAATATCTTAACGAAGAAATGCTATATTTCATTCCAACAGAAGAAGAATTTAATAATGTAAATAAATCAAATGGTGGAATGCCTGCAATGATGGGTGAAAAAGATAAAAGCAAGCAGATGTACGAAGAGGCATACGAGTCTTTAATACTTGAACCTGTTATTGAAACAAAGGATATTAAAATTTTAGATTACAATAAATTTTTGCAATTTGGTAAAGAGTATTTTACACCAAATAATGTAATTATTTCAGTAGTATCTAATGAATCTCCAGATGTTATAAACAAATTATATGCCGATTTTTATTCTGAAACCACAAACAGATTTAGTGGTTTGGCCAAAGAACGAGGAATTGTTAAATGGAATGAAGCAAAAAAAATTGAAAAAGATGGCGGTGGTGAGCAATCACAAACCTTTTTTGGATTTGTAAGAAATTATGATAAAAACGATGAGGCTGCGTTAACAATCCTTTCTCTTATGCTAAGCGATGATATTTCATTTAATATTCGAGAAAAACAAGGATTGGCATACAGAATGGCAAGCGGAATTAAAATGATAAATGATAAAGCTCTTTTCTATGTTAATGTTCCAACTCAACCTAAAAATGTAGAAATTCTTTTGCCACAATTTGCAGGACTGTTTAATACAGAATTTGCTGATAGTAAAACAGATATCGATATTGAAAAAACAATTAACATGTATTTAGGTAAAATGATGTTCAGAAGGCTCTCGAGCATAAACCAAGCTTATTATTTAGCGCATTCTTATTATTATAATGGAAAAATTACAAGCGATGATGAAAGACTTAAAGCTATTAAAAATACAAAATTAGAGGATGTTAAAAGTGTTGCAAGAAAATATTTGAGGGTTGAAAATCCAGTTGAAATTATTATTCATTAAAAAATGACAAATCCAGTTTTTTATGATTATTTTGAAAATGAATGATATTATTTAAATAAGTAAAAATTTTCTTAAAGATTTGTATTCAAATAAATATTAGGTATAGAAATGATAAAAAAAATATTATTATTAACATTGGGTGCATTTGTTGCAAATGCACAAACCAATTTAATTCACCACGAAATTAATGCTGTGGTTAAGCCAATTAATTATTTTATTTCTGTTATTGATGAAATCACAATTCCAGAAGCTCTGATTAAGAATAAAATTAAGTTCAAACTTTTCAGTGGACTAATAATTGAAGAAAACAGCACAATTATGAAGTTGGATGAATTTGAAAATGCTGAAGATATAGGTATGGATAAGGATAATGTAAATGCTGATAGCAAATTAAAATTAAATCTTTACCAAATAAATATTCCATACGATTACAAAGGTGATTTCAAATTTAAAATTAAATATAGCGGGAAAATTGAATCACCAATTAAACAAAGCGAAGAAAATTATGCTCGTGGATTTAGTGAATCCCTTGGAATTATTTGGGAAAAAGGAATTTACCTTGCTGGCTCAACATATTGGGTGCCATATTTTGATAATGAATTAATCACATTTAATTTGACAACAACCGCCCCAAAGGGGTGGAAAACAATTTCTATCGGCTCACGAATAATTGATGAAACGACTGAAAAAGAGCACGTTGATAAATGGGAATCACCAACCCCCCAAGAAGAAGTGTTTTTAATTGCAGCACCATTTACAGAATACTCGTTTTCAATGGGTTCAATAGACGCAATGGCATTTTTACGCACTCCAGATGAAGGTCTTGCAAATAAGTATTTAGAAACAACTGCTCAATATATGGAGATGTATCGTAAACTTGTTGGACCATATCCTTATACAAAATTTGCTTTGGTCGAAAATTTTTGGGAAACCGGTTATGGTATGCCGTCATTTACCTTGCTGGGAGAGAAGATTATTCGATTTCCATTTATTTTGCATTCATCATATCCGCATGAGTTACTTCACAATTGGTGGGGAAATTCAGTTTATGTAAATTTTGAAAAAGGCAATTGGTGCGAAGGAATCACTGCCTATATGGCAGACCATTTAATTAAAGAGCAACGTGACCAAGCTGTTGAATATCGTAGATCAACTTTACAGAAATTCACAAATTATGTTACTGCTGAAAATGATTTTCCACTTAGTAAATTTTTGTCAAGATTTGATGAACCAAGCGAGGCAGTTGGATATGGTAAAAGTTTAATGTTTTTTCATATGCTTCGAAGAAAAGTGGGCGATGAATTATTTATTAAAGGAATACAAAAATTTAACAGAGAAAACAAATTTAAGCGTACTTCGTTTGATGATATTAGACTTGCATTTGAAGAAGTTACAGAACAAGACTTAAAATGGTTTTTTAAACAATGGGTTAATAGAACTGGAGCTCCAGAAATAGTTTTAAAGGATGTGACAACAAAAAGTATTCGTGATTTCAACAATGTGTCATTTACACTAAAGCAAATCCAAAATGAAGAAGTATTTTATATTGATGTTCCAGTTACTGTTGTTGCTGAAAATGGAACACATACAGAAATATTTCAAATGAATGAAAAAGAAGTTAAGTTCAATTTTACTTTAAAGGAAAAACCTATTGAATTATTAGTAGATGAGCAGTTCGATTTATTTAGAAAACTTGACCCAATGGAAACACCACCAACTTTTACAAAACTATTTGGAGCTCAAAAAACAATTGTTGTATTGCCAGTTAATAATAAAGAATTATATAAAAATTTTATTTCAAAGTGGATAAAAGGCGAAGAGAAAAAATATGAAATTGTAAATGATTCTGAAATTAAAAGCCTTCCAATAGAAAATACTGTCTTAATTTTAGGATTAGACAATAAATTTGCTTCTGTTATAGAAAGTGGAATTAGTGGATATAACTCGATGATGAGTTTGAACAAAGTAATATTTGAGAAAAAAGAAATAAGAACAGAAAACAATAGTTTCTTTTTAACGGTTATAAATCCTAAAAACAATAATGAAGTAATTGGTTTATTTTCAATTGGCAATGAAAAAGCGAGTGATGGAATTGTAAGAAAACTTCCCCATTATGGAAAGTACAGCTACCTTGCATTTTCGGGTGACGAACCAACCAATATAGAGAAAGGTCAATGGCCCGTTGTGGGTTCACCTCTTGCAAAAAAACTGGTTTCAAGAGCAAGCAATTCAAATGTGAAACTTGAAAAAAGATTGCCTCTTGCAACACTCGAACCAGTATTTTCAGCAGAAAGAATGATGGGAACAATTAAATATTTATCATCGGAAGAATTGAATGGACGAGGAATAGATAGTCCAGAAATTGAAAAAGTTGCAGAATATATCAAATCAAAATATGAGGAATATGGTTTGCAACATGGCGGCGATAACGGAACTTATTTTCAAACTTGGGAGCAAGACGTATTAAACAAAAAAAATGTTAAGCTCAAAAATATTATTGGAATTATACCAGGTAATGACCCAGAATTAAAGGATGCCCCGCTTGTAATATCGGCACATTATGATCATATAGGAATTGGTTGGCCTGATGTTAAAAAAGGGAATGAAGGAAAAATACATCCTGGTGCTGATGATAATGCAAGTGGACTTGCTGTGATGTTAGAATTAATTAAAACTACCGCAAAATCACTTAACCCAGCACGCACAGTTATATTTGTTGCATTTACTGGCGAAGAAGCGGGATTAGTTGGGTCGCGCTATTTTGTTAGTAATTATAAAAACTATCCTATTGAAAAAATTATTGCAAACTTAAATCTTGATTCAGTTGGAAGAATGTTCAATTCAAAATTGATTGTTTTAAACAGTAATTCAGCACGCGAGTGGAAGTTTATTTTTATGGGTACAGAATATACAACTGGTGTTGCAACCAAGTTATCAACTCAAGATCTTGATGCAAGTGACCAAGTAGCTTTTTTAGAAAAAGGTATTCCAGCAGTACAGTTTTTTATTGGACCAAATGAAGACTATCATAGACCAACAGATACAATTGAAAAACTGGACCCTTCTGGATTAGTAAAAACAGCCACAGTTGTAAAAGAAACATTGCTTTATCTTGCAGATAGAAAAGAGCCAATGGCATTTACTGGTAAAGCAAAGGAAGTAATTACAAATGGTAAAATTCCAGTTGGAAAAAGTGGAAAGAAAACCGCCACTGGTTTTATGCCAGATTTTGCTTACACTGGTGATGGTGTAAAAGTAGCTGCAGTTTCGGAAGATTCACCGGCTGAAACTGCTGGAATTTTAAAGGGAGATATTATTAAAATTTTTGATGGACATGAAGTTAAAGATTTGAAAATTTATACTAAATATTTATATGCTAGAAATCCTGGCGATAAGGTTAAAATTACTATTGAAAGAAATGGCGAGTTAAAAGAAGTTGAATTAATTTTAAAGGAAAGATAAATTTTATATAAAAGAAGAGATGAGGCAATTCGTCTCTTCTTTATATCAATAAAACGTTACGCTGTAATCAATAAAAACACCATTTTTATAATTAAACTTTGCACTAAAAAATTCATCTTGAAATAACCAATCGATAAAATGTTTATCACCTTCCCAAAGATTTAATTTATGAAGTTCACTGTTTTCAATCCATTCTAAATGACCTTCGTTAGATTCAATTAATTCGCCTTCAAATTCTGGAATAGTAAAAACAAAAACATACCAATCGTCTTTGCCGTCAAACATTGGAAAAGTTAAGTGACCTTTTAAATTTAGTTTTTTTGCATCAAGGCCAGATTCTTCTTTCAACTCTCTAATTGCACAATCTTCTGGAGATTCGCCCAATTCAAATTTACCACCAAGCCCATTCCACTTTCCTTTGTGATAATCATTTTCCTTTTTATTACGATATAACATAAGAGTTTTATCGTCCTTTTGTGCATATAGTAAAGTAGCTAGTTTCATAATAAACTCATTAGTAATTATTATTCATCGAGATATTTATTTAATAATAAATAGCGTTTAACATAATCCGTAATTCCATCTTCTAATGATACAATTTCATTATTGTAACCGATATATCTAATTTTGTCAATATTGGCTTCGGTAAAATATTGATATTTTTCCTTAAGCTCGGCGGGCATATCAATAAATTCAATATCAACTGGTTTTCCAACAGCATTAAAAACGGCAGTGACTAAATCAACCCAAGTGCGTACTTTACCAGTTCCAACATTAAAAAGTCCGTTAATATTTTTGTTTTTATAAAAGTGCAAAGTCATATCAACGGCATCTTTTACATAAATAAAATCACGTTTTTGCTCACCATCTTTATAACCATCTTTGTAAGATTTGAATAATTTAACAGAACCAGTTTTCATAATTTGTCCAAATGATTTATGAACAACACTTCGCATATCGTCTTTATGATATTCGTTTGGACCATAAACATTGAAGTATTTGAGACCAACAACTTCTTCATTATACCCTGTTTTATGAAGCCATAAATCGAGCAAATGTTTTGAGTAACCATACATATTTAGTGGTCTAAGACTATTTAAATTAAGCTCATCATCAACATAACCCATTGAACCATCCCCATAAGTTGCAGCAGAAGAAGCATAAATAAATCGAACACGATGAGTAATGGCATATTTAACAAGGTCCTGAGAATAGTGATAGTTATTCTGTAGCAGGTAATCAGCATCTTTTTCGGTTGTTGAAGAGCAAGCACCTAAGTGAAAGATTGTATCAACTTCAAAAGGCAAAGCATCATTTAAAACAAGCTCAATAAATTCATTTGGATGATAAATATCGATGTACCTAAGTCCAACAAGATTTTTCCATTTTTCATCATGCCCCAATTCATCTACAATAATTATTTCTTCTTCATTCATCTTATTTAATTTCCAAATCAAAGCGCTTCCTATAAAACCAGCACCACCAGTTACTATTATCATATCTCACTCCAAATAATTCTTAAAACCAATTAAAGCAAATTTAGGTATATTTGTATTTAGCTTCAAAGAAAATAGATTGTTTAGTTACAAAACCACATTTATTTTTAGCTTAAAATATTAAATTATGTCGGAAATATTATGAACAAAATAGATGAAATAAAAAAAATACTCAGTAAAAGAATAATGCTTTTAGATGGTGCAATGGGTACAATGATTCAAAAGCATATTTTAACAGAAAATGACTTTAGAGGAGAGCGATTTAAAAATCACAAAGTGAATTTAAAAGGAAATAACGATTTACTATCACTTACTCAACCAGAGATTATTTTAAATATTCATCGTGAATATCTAAAAGTTGGTTCGGATATTATTGAAACAAATACATTTAACGGCACGTCAATTTCACAAGCCGACTACGAAATGCAAGAATTTGTTTATGAAATCAATTATGAATCGGCAAAACTTGCCAAAAAAGCTGCTGATGAGTTTAGTTTACTAACCCCAGATAAACCTCGTTTCGTTGCTGGCTCAATAGGTCCAACAAATAAAACGCTTTCTATGTCATCTGATGTGAACAATCCAGGTTTCCGAGCTGTGACTTTTGACCAAGTAAAACTAAGTTTCAAAGAGCAAGCAAAAGGTTTAATTGATGGCGGGGTTGATATTCTTTTGATAGAAACGGTTTTTGATACACTTGTTGCAAAAGCTGCTTTGGTTGGAATTGAAGAATTATTTGAAGAAATGAATTTAACAGTTCCAATTATGATTTCGGGTACAATTGTTGACCAAAGCGGAAGAACACTTTCTGGACAAACAACAGAAGCATTTTATATTTCAATTGCAAACACTAAAAATCTTTTAAGTATTGGATTAAATTGCTCGTTAGGACCCCAACAAATGCGCCCGCATATTGAAGAATTATCTCGAATTTCGGATAGTTATATTTCACTTTATCCAAATGCAGGCTTGCCAAATGAGTTTGGGGCTTACGACGAATCTCCAGAAGCAATGCGATATGTACTTAATGATTATGCTCAACATGGTTTTTTTAACATCATTGGTGGATGTTGTGGAACTACTCCAGAACATATTAAAGCTTTTAGTGATATGATTGAAAACATTACTCCTCGCAAACCACAAAAAATTGAAAAATATTTGCGATTAAGTGGAATGGAGCCATTAATTATAAATGATAATTCAATTTTTGCTAATATTGGTGAACGGACAAATGTTGCCGGTTCACGAATGTTTGCACGTTTGATTAGAGAGGAAAAATATGAAGAAGCACTGGTAGTAGCTCGTGATCAAGTTGAGGGTGGTGCTCAGATTATAGATGTGAATATGGATGACGCAATGATTAATTCAGAAGAATCAATGACGAAATTCTTGAATATGATTTCATCCGAACCAGATATTGCAAAACTTCCAATTATGATTGATTCTTCCAAATGGTCTGTTCTTGAAGCTGGATTAAAATGCATTCAAGGAAAGGGTATTGTAAATTCAATTAGCTTAAAGGAAGGCGAAAATGAATTTAAGTATCATGCAAAAATAATAATGGAGTATGGTGCCGCTTTAATAGTAATGGCTTTTGATGAAGCTGGGCAAGCAGATACTTACGAAAGAAAAATTGAAATATGCGAACGAGCTTATAAAATATTAGTGAATGAAGTTGGATTTCCAGCAGAAGATATAATTTTTGACCCAAATATTTTTGCAATTGCTACTGGGATGGATGAGCATAATAATTACGCAGTAAATTACATAAATGCAACAAAATGGATTAAAAAAAATCTGCCTTATGCAAAAATTTCTGGAGGTGTAAGTAATCTTTCATTTTCATTTAGAGGAAATGATAGAATACGCGAAGCCATGCACTCTGCATTTTTATTCCATGCCATAAAAGCTGGTATGGATATGGGAATTGTAAATGCGAGTCAATTAGAAGTTTATGAAGAAATTCCAAAAGATTTATTGGAGCATGTTGAAGATGTAATTCTAAACCGAAGACCAGATGCGACAGAGCGTTTAATTGAAATAGCTGAAACCGTAAAGGGTGATTTTAAGGATGAAGCTAAAGTGCTTGAATGGAGAAATACAGATGTTGAAGAGCGTCTTAAACACTCTTTAATAAAGGGAATTACAGAATTTATAGAATTAGATGTTGAAGAAGCTCGCAAGAAATATAAATCCCCAATTAGAGTTATTGAAGAACCACTTATGGATGGAATGAATGTAGTGGGCGATTTATTTGGAAGTGGAAAAATGTTTTTGCCTCAAGTTGTTAAAAGTGCTCGTGTTATGAAAAAGGCAGTTGCATATTTGCTCCCATATATTGAGGCAGATAAATTAATTTCTGGAAATACTGAAAAGGCTGGCAAAATTCTATTAGCAACTGTTAAAGGTGATGTGCACGATATTGGCAAAAATATTGTTGGAGTTATTTTAAGTTGTAATAATTATGAAATTCTTGATCTTGGAGTAATGGTACCAAGTGAGAAAATATTAAAAGCTGCTATTGAAAATAATGTTGATATTATTGGACTTAGTGGATTGATAACCCCATCTTTGGAGGAAATGGTTCACGTTGCTTCCGAGATGGAACGAATGAACTTTAAAATACCTTTATTAATTGGTGGGGCAACTACTTCAAAAGCACATACTGTTTTAAAAATTGCACCTCAATACTCTAAAACAACAATTTATGTTATAGATGCTTCTCGAAGTGTACAAATTGTAAGAAATCTTTTGAATAAATCAACAAATGTTAGCTATTATCAAGAAGTTGCTGCAGAATATGAAAAGTTTAGAGAGGAGTATTCTAAACGAACAGATAAGAAAGAGTATATTTCTATTAGTGATGCCCGAGTTAATAAACTGCAAATTAATTGGAATGAGCAAAATTCCGTTATTCCTCAAAAACTGGGAATTACCATTTTAAATGATTTTCCATTGGCAGAATTAGTTGAGTTTATTGATTGGTCTCCGTTTTTTAGAACTTGGGAACTGAAAGGAAAATATCCAGAAATATTTGAAGATGAAATTTATGGAATAGAAGCTCAAAAACTATTTGATGATGCAAAAGATTTACTCCAAAAAATAATTGACGAAAAATTGCTTACCGCAAATGGTGTTGTTGGACTTTTTTCGGCAAATTCAGTTGATGATGATATAGAAATCTATAAGGATAATTTGTCAAAAGAATTATTTGCAAAATTATTTACACTTCGCCAGCAAAATAAAAAATCTGAAAATTCTAACAATCTTGCTTTGGCAGATTACATTGCCCCAAAAGGAAGTGGCAAAAATGATTATATCGGAATGTTTGCTGTTACTTCTGGAATTGGAATTGAAAAAATAATTGAAAAATATCAAGCTGAGCACGATGAATATAATATAATTATGGTGAAAGCAATTGCTGATAGACTTGCGGAAGCATTTGCGGAACTTTTGCATAAAAAAGTTAGAACCGAAATTTGGGGATATGCAAAAAATGAAAATATTACTACAGAGGAACTGATTAAGGAAAAATATATTGGAATTAGACCAGCGCCAGGATATCCTGCTCAACCAGATCATACTGAAAAATTAACCATTTTTGAAATTCTTGATGTGGAAAAAAATACTGGAATTTTCTTAACTGAAAATTTAGCAATGTTTCCTGCTTCATCAGTTAGCGGATTATATTTTGCTAATTCGGAAGCAAAGTATTTTTCTATTGGAAAAATATCTAAAGATCAAGTTGAAGATTATGCATTGCGTAAACAAATGAGTGTAAAGATAGTTGAAAAATGGCTTAATTCTAACTTAAATTATTAAGCACAATTGAGAATACCTATCTAGTTACTAATTTATTAATACTAAAATAATACTTGTTACTTGTGGTATAGTTATATTTGATTATAAAATAAAAAGGAATATGTTGTGAATGCAAAATTAAATAAAGGCGATGAAGCTATTTATCAATTTCCACAAAATACTGATAAAAAAGTAAGAGGAACAATTGAGTTTTTAGGTGAAACTGTAATTCATTTTAAAACAGTTGAAGGCTATTCAATAAAAATAACTGAACAACACTTTGATAACATCTTACCAATTGAGAAAGCATAAAAAAACTTCGAAACCTTTTTACATTCTAATCGCAAATAAAAGTTAATCTTATTAAATTTAACTCAACTATTTAAAATAAATATTTGAGTTAAATATGATTACCAGACTGAAGTATTATGTAATTTTATTCTTTTTATCGGTTTCCCTTTTTGCTCAAACAAAATCTTGGGAAGAAGATTATTCCAAACAAGATTTTATGATTGAAATGAGAGATGGAAACAAATTATATACAGTTGTTTATGCACCAAAAGATAATTCTGAAAAATATCCTTTTCTCATAACGAGAACTCCCTATAGCTCAGGGCCTTATGAAAAAGATAAATACAGAAATATTCCAGAATATTTAATAGCTGAAAAATTTATTTTTGTTTATCAAGATGTTAGAGGAAAATTTATGTCGGAGGGAAAATTTGTGGATATGCGTCCATATAATCCCAACAAGATTGGAAATGAATTTGATGAGGCTTCGGATACTTATGATACTATTGAATGGTTATTAAATAATATTCCAAATAATAATGGTAAAGTCGGAATTTATGGAATTTCATATCCGGGATTTTATTCTGCAATGTCATTAAATAATTCACATCCAGCATTAAAAGCGGTTTCACCACAAGCCCCAATTGCCGATTGGTTTATTGGCGACGATATGCACCACAATGGGGCATTTACGCTTTCGCTTTCTTATGTCTTTTTTTCTAGCTTTGGTGTTGAACGATCAGAGCCAACTGCAAGTTGGAATACAAGGATTGTTGATTTAACAGGTGATTCGTATAATTATTTTTTAAAACTTGGTGCCCTAAAAAATGTAAATGATAATTATTTTTATAATTCAATAGCTTTTTGGAATGAAATAGCAAAACACGAAACCTACGATGATTTTTGGAAATCAAGAAATACATTAAATTATTTTGATGAAGTTAAACCAGCAGTAATGACCGTTGGGGGTTGGTATGATGCAGAAGATTTATATGGTGCCTTAAATACTTATAAAACTATAGAAGAAAAAAATCCAAGTGCAAATAATATTTTAGTTATGGGTCCTTGGTCACACGGTGGCTGGGCGAGAACAGATGGAAGCACATTTGGGGATTTATCATTTGGAACAAATACAAGTGAATATTATCAAAACAAGTTAGAATTGAAATTTTTCCAATATTATTTAAAAGATAAAGGAAGTCTCAATTTTCCAGAAGCAGTCATTTTTGAAACTGGAACAAATAAATGGAATGAGTTCACGGAATGGCCTCCTAAAAGTGCTAAAAAAGTGGATTTTTATTTTTGTGAAAATGGGAAGTTAAAAACCAATAAGTCAAACTTGGATGGGATATTTGCTGAATATATTAGTGACCCAACAAAACCCGTTCCATATACTGCAAAGTATCATAAAACTCGAAATATGTATAATAGAACTTTCCTTACTGAAGATCAAAGGTTTGCTTCCTCTCGCCCAGATGTAATTACTTTTGAAGGCGATAAATTAACTAAACAAATTACTTTGGTAGGAGAAATTGAAGTTGAACTTTTTGTCTCAACTTCGGGCACTGATTCTGATTGGATTGTAAAATTAGTTGATGTTTATCCAGATAGTTTAACCGAAACAAGCCCAGATGGTACAGCAAAGGCTAACTACCAAATGTTAGTCCGTGCCGAAATTATGAGGGGTAAATTTAGAAATAGTTTCGAAAATCCAGAACCATTTAATCCAAATGAAGTTACAAAGGTTAAATTTAAGCTCAATGATGTAAATCATACATTTTTAAAAGGACATAAAATGATGGTCCAAATTCAAAGTAGTTGGTTTCCACTTTTTGATAGAAATCCACAAACATTTTGTAATATTTACCAAGCTAATGAAAAAGATTTTGCCAAAGCAACTCAACGAGTCTATCATTCTAAAAATTATCCATCAAAAATAGTTGTAAGAGTTTTAGAGTAATTACTATTGTTGATTCACATTTGTACCTTCATTTCGAATCCCAGATGAAGTTTGTTGGGATGAGAGGGCCTAATCTCCCACATATTGAGATATCTTTCCTCAAAATGCTTGGTGACACAAAGCCCACATTCTAAATGATAATCTTAGTATTTACAACATTTCATTGTTTACTTAACATTATAAATAGTTATATCGATATAAATTGGAAATAACTATTAAATAATTGAATCTCGCACTAACAGCAGAATTGCAGATTGGGCAACAATAACCAATTTTTCGCCATCTAATTCAATTTCAATTGAATCTTTTTTTAAGAATAAAGCTTGGTCGCCTTCAATTGCTTCTAGTGGAATGTACTTTGTAGAGTTCGTGTTCTTCCATGTTTCATCTTCAGTTGGAGCCCCAATAGGATAACCTGGCCCAACTTTTAGCACATATCCACTATGAACTCTTTCCTTTTCAACTACACTTGGTGGTAAATAAAGTCCTCCTTGCGACTTTTTATTTCCCTCAAATGGGCGGATTAAAACTTTATCACCTACTAAAATTATTTTTTCTGTATCTATCATATTTTACCAATTTAATTATGCAAATATAGGTATTTGAAAAACACTTTGAATTTATGGGGTTGTTTTTTTTAAGTGAAATTAAGCATATTTTTTTTGTTAAAAATCATTAATTTTTAAACAATAAAAATTAATGATTTTAAGGAGGTTTTAATGCGTAAATTTATTTTTTTTGTTTCTGTTTTATTTATGTTTTCAAGTTCGGCAGCATTTTCACAGGAATATTTCCAAGATGTTACACGAACAGAATCATGGTACACATATTGGGGTCTTGGCTACTCAAGTATAAATTATCCTTCCGAGATCCAAAATTCTATTGATAATATTACTGACACTGATGGTGTATCTCACATTTCCCTAAATTTGGATTTACTGGGTATTTATTTTAATGTAACACCTAAAACAATTGCTGGAGTTATTATAAATGCTGTGGGTGATAGATATGAAATTAATGGTGATAATTTTCAAATAAATCAATATTTATATAGTGCAAGTGCAATGCATTATTTAGGTGAATATTTTGGAAGTGGTCCTTTTCTTCGCGCAGATATTGGTTTAGCAAAGCTGGTATTGGATAGTTCGGTTAGTTATACTGTTGGAAGTGATATTGGCTTTGGCTTTTTAGTTGGGGGTGGTTGGTCATTCGATTTTGGTGGGACAAGACTTTTGCTTAATGTTAATTATGCATATCGTGGTGTTGAAAGCCAAAAATATAATACAATTGGATTTTCTGTTGGTGGATTATTCTAAATTAATTTTTAAATCCTATAAATTTATAAATCCCAAATCTTCTGGTTTGTAAAAGGTTTGTTTTTTATCTTGAAGATTTGGAATTTATATTAAAATAATATTTTCCTATTTTAAATTTATTGTAACATTTTTTCTAATATCTTCTGAACTACTACCGATTAAAATTTCAAATTCGCCTGGTTCAATTTCCCAAGTATGTGTTCGTGGATTATAGAACGAGAATGCATCTTTACCAATTTCAAATTCCACGGTTTTTCCTTCACTAACTTTTAGGCTCACTTTGTCGAAAGCTTTTAGTTCTTTTATTGGACGAGGAAGAGAACAAGTTTTATCGGAAACATATAGTTGCACAATTTCCGCTCCGTCATAACTACCGATGTTTTTCACATTCAATTTTAGTTTTACAGTTTCTCCAATTGTGTATGTGGCTTTGTCGCTTGTTAAATTTGAATAATCATAGTTTGTGTAAGAAAGTCCGTAACCAAAAGGAAATCGTGGTTTGCTTTCGCTTTTATCCCAATATCTATATCCAACAAACAAGCCTTCGCTATAGTTTACTTTTAAATCTTTGTCATCGTCAAAATAGCTATTGTAAGTAGGATTTTCTTCTATTCTATATTCAAATGAAGCTGGCAATTTACCTGATGGATTTAGATTCCCAAAAAGAATTTCCGCTGCGGCAATATTTCCTTCTTGACCGGGATACCACGCCATTAATAATCCTTTTGCATTATTAATCCAACTATCCATTTCAACATTTCCACCAGAATTGAGCACAACAATTATATTTTTATTTACTTCTGCAATTTTGTTTATCAATTCGCTTTGTTTATAAGGCATTTCAAAGGTTCTATCAAATCCTTCACTTTCAGTAGAACCACTAAAGCCAACTGCCATAATTACAACATCTGCTTTTTTAGCTGCTTCAATTGCTAATTTGGGATATTCTTCGGGCTTAATTTGTTGCTGATATTTTACAACTCCCAATCTAATTTTTGCATCGCCCCCAGATTGATAATATTCCAAATCAATTTTGTACTCTTGCCCAGCATTTAGATAGCTTTCGTATTTTGCAGGACTATCGCCTTGATCGCGCCACATAGTTATTACTTCAACATCATCTAGAAACGCTTTGTAACCATCGTCACCAGAAACACCAATTAAATATAGACCAGATTCATTTGGTGTATAGAAACAACTAAATTTTGCAGAATAATCATTTTCTGGAATTTCTGGTTCATTCCACATATCTTCATTTGACAATTTTAAGTTTGTATAAAACTTTTTCAGTATTGGAGAGCCTTCAAGCTTTTTGCCTTTGAAATATTCTGCATTTATTCCCGTTTTCTTTTCCCCATTTTCATAAACATAGAATTCAAAGTTTTCAAACATATCTTCTGGAAATTTTATTCCAGTGTAAACTCCAGGTTTCCAACTAACATTAACATTTTCACCCGCAACTTTTTGAACTGCTTCCAGCAAAGACATTGGGTGAAGTGGATTAACAAAGGAACTTCCACCACCGCCAGTAATCGCCATATTTCCGTTTGGACCAATGATTGCAATTGTTTTAATTTTTTCTTTATTTATTGGAAGATAATTGTTTTCATTTTTTAATAAAACCATCCCACCTCTAGCAGCATCAAGAGCAGTTTTACGAACAAAATTTTCATCTAATTTGTAACCTTTGCTTATATCTGGATTTTCAAATAATCCAAAACGATTGTACTCGTTTAATATTCTTCTAATTTTATCATCAATTACTGATTCTTGTAAATCGCCATTTTTTATTGCTGGAATAAGAGTTTCAGCATTCATCATTTGTCCAGAAGGCATTTCCAGATCAAGTCCACCTTTTGCGCAACCTAAACCATCGTAAGTTGAAACCCAATCTGACATCACAAATCCTTCAAATCCCCAAGCACCTTTTAATATTTCATTATTCAAATAATCATTCTGCGAGGCATGAACTCCGTTAATTAAATTGTACGAAGTCATAATTGAAGCCACTTTACCTACTTGAACAGAAGTTTTAAATGCATGAAGATAAATTTCGTGAAGAGTGCGCTCGTCAACATCAGATGAAACATGGTGACGATTAAACTCTTGGTTATTTGCGGCATAATGTTTTGCAGTTGCCATAACACCTTCGTTCTGCATACCAATAATATATTCTTTAGCAATTTGTCCCGCTAAATATGGGTCTTCGCCTAAATATTCAAAGTTTCTTCCACACAGAGGCAAACGATAAATATTCATTGCCGGCGCTAGCATTACATGAACATTTTTAGCCCTTGCTTCTGAAGCAATTGCCTTTCCAACATTGTAACCCATTTCTTTATCCCAAGAAGCGGCTAAGTTAATACTAGCCGGATACGCTGTTGATTTCCCATAATTTCTTACGCCAACAGGACCATCTGCAAAGTGAATTTCTGGAATTCCTAATTTTTCGTAACCGCGAATATTAAATCCTTTGTATCCACCAATGAAAGCAATTTTTTCTTCCAAACTCATTTTTTTAATTTTATTATCAATATCTTCTTTGCTCACGTTTGAATTACCGCATGCAATTGTTGTAAATATTATCGACATAAATAACAAAAGTCGCGCTTTTAACATCCTAAATTTCCTTATTTAATTTGTGTTTTCAATGTTAACATATTTTAATTGATTTTGGCTTTTTTACTATAGTCCAATTTGAGTGCATCCATATATCCTTCGTTGGGAAAACAATTTTCAAATTTACATTGTTCAAGATATCCGTTTAATGCCAACTTAACTTTTACAATATCGGGACGATTTTCTCTTACACTTTTATATGTGCTTCTATCAAATTCGGCATAGCCATTAACTAAATCGTAATTTTCTGGTTTATTAAAATTAACAGGTCCTCGTGTGTTGTCCATTTTTTTGTATGGCCAGAAGTGCCAGCTAATAGAATTATCATCCAGTAGTTCACGAAATTTTTTTACCCAATCGTCATCGTTTTCACCAGATTCTCCCATATAAATTGGCACATTGTGTTTATCTCTAAAATCAACATATTCTTGAATTTCTTTTTGAACTGGAGGCATCCAATATTTGTGGAATTCGTAAACTAATTTTTCATCAAATGGCTTGCCAAATACTGAAAAATCCGTATTCCATTTTGCGCCACCAAGAATGATAATATGATTTTGGTCAACTTCTCTAATTGAGGCAGTTATTTTTTTATAAAGCGGTTCTAAATTTCCGTTAAGATTTTCTTCTTCAAAATAGTGAGCAATTGGTTCGTTCAATAAATCGTAACCAAGAACTAGTGGTTCATTTGCATAATGACTAGCAATGCTTTTCCATATTTCAATAATTTGATTTTGCGAATCTTCATCAACCATTAGCCAAGGATAACCGTAACTATCATCAATGTTATCACCAGTTTGTCCACCAGGTGCAGCGTGCATATCTAAAACTATTGGCAGATTTTCAATTCTGCACCATTCTAGCAGACGGTCAATTAATTCAAATCCACGTGAGTTTGTATTCCACAAATATGTTTCATCACAAAAAAGTTTATAGTTGAATGGAACTCTTATTGAATTTACTCCACTTGCTTTTATAAATTTTATATCGTCATAAGTGATATAATTATTTTGGAATTCAATCCAGAATTTTTTTGTTTCTGCAGGTCCAATCAGTTCAGTAATTACATTATTTACGCGTGTTGGTGAGTTGGCTTTATTAAACTTAAACATGTATCCTTCAGGAACAAGCCAGTTTCCAAGATTTACACCTTTCATAACAAATACCTTTCCATCTCTATCTGTGATGTTTTTTCCATCAACTCCAAAATATTTTTGTTGTGCAAAAATTTGAGTTGTCAAAACTAAAATTAGTAAAAAACTTGTGATTAGGTTCATTTGATTCCCCAATTATTGATTAAATAAACTTGAATTTTCCTTAATTAAATACTCACGAATCATTTTCCCAGATTGCGATAATTGACTTTCGTTCCAACCACTTAAATTTGTAGTTGTTGGCAAAAGAGCTGCTGAAGATTCGTCTTTGTTCATTACAGACCAATTGCACCAACTTAAATTATATTGCTCAAGAAAATTCATCCAAATTTTTGATTCGGCTAAATTTATGTTTCCGTTTCCGCTGGCTTCACTTAATCCCCATTCTGAAACGAATAATGGAATTCCCGCATTAATTGATGAAAATGCTTTGTTTCGCAAATCGGCTGTGTGAGTGCTGGAATAAAAATGGAATACGTATGCAAGATTGTTGTCGTTAATTCGGTTATTTATAACATCCTCAACATCTTGCGACCAATTTGGAGTTCCTATAATAATTACATTTTTAGAACCATTTTTTCTAATTGTGTTTATTACTGATTCTGCATAAGGTTTTATTATTTCTTTCCAAGATACTGCCAAAGGTTCATTATATAATTCGTAGATGATGTTTGGCTGATTCCCATATTTAAGCGAAATATTATGAAAAAATGAAATTGCTTCGTTTGTATGACTTTCGGCGTGATGATCGTGCCAATCAATAATTACATAAATGCCAAATTTTATGCACGCATCAATTACAGAGCTTGCTTTTTGGAATTCCACAGAAGAATTTTCTAAATAACCTCCACCTTCAACACCCATTGCAACACGAATAACAGTGCACTTCCAATCATCACGTAACCATTTAATTGTCTCTTCGTTGTAATAATCATCGCCCCATTGACTCCAAAACAGACTCATTCCTCGAAGGACAATAATCTCTCCGCTTGAATCCACTAAATTTGTTCCGCTTATCGATAGCTGTCCATGTTTTTCAACTATTGAGAATTCTGTATTTTCATTTGTAATCCCTTCAGAATTACTGCACGATAATGTGAAAATCAAAATTACAAGTATTCTAAAAGAGCTTTTTAAAATATTATTTTGAAGCATATCTATTCCTTAAATTAAAGTATTTAATCTAAAAGGATGTCAATTTTTATTCCATTATTTATAAGAATAATTATTTACTTTTTGGGGAAAATAGTCGTATTTAACAAAACATAATTTAAGCGATTTACAACAAATTATTATTTTAATAAAAACCATTATTGATTTAAACAAAAAGATTGCTCAAATTATGAAATTGGTTAAATGTATTATCCAAAATATGATCTTTTTTAGACGTAAAAACCTAAAAGATAATTGCAAAAATATATATTTTAGTGTAACTTGAACTGTTAAGACATTTAATCCTTTTATTGAAATTAAAACTATATAAATAAAATAATGGAGAATTTATGGGTATTGACGAATCAAAACAAAATGAAGATAATGTTTCCGAAGCACAGATTGCTGTTCACTGGAAAGAAGAAGAGTATTTTGAACCTTCTGCACAATTTATTGCTCAAGCAAACTTAACCGATCCAAATGTTCTTGAGGAATTTGGTGAGGCTAATTTCCCAAATTGCTATGAAAAATATGCTGATTTACTTGAGTGGGATGAACGCTGGCACACAGTATTAGATTCCGAAAATCCTCCTTTTTTTAAGTGGTTTGTTGGTGGCAAACTTAATGCAAGTTATAATTGTGTTGATCGTCATTTGGCAAAATATAAAAATAAAACGGCAATCCATTTTGTTCCAGAACCAGAAAATGAAGCAATTATTCATATGACTTATCAAGAATTATATGTAAAGGTAAATGAATTTGCATCTGTATTGCAAGATTATTGTGGATTGAAAGCTGGTGATACTGTTACGCTACATATGCCAATGATTCCAGAAATTGTAATTACTATGCTTGCTTGTGCACGTATTGGAGTAATTCATTCGCAAGTATTTTCAGGATTTTCTGGCAAAGCTTGTGCCGATAGAATTATTGATGCAAAAAGCAAATATTTAATTACTACCGATTCATATTATCGTGCTGGAAATTTAATTGACCACAAAGAAAAAGCTGATATTGCTGTCAATCATGCCGAAGAGGAAGGTCAACATGTTGAAAAAGTATTAATATGGCAGCGATATGCTGGCAAATATTCAGCTCAAACACCAATGGTTGAAGGTCGCGATGTTTTTGTAAATGAAATTATTAAGGATTATTATCATAAAATTGTTGAACCAGTGAGCTTAAAAGCTGAAGACTCATTATTTTTAATGTACACATCTGGAACGACAGGAAAACCAAAAGGTGCGCAGCATTCAATTGGCGGATATTTGGCTTACGTTACTGGAACTTCAAAATATATTCAAGATATTCATCCCGAAGATGTCTATTGGTGCATGGCTGATATTGGCTGGATTACAGGACATTCATACATTGTTTATGGTCCGTTAGCACTCGGAGCTTCATCAGTAATTTTTGAAGGTGTTCCAACGCATCCAGATGCGGGAAGACCTTGGAGAATAGCAGAAGAATTAGATGTTAATATTTTCCATACTTCACCAACAGCAATTAGAGCTTTAAGAAGAGTTGGAGCAGATGAACCAGCCAAATATAATTATCACTTTAAGCATATGACTACTGTTGGCGAGCCAATTGAGCCAAATGTTTGGCGTTGGTATTATGAATTTGTTGGGAAAAAAGAAGCCGTTGTGGTTGATACATATTGGCAAACAGAAACAGGTGGATTTTTATGCTCAATTATTCCAGGCATTCACAAAATGAAACCTGGCAGCGCTGGTCCTGGTGTTCCTGGAATTTATCCAGAAATTTTAGATGAAGAAGGAACTCCGTTACCAAAAGGATGTGGCAAAGCTGGTAATATTGTAATAAAAAATCCTTGGCCTGGCAGAATGTTAACTATTTGGGGTGATGATGCTCGTTTTGAACGTCAATATTATCAAAGATATTGCAAGGATAGAGAAAGTAAAGATTGGCAAGATTGGCCATATTTTGCTGGTGATGGGGCTGTTGAAGCTCCAGATGGTTATTTCCGAATTTTAGGAAGAATAGATGATGTAATAAACGTTGCTGGTCACCGTTTAGGAACTAAAGAATTGGAGTCTGCAGCTCTTATGGTTGACGAAGTTGGTGAAGCAGCGGTGGTTCCTGTTCCAGACCCAATTAAAGGCGTTTTGCCTCATATTTTTGTCTCGCTAAAACCTGGCATTGAATCATCAAAAGAACTTGAAAAGAAAATTTCTGACATGCTTGCTTCCGAAATTGGACCAATTGCGAAACCAGGAAGAGTTTGGATTGTGCCAGATATGCCAAAAACTCGTTCTGGTAAAATTATGAGACGTGTTTTAGGTGCTATTGCAACGGGACAAGATACAGGGGACGTTACTACCCTGGCTAATCCACAAATTGTTGATGATATTAAAAAACTTTATTAATTCATTTTCTGGAGGTTCAAATTGTTTTTGTTTGAACCTCCATTTTGTTTATTTTTCTTATTATTAAATGAATGAAAAATCGAGGAATTAATGTTCCGTATAATAACCGAAGGAATGAATTACCAAGAGCATGTTTTATTAAAAAATGGTAAAGGACTTTTTCTAAAACCAGCCACAATAACTGATAAATCCAATATAACTTCCTTTATGTCACGCCTTTCTAAAGAATCATTACGAATGCGGTTTATGGCAGCAATTTCACAAGTCTCCGAAGATGTTATTAATAATTTGTGTAATGGCGATTTTAAAGATTCTGGTTGTTTGCTTGCTATTGATGGGGAAGGAAAGGAAGAAAAAGTTGTGGGATTAGGAAATTATATTTCGATGAACAATAACAGAACTGCCGAAGTTGCCTTTTTAATTGAAGATGCTTTTCAAGGACTTGGAATTTCCACTTTGCTTTTGGAAAGAATATCGGGTTTAGCTGCTGCTAATGGAATAATTGAATTTGAAGCTGAGGTTCTTCCAGATAACCAACAAATGATTAATGTATTCAAAAGTTCAGGTTTTGAAATTCATAAAGTTTGGCATTCCGATACTATTCACGTTGAATTTCCAGTTGATGGCGCTGCTGCATTATGGAAACGTACATCGTTACGTGAAAGAATTGCTGTTGCAAATTCACTATTCGCTTTATTGAGACCTAAAACTATTGCCGTTATTGGAGTTAACAAAGATTCTTCTTCAATAGGAAACATTATTTTCAAAAATATTCTTTCTGGAAATTTTGCTGGAACAGTATATCCCATTAACATGGAGGTTTCTTCTATAAATGGAGTAAGAGCATTACCAACAGTTTCACAATTGCCCGAAATTATTGATTTAGCAATAATCTCTGTACCAGCCGAAGAAGTATTTGATGCTGCAAATGAATCAATAAGAGCCGGTGCAAAAGCTATTGTGGTTGTCTCCATTGGCTTTGCAGAAGCGGGCATTGAAGGAATGCAAAGACAAAAGGAATTGGTAGAATTAGTTCGCACAAACGGAGTTAGACTTTTGGGCCCAAGTTGTTTGGGGCTTATGAATACAGACGAAAGCGTTCGTCTTAATTCAAGTCTTTTACCAAATTTAGCTCCAAAAGGCAAAATTGGCTTTTTTGCACATTCGGCTGCTCTTGGTTTGGTAATTTTAGAATATGCCCAATCTCTTGGACTTGGATTTACAACTTTTGTTTCAGCAGGAAATAGAGCAGATGTATCTGGAAATGATTTGCTTCAGTACTGGGAAGAAGACCCTAATACACAAATCGCAATTTTGTATTTGGAAACATTCGGAAATCCCAGAAAATTTGTACGAATAGCAAGAAGCATGAGTTACAAAAAACCAATTCTTTGTGTAAAAAGTGCACGCAGTGTTGCTGGTCGTAAAGCCATTGAAGAAAAAAGTGGAGGAATGACAGGTGGTGTTTTAGAAATTGAAGCATTGTTTCATCAAGCTGGGGTTATTCTTGCACCAACACTTGAAGAACTTTTTGATACTGCAATTGTACTTGAACATCAACCTTTGCCCGAAGGAAATAAAGTTGGTATAATAGCAAACTCTGCTGGAATGGCTACAATATTTGCTGATGGTTGCGAAGCAAATGGATTACAGCTTATCGAAAATTGTTTAATAAATCTTGGTGCCTTTGCTTCTGCCGAAAAATATGAAACTGCTGTATTTAATATGCTTATAGATGAACAAATACAATCAATACTAATTGGTTTTGCTTCTGTTGGAAAAAATAATTCTACCGAAATAGCTGCCGCAATAAAAACAGCTGTTAAAAAAGCCGAAGAAAAAGTTGGGAAAGAAAAACCAGTACTTCTATGTTTAATGGGTGTTGCTGGTGCAATCTCAATGATTGATGATTCAGATAAATTATTTCCAAAGAAAAAGTATCCAGCATTCAGATTCCCAGAATCAGCAGTTAGAGCGTTAGGAAGAATTGTAAATTATGCCGAATTTAGGAAAAAACCTCCAGGCAAAATTGTTTGGTATAATGATGTAAAAGCTGAAATTGCTAGAAAATTAATTCAAAACATAATTTCAGATAATCAAACTTCAGATAATTTTATTGATGTAAATTTTGAAAAAGCTGAAAAAATATTAAACCTCTTTGGAATTAATATATCGAACTGTGTAAATGCAAATTCACAAATGATAAACATTAATGTTAAATTGGATACACTTTTTGGTCCAGTACTTGAATTAAATATTCCAAACAAAAAAAGGTTTGTAAGAATTACTCCTTTAACAGAAAGGGATTTGGATGAAACGTTTGAGAACATTAAAATTGAAGAGAGCAATGGCGTTAAACAAATATTAGGCAGGTTGTCACAAATGATAGAAGAATTACCATGGCTTTGCTGCTTAGAAGTTTATGTTGTTGAAAATGAAAATCCAACAATTTCTAATAATATAAAAATGAGATTAAATATACATGATATTAAAAGACCAACTTATTAATTTTGGAGTTCCAAAATGTTAATACGTGAAGTAATGCATTTAAATCCTATTTCAATTACTCCAGAAACTTCGTTAATGGATACTTACAACTTAATGAACGATAATAAAATTAGGCACTTGCCAATAATTAAAAATGACCTTCTTGTTGGGATTGTTTCTGATAGAGATGTTAGATTGGCGACAAGTAAGTTTGCAAAAACATCTTATGAACCAGGAACAATGATTTCTGAAATTATGAGCCACCCTGTTGAAACCACACGTCCTTCAGAACCAATTGAAGTTGCAATACAAACTATGCGGCAATTTAAAATTGGCTGCCTTCCAGTATTGGATGATTCAAAATTAGTTGGAATTGTAACAGTTGCTAATCTATTAGATGCAATGTTGCTAATGACAGGCGTTCATTATCCAACGGGGAGATTAGATGTGCTATTGAAAGATCGTGCTGGAGAAATTGCAAAACTCACAAAACTAATTGCCGATAGAAAAATAAATATTCACTCAATTCTTAGTTACCCCGATGCAAATGGCAAATTACGTGTTGTCTTTCGTGTTGCAACTATGGAAATTAGACCTCTCGCTAAAGCAATTTGTAATGCAGATTTTGAAGTACTTTGGCCTATTCAAGCATCATGTGTAGAATAATTTATAATCCTAAATATAGTTTGTATAATTTGGGCGAATCTCATCCATTCAGTCCTCAAAGAACCGAGATGTTAATAGAACTTCTTAAAGAATGGAATATATTAACTGAGCCAATAGAGCCAAACGCTGTATTGGCAAGTGATTTAGAAGTCATTCATGATAGAAATTATATTAATACTGTAGAAAAAGTTAGCTCTGGAATTAATGTAGAAGATATTAATAAGTTTGGATTGGGAAATGCAGATAATCCCATTTTTGAAGGAATGGCAGAAGGTGCCCGCTACCAAGTTGGTGGAACAGTGTTGGGAGCAAAATTACTTATGGAAAATAAGGCTAATAGAATATTACAGTTGGGCGGTGGTTTTCACCACGCACACAATAATTTTGCTGCTGGATTTTGCATATATAACGATTTATCGTTAGCAATAAATGAAATGGTTAATTTTGGCTGGCATGTTGTTTATTTGGATATTGATGTTCACCATGGTGATGGGGTGCAAGAAATGTTCTATTCACATGATTATGTTATGACTATTTCTATTCACGAATCTGGTGAATTTCTGTTTCCTGGAAAAGGCTGGGTTCACGAATTGGGTCAGGGAAGTGGACGTGCCCTAAAAATGAATGTTCCTTTGGAACCATTTTCGGAAGGAAGTTCTTATCTCGAATTTTTGGATAAAGTTTTAAAGCCCGCTCTATCATGGTTTAAACCAAATGCTCTTGTTGTGCAAGCCGGGGCAGATGCGCATTTTGCCGACCCTCTTGCAGACAACCTTTTAACCACCCACGATTATGAAAATATATTCCGTCAAATAATTGAATTTGCCGATAAAAGCTGTAATGGAAAAGTCCTTTTTACTTTAGGCGGAGGTTATTCTTCAACTGCAACACCAAGAATTTGGGCTTTGCTATACCTAATTCTAAATAATTTGGATATTCCAGAATATTTGCCCAAAAATTGGAAAAACCATTGGGAGCAAATGCTTGGTAAAACAATTCCAAATACTTTGCACGATAAATTACCTGCTTATGAAATAATTCCCAGACGAGAGGAAATATTAAAAATTAATAAAGATGTAATTAGAAGATTGATGGATTCGGTTTCGCAATACTGGATTTAAGAGAAATGCTGTGCTTAAGAGAATATTTTTATAGTATGTCATTCCCATCCCGACTTGTCGGGATTGTTGGGAATCAAAGCCATTAAGTGGATTCTGTGCAAGCCTGTCCAGTATGTTTCCCGTGTAAAAACATCACACAATGACAAGAGCTTAAATTGACTGAATTGCATTACAGATACAGGTTACGAAATTTGCCAATAAAAATGAGACAAAAGTTAAGAAAATTAGCCTACATTTGAATAATAGCATTTTTTGATTCCAGACGTTTAATACCGTAAGAATCACAATTTGGTAACTTGACCATAGTTTGTTCTCCTTTTTTAGGACTAATGTAAGAACTCCAATGGTAAATAACCAAAACTTTAAATAATTTAATTATTTAGTGGGTTATAAATTTTTAAGATCTAGCAATTATATTTTAAACCTGGATAATGCAATAGGATTAAAATAAACAATTTTAGAAAAAGAACAATCAATATAGAAGCGAACTTGCCCCGACTTACTCGGTCTTAGCGTTTGTACCCAAAAGGTTAAGTGAACAATA
>Ga0210046_1000482_pt1 | contig 37940 bp, 27 predicted proteins | sample CryGeyCG2114_250_FD_185461 | JGI IMG/M metagenome (GOLD analysis project Ga0210046, IMG submission 185461) | Groundwater microbial communities from aquifer - Crystal Geyser CG18_big_fil_WC_8/21/14_2.50 (SPAdes) (version 2) | ecosystem: Environmental > Aquatic > Deep subsurface > Groundwater ...
AGCGAACTTGCCCCGACTTACTTGGTCTTAGCGTTTGTACCCAAAAGGTTAAGTGAACAATAGTACAAACGCTTAGAGCGAGTTAGTCGAATATGCATTAATGCTTTTCTAATGCATATTTGGGGTTGAAAGTTAGACTTTCATTTTGGGTGCCTTTCGCACAAAACAGGAGTTTGGATATTAAAAATTAATATTTAGATATTACTTGCTTTTTGTGGTTTGTCATTTGGTCTTTCAGAACTAATTTTATTCGTACGCTAATTGGGGGGGCAGATTAAAGTGGCCTTTTTAGTGAGAAGTAATTAATTAAAAAGTAGGTTTTAATATTACTTAAAATCTACTTTTTTAATTTTCATAAATATTTTTAAAGCAAACTAAAAGCAACTGTAAGTCCAGACATAACAATTGCAACCATGCTCATTAACTTAATTAAAATATTTAAGCTTGGACCTGAAGTATCCTTGAAAGGATCTCCAACAGTATCTCCAATTATTGCTGCTTTGTGTGCTCTTGATCCTTTTCCACCAAGATGACCTTCTTCAATATATTTTTTTGCGTTATCCCAAGATCCACCAGAATTTGCCATAAAGACAGCAAGGACAAAACCAGAAACTAAAGCACCAACCATTAAACCAATTACTGCGGGAACTCCCATTATTAATCCAACTAGAATAGGAACCAAAATTGCAAGTGACGCTGGAAGCAACATTTCTCTCTGTGCACCTATAGTAGATATTTCAACACATCTTGCATAATCTGGAACAGACTCTCCTTCAAGAATACCTGGAATTTCTCTAAATTGTCTCCTAACTTCTTCTACCATTTTTGAGGCTGCACGTCCAACAGCATTCATCGTTAAACCACAAAAAAGGAATGACATCATTGAGCCTACCAGCATTCCAACTAATACTTTTGGATTCATCAAATTAACTTCGTAGTAATTCATAAAATCAGTTAAAGTTGCAGTTGCAATATTAACATTTGTCCCATTGCTAAATTCTAAAACTGTTTCTCCAATTCGTAATAATCCAATTTTTAATTCTTCAATGTAAGATGCCAATAATGCTAGTGCAGTAAGCGCTGCAGATCCAATTGCAAATCCTTTACCAGTGGCTGCTGTTGTGTTACCAAGTGAATCGAGAGCGTCTGTTCGTTTTCTAACTTCTTCACCTAGACCACTCATTTCTGCATTTCCACCGGCATTATCTGCTATAGGTCCGTAAGCATCCGTCGCTAGAGTAATTCCAAGAGTAGAAAGCATACCCACGGCTGCAATTCCAATACCATAAAGACCAAGTCCCATATTGTTGAAATCGAATCCAGAAGCAAATAAAAATGACAGAATAATTCCTATTACAACTGCGAGTACTGGAATTGTGGTTGAAATCATTCCTGTACCAAGTCCAGAAATTATTACAGTAGCAGCACCAAATTCTGTACTCTTAGCAATTTTTTGTGTTGGCTTATATGTTGCAGAAGTATAGTATTCGGTAGCCTTACCAATTACAGTCCCAGTAGCTAAGCCAACAATAATTGCTCCCCAAACACCCATCATATTTTCAATATCAACCAAATATAATATTCCTAAAGAAAATATTATTACCAGAACAGAACTAATATTAATTCCACGACTTAACGATTCTAGAAGTTCCTTTTGAGTAGCTCCTTCTCTAGTTTTAACTAAATATATTCCAAGTATAGAAAGAATAATTCCTACAGCTGCAATTAACATTGGAGCAATAACAGCTTTAAGCTGCATATCAGAATTACCCATAAATGCTGCAGCCCCAAGTGCTGATGTAGCCAAAATAGAACCGCAGTACGATTCGTACAAATCAGCACCCATACCAGCAACATCCCCAACATTATCACCAACATTATCTGCAATTGTGGCTGGATTACGTGGATCATCCTCAGGAATTCCAGCTTCAACTTTACCAACTAAATCACCACCTACATCCGCAGCTTTTGTAAATATTCCACCACCTACTCTAGCAAACAATGCTTGAGCAGAAGCCCCCATACCGAATGTTAACATTGTTGTAGTTATAATTACTAAGTTATGTCCATCACCAATTTCAACTGGGTAGAAATAATTAAGAGCGACAAACCAAATTGAAATATCAAGTAATCCAAGTCCAACAACAACAAGCCCCATTACAGCACCACTTCTAAATGCAATTTTTAATGCTCCATTAAGCGAAGTTATAGCAGCATTTGCTGTGCGAGCCGAAGCATATGTAGCCGTTTTCATTCCAAAAAAACCAGCCAATCCTGAAAAGAAACCACCAGTTAAGAAGGCAAAAGGCACCCAAGGGTTTTGTAAATTAAATCCATATGCCATAACTGAAAATAAAATAGTCATTATTAAAAAGAATATACCCACTACTTTATATTGTTGTTTTAAGTATGCCATAGCACCTTTTCTTATGTGCTCGGCAATTGTTACCATTTTCTCGCTGCCCTCACTATTTTTCATCATCTGTTTAAAGAACAATCCTGCAAAAGCTAATGCAATAATTGAAGCAACAGGAACTGTCCAGAATATACCGTTTATCATAATTTTCCTTAAATTTTAATTAGTAGTTAAATCCTTGTGTTAACGCAGACTTCCACCACGCATAATACTCCCCTTCTAGCTTTTCTATTGGTGGCATTGGATAATAAAACATTGCCTCTTTGTCCCCAATAAAGAATCCATTTTTACATGTTCTATAAAGAATATCATTTTGTGTACTTCTCACAACAGTTTTATTTGGTTTACTTGGTTTTTTTTGCAAATTAATTAAACATCCTCTCATATGATCGATATTTTGATATGGGATATTATCAAGAGGCGCGTTTTCAGGATCATTTGCTAAATCATTAAGAATTAATTCTACAAATACAAGTTTTGGAACTGAGACAGGCTGGGTTGTATCAGTTAGAGATTTACAGAAATCTGGAGGATTTAGTAAACTTGCGATTAGTGGTCTAACTGGTCCAAGTTGCTGATAGAGATGAAGTGCATCATTTTCTTTATCAGTATATTCTCTTCTTTTTATCTCAAGTACACGGCCATCATCCGTTACTAAATATAGATTTTCAATAGACTGCATTGGCACGTGCTCCAATACTCTATATATTGAAATATATTTAGAACGTTTAGGTGAGCCATCTTCATTTGGAATACATCTTTTTTCAATATCATCCAATTTGAGATAATCAGATTTAAAATCTCGCTTTAATTTAAAAAACATGGCTTGTCCACGAGTTCTTTTCTTTGTTCCGACAGCAAAGTATTTGCCAAACTCTTGTGGTGAGAGCATAGAAGCAATAAGTGCTTCAGGCATAATTGAGAGATAAAGATTAATTTCCATAGATAACTCCATTTATAATTTCATTTTATGAATTAATATTTCGTTTTCTTTGCTATGTAATTACTCAATAATAGATGAAATTTTTTATTCCAAAAAAACATTAACAAAAAATACAATATTTATTTATGATTGAAAAATTATAATAAGATAAAACAAGCTAATTAAATTTTTTATGGATTTTGAATTTCTTTTTTGGAATAAATATTTTAAAAAATATTATTGGAAGAGACTGTAAGTTTTCATAAAAAAAAGCAGCGTTAGTCGCTGCTTTATAGTTATTATTTTAAAATATTTCACTATTAAAAACTTATATGATTACTTTTCACCCATAAAAGGATATGTGAAATCAGTAGGGGGAATAAAGTTCTCCTTAATTGTACGAGGTGAAACCCAACGGATTAAGTTTAAGTAACTTCCAGCTTTATCGTTTGTTCCACTAGCACGTCCGCCACCAAATGGCTGTTGACCAACAACAGCGCCTGTTGGTTTATCATTTATATAAAAGTTACCTGCTGCATTAACAAGAATTTTATTAGCAAGTTGAACTGCATTTCTATCTTTTGCAAATATTGCTCCAGTCAAAGCGTATGGCGATGTTTCATTGCAAAGGTTTAATGTTTCTTTATATTTTTTGTCATCATAAACAAATAATGTAAATACTGGACCAAATATCTCTTCTTCCATAGTTTTGAAATTTGGATTAGTCGTAACAACTAATGTTGGTTCAATAAAATATCCAACCGAATCATCACAATTTCCACCAAAAACTATTTCTGCATCTTTTGCCTTTTTAATATAATCGATATAACCAGAAATTGTTTCAAAGGCACCTTTATCAATTACCGCATTCATAAAGTTGGTGAAATCTTCTGGATCACCCATTTTTACAGTTTTTAAAGTTGAAACTAATTTCCCTTTTAGTTTATTCCACAGTGATTTTGGAATATAGCCACGTGATGCAGCGGAACACTTCTGTCCTTGAAATTCAAAAGCACCACGAACAATAGCAGTAGCAACAACATCAACATCAGCACTTTTGTGTACAAAAATAAAATCTTTTCCACCAGTTTCACCAACTATTCTTGGATATGACTTATATTTATCAATATTATTTCCAATAGTTCTCCACATACCTTGGAAAACTGGGGTTGAGCCAGTAAAGTGAATTCCAGCTAAATCTGGTGATGCCATAACTGGATTTCCAACTTGGCTTCCTGAACCAGGAACAAAGTTAATAACGCCATCAGGTACGCCAGCCTCCATAAATAATTTCATTAACCAATATCCAGAATAAACAGCGCTCGAAGCTGGTTTCATTAAAACAACATTTCCCATTAAAGCTGGTGAAGTTGGTAAGTTACCAGCAATTGATGTAAAATTAAATGGAGCAATTGCAAATACAAATCCTTCAAGTGGACGGTATTCCATTCGGTTCCATTGCCCTTCTGGTGAATGAAGTGGTTGTTCTTCGTAAATCTGTTGGGCGTAATAAGCATTAAATCTAAAGAAATCTACCAATTCACAAGCTGCATCTATTTCTGCTTGAAATGCAGTTTTACTTTGACTTAACATTGTTGCTGCGTTAAGTGTTGATCGCCAAAAATCAGTTGTTAATAAATCTGCAGCTTTTAAGAAAATTGCGGCACGTTCGTTCCACGGCATTTCGGCCCAAGCATCTCTTGCTTTCAAAGCTGTTTCAATAGCTAAATCAACTTCCACCGTGCTTGCTTTGTGATAATTGCCTAAAACGTGTTTATGGTTATGAGGCATAACACATTTTTCTGTTTTTCCAGTACGTATTTCTTTTCCACCAATAATTAATGGAATATCTAGTACTTGACTTTTTAATTCGATCATTCTTTTTTTAAGAATTTCCTTATCTCGTGAACCTGGTGCATAACTCCTAATTGGGTCATTTGACGGGAATGGAACTGAAAAAATACCATTTGACATAAAACTTTCCTCCTATTTACATTATATTTTTTATGATTTAAATTTCATTTTTTTTGAATACAAATACAAGTAAATTAGAATTTTTATCATTTTTCAATTAAACTATTTGTAAAATTCAACTTTAATTATAAGGAACTTTAAATAAGATGCAATGTAGAATATTTATTATTTTGTTAAGTAATAATTATTTTAGAAGGTTAAAAATGAAAAATATATTTGGAGTTATTTTTTTTGTATTTTTGTTACATTATTCAACAATTATTTCGCAGGAAAAAATGGAATATAATAAACTAACACCCGAAGAACAGAAAGTAATTCTTCATAAAGGAACCGAACGACCTTTTACTGGCAAATATACAGATTATAAATCTGACGGCACATATACATGTAAGCAATGTAATACCCCACTTTATAAATCAAACGATAAATTTGATAGTCACTGCGGCTGGCCAAGTTTTGATGATGAAATTGAAGGCGCTGTAAAGCATGTTCCAGATGCAGATGGACAAAGAACCGAAATTTTATGCGCCAATTGTGGTGGTCACCTAGGGCATGTTTTTATTGGTGAAGGATTAACGGATAAAGATACACGCCATTGTGTTAATTCAATTTCATTAAATTTTGTTCCAACTGTATTAAATAATAAAGAGGTTAAAATGGAAAAAGCAATTTTTGCTGGTGGATGTTTTTGGGGAATGGAATATCAATTTCAAAAAGTTGATGGCGTAAAATCAGTAATTTCTGGATATATTGGTGGACAAAAAGAAAATCCGACTTATAAAGAAGTCTGCAATACTAATACTGGTCACGCTGAAGCAGTTGAAATTACTTACGATGTATCCAGAGTAAGTTATGAAGAATTGGCTAAATTATTTTTTGAAATTCATGACCCAACTCAAATTGATGGACAGGGACCAGATATTGGTGAGCAATATCGTTCGGAAGTGTTTTATTTTGATAGCAATCAAAAGCAAATTGCCGAAAAATTGATAAATATTCTAAAAGATAAAGGCTACAAAGTTGTTACAAATTTAACCAAAGCTACAAAATTTTATAACGCTGAAGATTACCACCAAGATTATTATAACAAAACTGGTGGAAGTCCTTATTGCCATATTTACCAAAAGAAATTTTAAATTTTTGAAGTGTATCTTATTATTTTCATATAAATCAACTTTTAACATATTTAAAACAACAAAGCCATCTTTTCAGATGGCTTTGCTTTTTATCTTTTATACTTGCACTATTTTGTGCTTTCTTCTTCATCTTTTTTGATGCTGAAATCACGATCAGCCATACTACTGTACTCACTCCAAACAGAATCAACACTTGCTTGCGCTAATTTAAGCAATTCTGCTGCTCTCTCTGGATGAGATTTGGTAAGCATTTTAAATCTGTTTTCGGTATAAACATAATCCTCAATAGGTGCTTTTGGTCCTTTGTAATCCAATTTTAAAGGATTTTTACCAAGGGCAACATTCTCTGGATTATAACGATAAATTGGCCAGTAACCAGTATCAACGGCAAGTTTCTGATGTTTGAAACCATATTTCATATCGTAACCATGAGCAATACAAGGACTATTAGCAATTACAATAGATACACCATTATAAGCTTCAGCTTCTTTAATTGCTTTTACAGTTTGCATATCACTTGCACCCATTGCAACTTGAGCTACATAAACATCACCGTAACCCATAGCAATTTTACCAAGATCTTTTTTAGTTTTAGGTTTTCCAGCAGCGGCAAATTTTGCAACTGCACCAAGACCAGTAGCTTTAGATGCTTGTCCACCAGTGTTTGAATAAACTTCAGTATCAAGTACAAGAATGTTTACGTTAGCACCAGAAGCGAATACGTGATCAAGACCACCGAAGCCAATATCATATGCCCAGCCATCGCCACCCATAATCCAAACTGATTTTACTAATAAGTAATCAACTACTGACATTAATTCTGCAGCTATTGGATTTTGAGATGCTTCTAATTTAGCTTTAAGCTCGCTAACTCTTGCACGTTGTTCTTGAATTCCTAATTCATCTTTTTGATCTGCATTAAGAATCGAATCTGCAAATTCAACACCAACTTCATCCTTCAATTTAGTTAACAATTCTTTTGCATATGCAGTTTCTCTATCAACAGAAAGTCTCATACCTAAACCAAACTCAGCATTGTCTTCAAACAATGAGTTGTTCCAAGCTGGACCACGTCCTTCTTTATTTGTAGCCCAAGGAGTTGTTGGTAAGTTACCACCATATATTGATGAACAACCAGTTGCATTTGCAATAATAGCCCTGTCTCCAAATAATTGAGATACTAATTTAACATAAGGTGTTTCACCACAACCAGGACATGCACCAGAGAACTCAAATAGTGGTTCTAAGAATTGACTTCCAACAACTGTATCTAACTTAAGAGTTGTTCTATCTGCTTCTGGAATATTTAAGAAGAATGAAAAATTCTCTCTTTCAGTTTTACGAAGTGGTAATTGAGGATTCATATTAATTGCTTTTCTTTCAGGATCTTGTTTATCAACTGCTGGACAAACTTCAACGCAAAGATTACAACCTGTACAATCTTCAACAGCTACTTGAATTGTATAAGCAACTTCTTCATTACCTTTACCACGCAATGTTATTGATTTATATGTTTCTGGAGCATTTTCTAATTCAGTTTTGCTGTATTGTTTTGCTCTTATTGCAGCATGAGGACATGCAAATGTACATTTGTTACATTGAATACATAAGTCAGATTCCCAAACAGGAACTTCAAGACCAACATTTCTTTTTTCCCATTTTGCAGTCGCAGTTGGGAAAGTTCCATCAACTGGCATTTGACTTACGGGAACATCATCACCATAACCAGCTATGATCATTCCAAGTGTATTTTTTACAAAGTCAGGAGCTTCATTAGGAATTGGAGCAGAAATTTCAATGGTACTTGTAACTTCGCTTCCGTAATTTACTTGAAATAAATGAGCTAATGATTGATCAACCGCATTGTAGTTTTGGTTAACAATTGCTTCACCTTTTTTAATATATGTTTTATAAATTGCACCTTTAATTTTTGAAATAGCTTCATCTTTTGGAAGAATTCCAGAAATTGCAAAGAAGCAAGTTTGCATAATTGTATTAATTCTTGCACCCATTCCAGTTTCTTTTGCAACAGAAGCTGCATCAATTACATAAAATGAAAGTTTCTTTTCGATAATTTGTTTTTGAGCACGTTTTGGCAGCTTATCCCAAACTTCATCTTTACTATATAAAGTATTTAATAAAAAGGTACCACCAACTTTTAATTTATCTAGCACATCAAATAAATCCATTAACTCAAATAAGTGAACACCAACAAAATCAGCTTCTTGAATTAAGTAGGTTGAAGTAATTGGGTTTTTACCAAATCTTAAGTGTGATATTGTTGTTGAGCCAGATTTTTTTGAATCATACACAAAATAACCTTGTGCATAATTATCTGTTTCACCACCAATAATTTTAATTGAGTTTTTATTGGCACCAACTGTGCCATCAGAACCAAGACCATAAAACATACACTTTGTAGCTTTTTTGTCTTCAGTAATAAATGAGTTGTCAACATCAAGAGAAGTAAATGTAACATCATCAATAATTCCAACTGTAAAATTATTTTTAGGAGCATCTAATTTTAAGTTATCATAAACAGCTTTAACCATTGCAGGGGTAAACTCTTTAGAAGACAAACCATAACGACCACCAACAATAACTGGCATTGTAGCAAAAGGTTTTTCTGCAGAAGTCATTGCTGTTGCAACAGTAGCAACAACGTCAAGATATAATGGTTCACCTGTTGAACCCGGCTCTTTTGTTCTATCAAGAACTGCAATTTTTTGAACTGTTTTTGGTAAAGAAGCAATAAAATCTTTAGCCGAAAAAGGTCTGTATAATCTAACAACTAAAACTCCGACTTTCTCTTCGCTAGTTTCAAGTGCAGTAATAGTTTCCTTTACAGCTTCACTACCAGAACCCATTATAACTACTACTCTTGTTGCATCAGGCGCACCATAATAATCAAACAAGTGATATTGGCGTCCTGTAATTTCAGCAAATTTATTCATTGCATTTTGAACAATACCTGGTGTAGCGTTGTAATATTTATTTACAGTTTCACGCCCTTGAAAATAAACATCTGGATTTTGTGCAGTTCCACGTAAAAATGGGTTTTCAGGATTCATTGCTCGTTTTCTATGTTCGAAAACTGTTTTTTGGTCAATCATTGCTTTTAAGTCTTCATCAGTAATTTCTTCAACTTTTTGAATTTCATGTGAAGTTCTAAAACCATCAAAGAAATGAACAAATGGAATTCGTGATTCAAGAGTTGCTTTATGAGTAATAGCAGCAAGATCTTGAACTTCTTGAACTGATCCAGATGCAAGCAATCCAAAACCAGTTTGACGAACTTGCATTACATCTTGATGATCTCCAAAAATTGAAAGTGCTTGTGCAGCAAGTGAACGAGCAGCAACATGAAAAACTGCAGGAGTTAATTCACCAGCAATTTTATACATGTTTGGAATCATTAACAATAAACCTTGTGAAGCTGTGTAAGTTGTAGTTAAAGACCCTGCTTGCAAAGCACCATGAACAGCACCAGCAGCTCCACCTTCACTTTGCATTTCTGTAACTGAGGGGATAGTATCCCAAATATTTTTCTTTCCATCAGCAGCCCAAGCATCTGATAGTTCTCCCATTCCGGATGATGGTGTGATTGGATAGATTGCAATAACTTCGCTTAGCATATAAGCAACATGAGCAGCAGCATCATTACCATCAATCATAATTTTGTTTCTAGCCATAAAATTAGCCTCGATTCGATTTAGTTATTAATAAAATATTTACTTTATGCTAACAATTATCTTGCCAGCAAATAATTGAAATTTATATGTAAAATCTTGCTTAAATAAGCAAAATGTTTCAGTACTTTTATAAGGTTCTACTACTATTTGGAATTTCCTATTTTCCTCCTCTCAAAAAAGAGAAAATAATTTTAATTTGGAGTATAAAATTACTCATTTCCTTAAATAAAAAAAAGGTGAAAAACATTAAATAAAAAGGACTTTTTGTAGATTTTTGCAATTATGAGAATATCTTATATGTTAAAATTATTTTGAAAATCCTTAAAAATGCAATATGCTTCTCTTTTTGAAAAACTTGGAATTATTTAATCATCTTAGATAAAAAATCACAAATAATTCACACAATCAATTTGTTAGTTCAAAATATGCTACACTATATAATACTAGAATTAACTCATTCGCTTAACAACAACAACGGTTTTATCATCGCTATACATTCCATTAGCAGAAAATTTGTAAACATCATCCAATATTAGTAATGTAAGCTCTTTTGCCGTTAAATTATTATTCTTTTTTATAATATTTTCTAATCTTTTTTCCTCATAAAAATCAAAATTGGAATCAGCCGCTTCAACAATTCCATCGGAATAAATTACAAGAACATCACCAATCTCAATATTAATGCTATCTGTTTTATATTTTGAATTTGGAGCAGGTCCTAATAAAGGGCCAGTTGAACTTAAATATTTAATTTGCTTTTTCTTTTTGGAATAAAAAATTGGTGAATTGTGCCCTGCATTTCCATAAAGGAAAAGACCTTTTTCATCGTTTGAAATTTCGCCGTAGAAAAGAGTTGTAAATCTATCATCGGTAAATATTTTGTTTATTATTTTATTCAGCTTATTTAATAATGCAGAAATTTTTATTTCAAAATTTACTGCCATACGAATTGCGCCAGTAATATACATTGCTTCAGCAGCAGCACTTATGCCTTTAGAAGCTGCATCACCAACCACAATTCCTAACCTATCAGATTCAGAGCCAAAATTCAGATAATCAAAAAAATCACCGCTCATTGTTTTTGCTGGAATAGTTACCCCAAAAAGAGAATAGCCATTAAAAAATAGTTCATGCTCTGGTAGAATACTTTTCTGTAACTTTTTAGCTTCATCAATATCATAGTTAATTTCTCGTTGAGAATCTTTATTTCTATTTTCATTTATTTTGGATGTGAGAATTGTAGCTATAATATTAAGCGAATAAAACAAATCTTCATTAACTTCTTCACTATTTACAGCAAAAATATATTCGTAAAAGCGTTTTTCTTTAATTTTCTTCTTTTCACCAACACCAGAAGCAGAATATCTAAAAATCCCCTTTTCTATTAAATAGTGATTTGTTTCATTTGCAAGTACAGTTCTTTCTGCAGCTACTTTTTCGAAAATAGGGTTTTCTTTTAGTCTAAGTACAAAAGAACTTTCTATTTTTTCCACATTGCCAGTTTGATAAAGCAAATCGTAACATTCATTTTGTACATTTAGTTGCCAAAGCCTTCCACCAGTAATTTGAATTTGAAAATTATCAACAATTTGATCCAATATTTCAACTAAAAATTCTTTTTCACTATCAAAGTGTTGTGATGCTACAGTTTCTAATGCTTTGTATAATTTTTTTTGTTTCATATTTTTTCTATTTTTATTATCATTTCCGCATATTTAAGCAAAAATTATTAACTCTTATTAAAATTAACAATAAATTTATTCGGGAATGAAATCTCTGCAAAGTAATTATTATTTCTTATTTTGAATAAAAAAGGATTACCTCTTCTATTGCATCTCTACTTACTTTGTTAAATTCTTTTGCTTCTAAAGATCTCATTATTGAATTAAATGTAGGACGGAAAACACCTTTTGCTACATATCCACCTCCTTCAAAAACACCTAATTTATTATTAAATTCAGAAGAATCTGGCGTTGGGATTGGAGTGTTTTCGGCAATATCTTTTTCCCATTTTGATGAAAAATTTGCTAAAGTTGTAATATTTTTTTCCCAAGGCTCAATTCCTTTTGGGTAGAAATCTTCATAAGTATTATCGTAACCATATTCATCCGCTAAAGCTGCAAGTCCGTGACCAAGTTCATGTATAAATATTTCCTTAAATTTTGGATCGTTTGTAGCAGTTAACGAATAAAAATTAAAGATTGCACCGCCACCATATTTTTTTGAATTAGCTAATATATATATTTGGTCGTATGGTGCATTTGAAGCAACGTCACAGACTTTTTGATAATCTTCTGTCATTAGATAGCGTTCGCTATCAAAAGTGTAGTACGAAGAATTTAACAAAGTATTTCCCCAAATATCTTCAGCAGGAATATCACAAATTGATTCATTTGATGGTGCTTTAATTGCCCAAAAATTAAATTTTGATTCTAATTTATCAAATGGCGAATATTCAAAAAGATGATTTGCAAGCAAATTACAATCGGAAATAAATTTATCCATTTCGTCAATTGTGTAACCTTCTGGAATAAAAACAATATCATATTTTTCAGAAGGATTTCCAGAATATTTTATTTTTTCAGTTTCGTACTTTTCAGTATTCCCTTTTCTAATAAAATAGTTTTCGGGATTAATCTTTAATGAATATATTTCCTCAAATGCATTAAGCGAATCTCTGGAATATAATTTTAAAGTTACATTTTCTTTTGGATAAGGAAAAATAACAGCACCGCTGTATGCTCGATTTAATTCTTTTGATTCTTTAGTAGTTTGCCACTCTTTAAATAGAGTAGAAAAACCTTTTGAATAAATAACTTCATTTTCTTTATTTAATAAAGCAATTTTGTATTCGCCTAAATTTAAAGTGTCAATAAGATTTATCTTTTGTCCACCCCAAATTGGTTCTTCAATTAATTCATCAAAAACAATCTGTTCAGAATTATTATTACCAACGTGGTAAAAATCAAACCTTAATGTTTTTTCTAAAAAATTTTGGTCAAAATTGTTTTGAGCAAAAAGATTTATTGCAAATAAGATAAACAGCATAGTACTTTTCATAAAACACTCAGCCAATAAAAAAGTAACCCTTATTGGGTTACTTTAAATTAAAATATATTTAGAAAATTGAATTACTTTTCATCCTTTTCAGAAACGTCATGTTCATGTTTATCTTGCTCATTGGACGAATTTTCATTCTGCTTTATGGTATTAAAAATTAGATTATCTTTCCCTTCAGGATTTGAAACTAAAATTTTGTCTCCAGCTTTAATATTCCCGAGCAAAAGCTCTTCCGAAAGTGGATCTTCAATATAATTCTGAATTGCTCGTTTCAATGGTCGAGCACCAAATTTTGGATCATAACCTTTATTTGTTAAAAATTCGTCAGCAGATTCATCAAGTTCTATTTCCATTTTATTTCTGCTCAAATTTTTGATTAAATCTTTTAATTCAATTTTAATAATTTTAGTTATATCCAATTTTTCAAGATTTCTAAAAACTATTGTGTCATCCACTCTATTTAAAAACTCTGGATTGAACAAGTCTTTCAATGCACTTTCAACTGTATTTTTAAGATTTTTATATTTGTCAACCTCTTCATCGCCACTAAAACCAAAACCTCCAGTATCTCTTATTGCTTTAGTTCCAATATTTGATGTCATAATTATAATTGTGTTTTTAAAATCAATTTTTCTTCCAAGACTATCGGTCAAAACTCCATCATCCAAAACTTGTAATAAAATATTAAAAACATCTGGATGAGCTTTTTCTATTTCATCAAAAAGTATAACGGAATAAGGTTTCCTTCTAACTTTTTTTGTTAACTGTCCCCCATCTTCAAAACCAACATATCCAGGAGGTGCACCTACTAAACGAGAGACAGAATGTTTTTCCATATATTCGCTCATATCAATTCTAATCAAAGCGTCTTCCGTATCAAACAGATATTTTGCAAGCACTTTTGCTAATTCAGTTTTTCCAACTCCAGTAGGGCCTAAGAAAATAAAATTACCAATTGGTTTGTTTGGGCTTTTCAATCCAGCACGTGTTCTTCTAATTGCCTTTGAAAGTTTTGAAATTGCTTCATCTTGTCCAACAATACTTTCCTTTAAAACACTCTCCATTTTCATCAGTTTTTCAGATTCTTCAAGAGCAACATTTGTAACTGGAATGCCCGTTATCATAGCCACAACTGTTGCAATATCTTCTTCAGTAACATCATAAACTATATCTTTTGTTTCTTGTTCCCATCTATCCTTTTCAACTTCTAATTCTGCTTGAAGAGTCCGTTCAGTATCTCTTAACCGCGCTGCTTCTTCGTAATCTTGTCTTTTAACAACAGTAATTTTATCATGTTTAATTTTATCAATTTCTTCTTCAAGTCTAATAATTTCATCAGAAACTTTAAAGTTACCCATATGGACTCTTGAGCCAGCTTCATCAAGAACATCAATTGCTTTATCAGGGAAATATCTATCGGTAATATATCTTTCACTTAAATTTACAGCAGCGTTTATTGCATCGTTATTATATTTAACGCTATGATGTTCTTCATATCTAAATTTGATATTATTCAATATTTCAATTGTATCCTCAACGGATGGTGGTTCAACAATAACTTTTTGGAATCTTCTGTCAAGCGCACCATCTGTTTCAACAAATTTTCTGTATTCATCCATCGTAGTTGCACCAATACATTGAATGTCGCCACGTGCAAGTGCTGGTTTAAACATATTAGAAGCATCTAAAGAACCAGAAGCACCACCAGCGCCAACAATTGTATGAAGTTCATCAATAAAGAGAATTACTTCGTCAGCTTTTTCAAGTTCAACCATTAAAGCTTTCATTCTTTCTTCAAATTGTCCACGATATTTAGTTCCAGCCACCATTCCAGCAATGTCTAGGGTTACAACGCGTTTGTCTTGTAAAATACGAGGAACTTTTCTTTCAACAATTCTTAAAGCTAAACCTTCAGCAATTGCAGTTTTGCCAACACCAGGCTCACCAATTAATACAGGATTATTCTTTTTTCTTCTACTTAGAATTTGTGCAACACGTTCAATTTCCTTTTCTCTTCCAATAACCGGATCGAGTTTATCATCAATTGCTAACTTTGTTAAATCCCTTCCAAAATTATCCAGAACTGGAGTTTTAGATTTTTCAACTTTTGTTTTAGGTGGAGGAGTTGAAAAATTAGATTTTTGCGAAGCAGATGCACCACTACTTAATATTTCATTAAGCTCATTACGAGCAGTTTCATAAGTGACATGAAATTGCTGTAAAATTTGGGTTGCAATATTATCTTCATCTCTTAAAAGTGATAGTAAAATATGCTCTGTTCCAATTACATTTGATTTATATATTTTTGACTCAATTTGAGTTATTTTAAGAACTTTTTCTGCTTGTTTTGTTAAAGGAATATTACCAATTGTTAAAGTACCACCAGAAGTTTTAACAGTATTTTCAACTGTTTTTTTCAATGTTAATAAATCAACATTTAAGTTTTGAAGAATTTTAACAGCTATTCCATATCCTTCACGAATTATTCCTAATAATATATGTTCTGTGCCAATATAATCGTGACCAAGCCGAAGAGCTTCTTCCCTACTTAGTCTAATTACTTCCTGCACTCGTTCTGAAAAATTACCATCCATTTTATTACCTATTTTTAAACCTTTCTGTAAATTTAACTAAAATATTTATAAAATATATTTTTAAGATGTGTTAAAAGAAATGCCCAAAATCAAATTATCTAAACATTTTTAAAGCGTTGCTTCTATAATTTTTTCTATCCTTTTTCAATTTTACCCTCGAAAAGAAATCGTTATTTTCTATTTTAGTGTCACTTGCATTATTTTCTTCAACATAAGTTGTATTATGTTTTGTTTTAATTCCATCAAGATGATAAAATTGTTTATCCAATTTATTTGTTTCTGTTACAATATTTTGAAAAGCATTAACTTCCGCATCTGAATTAGAAACTGATATTTTTTTTCTTGAACTTCTTTTTAATGCAATCATTGATTCGGCAAAAATTGAATCATTCTGATTTCTAGCTTCTTCTTGACTCATATCAATTGAAAAACTTTCTTCATAAATTGCTGTATCTTCAGTTAAAGTTTTAGTTCTAAAACCAACTTGTTGAATAATAAATCGAAAATCTTCATCATCAATTGTCAATTTTAAGTTATTTATATCTTTTACAATAAAAATTGGATCAAAATAAACTACTTCAATTTTATTAGCCAATTTAATAAAATATCCCAACTTTGTTGAAAATGGATCTAAATTTTCATCATTTGTTAGCAACCTGTAAAGAATTAAGTTCTTCTTTACAGGTTTGCCAATGTATGTACTAACTTCTTTAAAATCGACATGCTCTTGAACATCTGGCTCATTTCTACTAATTTTGGTAAAATTTGTTAAGAAATCAAATTTATTTTCAGAATAAATAATTGTTCCCAAATTGTTGTCAAACGATTCAATAAGCATTAATAATTCCTTTTATTCAGAAACCCATTTAATTACGTCAAGCTCAAATTGGTTAATTAAAAATGAGTTTTTGGGTAAAATTCTTAATGTAAAACCAAACTCTCCGGTTATACTACATGTTATGCTACCTTCATATTTGGAAGTAGCATTATCCTTATTACAATCTATACATTGCATTGTTTCAAAAGAATTTTCATTTGCAAAATTTACATTATCCAATTTACCAAAATAAATTTGCACTTCAATATCATCTTTTGTTAATGCACCCATTGCAATTTCGGCAGATATTTTATATTTAAAACCGATTTTAATTTCATCTAAATTTCCTGTATAATTAACAGAAACAAATTTTAATTTATCCCAATTTTGTAATAAATTAACTTTCCATTGAGTAAACTCTTTACCTTTTTCGCAATTATTACCAGTTAATTCTTTTCGGTTCTTGTATGCTTTAAGATAAAATTTCTCAGTGTATTCTTGAACCATTCTATGAGTATTAAAAACCGGGGCTAATTGGCTCATAGAATTTTTCATTTTTTTTATCCATTCGCGTGGAAGTCCATCACTACCAACGCTATAAAATAATGGGGCAATATTATTTTCAAGAGTTTTATAAAGTATATTAGCTTCAACTTCGTCTTGATAATCTATATCTCTATATTCTTCTCTTCCACCAATTTTCCAACCTACTTCGTGATTATATGCTTCGTCCCACCAGCCATCAAGTACACTAAAGTTTAAGCCTCCATTAGCAATAATTTTCATTCCAGAAGTTCCACTTGCTTCTAAAGGCCTTCTTGGATTGTTGAGCCAAACATCGCAACCTTGAACCATGTAGCGAGCAACATTCATATCATAATTTTCAAGGAATACAATTCGCTTTCTAAGTAGTGGGGTTTTTGCGTGGTCAAATATTTCTTGAATAAATTTTTTGCCAGCATCGTCATGAGGATGAGCTTTGCCAGCTATAATAATTTGAATTGGAGTATCAACATCATTTAACAAACTAATTAACCTTTGTAAATCACGAAATAATAGAGTAGCTCTTTTATAAGTAGCAAATCTACGTGCAAAACCAATTGTAAGAACTGTTGAATCTAAAACTTCACTTGCACTTTGAATTTCTGCTTGTGAACCGCCTTGTGAAATAATTTGCTTACGTAATCTTCTACGCGCAAATGCAACTAATCTTTCTCTTCTTCTTACATGTGTTCGCCACAATTCTTCATCAGGAATTTCTTGAACCGAACTCCAAACATCTTTATCTGTTACTGCATTTATAAAACCATCGCCTAAATATCTATAAAGCAGATTTTCCATTTCTGAAGAAATGTGCGATCTAATATGAATACCGTTTGTTACATAATCAATTGGAATTTCATTAAATGGAATTCCCTTAAATCCATCAACCCACATTTTTCTTGAAACTTCGCCATGTAGTTTACTAACTCCATTAACATATCCTGCCATATTCATTGCAAGATGCGCCATGTTAAAATTTGGTGGATTTTTTTCGTCCAAAATAGTTCCAAGACGGTAAAATTCTTTATCGGATATTTTTAGTTCGTCACGGTAATAATTTCCAAAATATTTTTCAACTAATTCATTTGGGAAAATATCAATTCCAGCCGGAACTGGAGTGTGGGTAGTAAATAAACTTGTATAAAAGCCAATATCTTTTGCTTCATTAAAAGAAAGCCCTGCACTATTTTGTAAAATTCTGATTCTTTCCAGCGATAAAAATGCAGAATGTCCTTCGTTCATGTGGCAAACTTGGGGTTCAATTCCTAAGGCTTGCAAAGCTCTTATTCCACCAATTCCTAAAAGGATTTCTTGTTGAATTCTTGTTTCAATAGTTCCGCTATATAATCCATGAGTAATTTCCCTATCAGTTGGATTATTATCCATAATATTAGTATCTAGTACATAAAGTTTTACACGTCCAACTTCAATGCGCCAAATTTGAGCAAAAACTTTTCGTTTCGGAAAATCGACTGATATTTTTATTGGCTGCCCACTGTCATTTTTTTCCAATTCCATTGGCTGGTTATGATAATCGATGTTTTCATATTTTTCTTGTTGCCAACCATCGTTATTTAAATATTGTTGGAAATAACCTTCTTTATAATTTAAGCCAACAGCTACAAGAGGAATACCAAGATCACTAGCAGATTTCAAATGGTCACCAGCTAAAATTCCAAGTCCTCCAGAATAAATTTGCAAACATTCTGTTAAACCAAATTCTGCAGAAAAATAAGCAATATAGCTTTCGCCATTTTTACCATGTTTATTTTGATACCATGATGAACTTTTTAGATATAGCTTTAAGTCATCATTAACACGTTGCAAGTGTGATAAAAAACCATGATCTTTGGCAACTTCTTCTAACCTTTGTTGCTTAATACTTCCAAGCATTTGCACTGGATTATGATAAGTAGATTCCCACAAATCTTTATCCAATCTTCTAAATAATGAAACAGCATCCTTATTCCAAGACCAATATAAGTTTTTTGCAATATATCTTAAGGGTTCTAATTTTTTTGGTAAAGCTGGAACTACTTTAAATTTGCCAACATAGTTAATCATTTTAAAAACCTCATTGTTAAAAAAATAAATTCTGTTTACTATTTTATGTATAAATCATTTAAAAACAAATTTGATTTTTCTTTACAATTTTTACTGCAATTTTAAATATTGATATATAATTTTGTAATATGATTATATTTATTTTTTGAATGCCATACTAAACTGATTAAAATGGGGAAAAAATGTCAAAGTTTGAAATAGTTTTATCAAATATTATTATTACAATTGCCATTGTTGCTGCTTTTTTCTACTTAACAAAAAATGATTATCTAAATATCAATGAGTTTTCTGATGTTGAATCTTTGCAAGATACAATTTATATTAATAAAAATGACCGCATTGATGTAAACGAGCAGATAGATAATTCTAGAAATACAATAATTACTAATACTGTAAAAAATATTAGTCCGGCAGTTGTTGGAATTTCTGTAAAAGAAATAAGGCAATATCAATATAACTCCCCTTTCAATAATCATCCTTTTTGGGGACGTTTTTTTGGTAATCAAGTCTTTAATAAAGAAATTTCGGGTTTGGGGTCGGGTGCTATTATTTCTTCTGACGGATATATTTTAACAAACGACCACGTTGCAGGAACCGCAGATGAAATAACTGTTACAATGTCAAACGGAAAGCACTACAAAGCTAAAAAAGTTGGCACGGATTTAACATCTGATATTTGCTTACTTAAAATTGAGGCAACCAATTTACCATTTATACCATTTGGTAACTCGGATGATATTTTAATTGGTGAATGGGTTGTGGCACTTGGAAATCCATTTGGATTATTTGATGTATCTGATAAACCAACTGTTACTGTTGGTGTAATTAGTGCTTCAAATATGAATTTAAGTCCCGTTGATAATAGGTATTACACAAACATGATTCAAACAGATGCATCAATAAATCAAGGCAATTCTGGTGGACCACTTGTAAATAGTTTGGGTGAACTAATTGGCATGAACACTTTAATTTGGACTGCACAGGGTTCGAGCGGAAATGTTGGGGTTGGATTTGCAATTCCATCCAATAAGTTAAAAAAAGTAATTAGTGAACTTAAAGAAAATGGTATTTTTGAACGAGATTTTTGGACAGGTTTGCGAATACACTCAATAGATGAAGGAATTGCTAAATATTACAATTTGCCAAATACTCGTGGAGTTATAATAACAGATGTAATTGATAATTCTCCAGCAAAAATTGCGGGTTTAGAATCAGGAGATATTATTAAGCAATTGAATGATTTTACTATTAATAATTATGAAGCTCTTAAAGGAGTATTGCAAAATTATAAAACTGGTGAAATTGTAAATATCAAAATTATTAGAAATAATAAAGAATTAATTAAAAGTATGAAATTAGAGAAAAGAAAGTAAATTGAATGCTAACTTAAAGAATTTTCACCAATTTTATTTTTTTCAAAAACAAAAAAGCTCTATCTTAACTAGAGCTTTTTTTGTGGAGCTAGACGGGTTCGAACCGACGACCTCTTGACTGCCAGTGATTATATTGCATTTGTTTTTATCTTTAATTAAACGTTTTATGTTATATTCAGTAAATTAGTCCACTATTTTAGTCCACTAATTTACATAAAGCAGTATTTTGTTAATATATTCACTATACATATATATATGTATATTATTGTTTGCGAATACCATTCTAACGGCTCTTTCACTTCAATTATTTGACAAACACTCCCCTTTTATTTTAATTTTAGCGAGGCTTTCGCCTCGCTTGGTGTTTTAAGCTGCAATATCTTCTGCTTTATTTTCTGATATATTTAGTAAAAAATTGACTGCGTTTTTTGCTTGGGTGCTGGCTTTAATTATTATTTTTTCATCATTTTGAAAAATGTTTGACCATCCTTTTATATATGCTGCTGAATTTTGCAAAGTGTTATCAATTTTGCACATAGAACATAAAAAAGCGGAGCCAAGTTCTGCTACAAGTTCCTCAAAACTGTAGTTTTCATCGCCTTTATATGCTCCGGGTGTAAACCTATTTAGTCGTGAACTGTTGCCAGTGCTATGTATTATTTCATGAAATAAAGTTGCATAATATTCGTCAATTCCAAAAAAATCGGTTTTTGGTGGAATTGAAATAATATCAAAAGTTGGCGAATAATACGCTCGGTTTTTGTTGTGGTGGATTTCTGGGACGAAAGACAAAGAATTAAGAAAATCTTCTGCGTCTGGGCGTTCTTCTAAAATTATTGGTTCTTCTTCTTTGTAAAGATCTGTTTGTGTTAAATTAAAAACATAAGAAAATTTCAAAAGTGGTACGTGTGTACCTTTTAGCTCGCCTTTTTTGTTTTCTTTAACTCCGTTTAGAATTTTCCAAAAAACTATTTCCTCTCCTTTTGAGCCTTTTGTAATTGTTCCTCCAAGTTTTTGGGCTTGGTTGAAAGTCAAAAAATATGGGCTTTTAAAATCCAACATAGAAAGTAATATAAAATTGATTCCGTGATATTGGCGTTTAGAAACGAAATTTTGAGGGTAAAACAATTTCCAAGATTTACGCCAAGGAATGGTCCCGTTTTTCAAACTTTCTAAAATTTTGTTTGTGATTGTTGAGTAAATGTCTTTTTTCATAATGTAACCTCGTTTTTTAGGTAGTTTTCCAAAATTATTAAGTTGTTGTTTGAGAGTTCTCTCAAAAATGTGTAATTAAATTTGCCTCCAGCGGAAAATTTATTCCAAAAGTGGTTTCCTAAATTTTCGCCATAAATTTTAATAAATTCGTCAAGGTCTGCACTTCCTAAAAAGATTATCAATCTGACTAAGATGCTGTTATTTGTTTTCATTTTATATACTCCGTTTTTTTAACCCGCCAGCTGTAAGATCTGGCGGGTTGGTTGTTGTTAAATGTTAGCAATCGTTATAACTTCCGTCTTTAACTTCTTGGCGGAAAACTTGGATTATTTCTTCATCTGTGAAACCGTAACCGTCCAGCGCTGCAGCTGTGTCTGTGATGTCCCATGTTATGCAAACTTCGTGGTTTGCAAGTTCTCGTTTTATTATTGCAAGTTTGCCGTTTTCTGCCAAGTCTTGGTTTATTGCTGCTTTATAAATTGATTCAAGACCTTCAGAAAGTTTGTTTTCATTGCCTTTAATACAGAACATTCCAGCGCCAAGGTTTACATAAATTTTGCCTTCGGTTTTGCCTTCCTCAAATTGTTTGTTGCTGAATGCAAAAAATGTCCCAGTTTCTTTAAAAAGTTGTGTTTGTGCTGCTTCCATATAATCTGATAGGTATTTCATTATTAAAACTCCTTTTCTTTTAATTCTTCCGCTTCCGGAAATATTTTTTGAAATTTGTTTAAAAAGTCCAAGTTTTCCGATTCTTGGGCTTTTTGCGAATCTGTTTTAATTGGTTCTTTTGCGGTTATAAAGCAAATATCCTCTAAAAAGTTGTTGTAGTCGTTTTGATTATACATTTTTTGCCTACCTATTTTTAGTTAAAAAAAGTGATTAGTTGATTGCCTTGTTTTGAAAATTTGCGAAAATTGAGTAAAAACTTAGAGTGGATTTTTTGAGGAACGGTTAAAAAAATGGCATTATAAGAACTACCTTTATAAAAAAGAGTTTTTTCTTCGTAGAGATTAGAATCAAAATTCATTCTAACCCATTGAAAAAATTCATTTCCAAAAAAATGAGGTTTGAACATAAAAACAAGTTTTCCGTTTAAACCTGTTAAAACTGAAGTTAAAGGAATACCGCCAATAAAAGAACAATGATTTTTTAAGGCGTAAGAAGCGACAGAAAAATGACTAATAGTTAACATAAGAACCCCTATAATTAAAAAAGTGAAAATTGATTATTTTGCTCTTTTGGATGTTTTTTTGCACCAAGAAAATGACAAAAACCGATTGCCTGAGATTTTGAACAAAAATTTTTTGTTGCAAAAACGCCTTTAGCTTGCCAAATTGTTAACAAAAAAGCTGAATGAGTTTTGACCACCACCAAAGAGCAAACAAAACCAAGTTTTTTAGAACTGATATTTTGAAAATGTGCCACCACCATTTAAACCACCAAATAGATTTAGAATTAACTTTGCTTTTGCACGACCGCCGCCGCCAAAAAAAAAAAAGAAAAAAACGAAAACGACAAAAAATTAAAAAAAGAACTGAAAGCGTCTTAAAACAAAGGAAGACGGAAAGCAAGGGCGGGATGCTCTACCCCGCTTGTTTTACCCTTGCTTTTTGGACTCTTTGTTTTAGCTTTTGGTAGTTCTTTTTTGAATTTTTGTTTTGGCGTTGTAGTGTTTTTATTTTTTTGGTAAAGAACAAACAGAGTGAAGCAAGGGCAAGGAACGAAGAGAACGCCACGCTGAACGGACAAATCTTAAAGACAATTAAACTGTAACGATAAGCGCGGATTGCGAAGCATTACGCTCGTGTTTTGACCTTGTTTTTTCAATAAAGGCTGTTTTTGTTTTGTTTGAAAGTCTTTCTGATGTTTTGCTTTTCTTAAAAGTGGGTGGTGGGTGGGGAAAGTGCGAATGAGTTTTTGCAATTTATTATATTTCTTTCTTTTCAATAAATTGGCAAAAAAAACGAAATGAGCATAATTCAAAAGAAAACACTTATTTACGTTCCTAAGTAAATATGTGTTTTGGCATTGTGCTTTGATGTTTTAGTAAAAACATTTGTGTTTCCGCAACAATTGTTTTTATGCTCTTAATAGAAATTTGCAAAAATGATTTCTTTTGCAACTAATCAAAAAATCCAAAGGTTTGTTTCCTCAAAACTTTTGGCTGCCTTTTTATTTTAAGAGCAGAAACATTAAAGACAAAGTTTAGAATTTATTTGTGAAGTGTTTGAAGCGTAACGAATGAGGTGAAAAAGCTGTGTTTTTAAGCTTTTGCCGAATGAGTTTGAGCGAAAATAAACGAACAATTGAACGGAAAGTCAATAGAAGATTAATAATGCGGAGGTTTGAATTTCCCTAAAATGTGTTTATTATAATATTTAAGAAGATTATCTCGCTTATTTGTGCAGTCACGACATTGACATTCGACTTTCACCATACCATCCATTTGGTATAGAACTTCAGCTTTAACAATAGAGATATAATCCTTATCATTAGGATTTACTGGTCTGTGAAATAAATTTGAGTAAAATACTTTTCTTAACATAGTGTTTAATTGTACACTAATTATTTAAATAGGTCAAGAAATATTTATTGATAACATTAGAATGCTTAAAAACCACAACTAAAGAGATAATTTCTAGAGTTTATTTGGAAATTTTTCAGCTTCAGCAATTCTGTGTAAAGCAAATTTGTCAAAAGCTAATAGTGTTTTTTCCAATACTTCTGGTTGTCCTCTTAAATAATTTTTAGTAGCTACTGGAGAGCTGTACAATAAATCGCTAAGTGCATTATTCTCAGTCATATCTAAGTAAATACGAAATTGCCATCCTATATAAATTAGAATATTCCTAATTCTGGTATAAGACAAACAATGTTTTGTTGCTAATTCCTTCATAGAGATCTTGTCAAGAATAAAGTTCTTATACTCATCTTGTATTATAATATTTCTGTGATATTTGGGAGGATTATTTTGCTTACTATTATTCATAAAAACACGCAAGTTTGTTTAGAATGTACGCTTAATAGTGCAAATATAATAAAATCCGCACTTATTTTTGTTCCTCAAAAAATATGTGCGGTGCTTTTGTAAAGGTTGAGGTAGAGGTAAAAAGGTAGAGTAAAACCAAGCCAAAACGAGGCAATCCACCCAAGGCGGACAACAGTGTTCGAGTTTTGGCTACATAAGAGGCAAGAAACGAGCGGAACACTTGAAAAAGCAACGTAAAAGACGCAATATAAAAGAAAAGCGAATAAAACGGCTTGCGAGGTGTTCGAGTTGCTTCTGACTACTAACTTGTTAGAAATGCAACGAGGCAACGAAGCAAAGTCGTTTTATGGTGTAATTCAGAATAACATCAATCTAAAAAAAGAGGAAAAGAAAAGTTGCTTTTTTATGTGTAGAGCGGACAAATGGTGTTCTTGCGGTAGTGATTGAAGCGGGATCCCGCTTTTTCGGGATGTAGCGGAAAGCACGTTAAACCGCCCAAAAGTCAATCAATTTTAATATTATGGGTTTTGCGATATTCTTCGACTTCTTCATCAGACTTATAAATCGTATCTAAAGGCAAATCATCTTCGCCACGATATTTATTAAGGTTTAAAAGAGCAGGCAATAAAGAACCATAGAACAAAAAGAGAATTCCTTATACTTTTTTCTACTCATAGATATTTTCAAGAAATGGGAAAGGATTTGCTGCTTTTTCAAAATATGGCTTGTCCGATAATTTATAAGGATCAAATACAGTATATTCATATTTTTGCCCATTAGGCACTGCTTGACTTCTTAGGAACTCAACAATTATGTAGTTCACATAATATTGATAACCTTTAGCAGTAAATGGTCTTTTTCCATCGGGATCAATAAATTTAAGTGGACTACAAAGCGTATAATTAAACGGAGACCACCCCCGGATATTTATCCGCTAACGGATCAACACTATTCTCCGCCAAAGGCGGATAAACTCCGACCAAGCTTACTATTGTAATAACGTGCTTCAAAATAATCATAATTTGTTTCTTTATCAATTGGTTTGTATAATTTTGTCGTAACTATAAATTGCAATAAGATACCAGAATTAGTAAGGTAATGGCTGTTTTATAATAGCTGCACCTGTCCGCCGTATTTTTAGAGGATTATGTAAACTCGATGTCAGTATAAAATCTAGCCAATACTCCAATAAATATAATCTAACAATATTATCCTATTTTTTTATAGCTTTTCCAGTTTCACTTCTAACTAATTGGTTTCACTATTCAAGAATTCTTTAATTTTGATCTTTATTTCCTGTCTTTATTAATTCTCGTATTTGTATGTCTTCAATACTTAACAAGTTTTTTTTTATCAATTGCTTAATGCGACTAGTATCAATAAGATCTAATTCATAAAAACCATCTTTTTCACCAACTATAACATCATCAACGCTAAAAATAATTTTATTGTTAACTATATCATTACACAATCTAAAGATAGATCTTTTTGACTGAATTCCTAATTCATCAGTTAGATTCATTTGATCAATGATATTCCCATTCAAATTTATTTTAGTTAGGAATTCTACATCTCCTTTTGAAGCAATAACCCTACTGTCAAGTATAAATAAACTTGATCTATCAAAAAGCACAAAATCGAGAAAAAATCCTGATGCTGTGTAAATTTTTTTTAATGTAACACTATCATAATAAAATAACGTTACTCCATTATCCAAATATTTATCATACATTGCTAGTATAAAACTATTAGAATCAATTTTTGTATATGTGTTTTTTTCGTCAAATAACGTATAATATTTTAACTCTTCCAACTCAAAAATAATCTTTGTTTCACAAGTTTCAATATCATATGTATAAAATCTATTGCTATTTTTAAATAATATTTTCTTTATATCCCACCAACCAATTATTTCCGGATTTTCCAAAATATTGAGTTCAATACACGACAAACTCGTTTCATTAATTAAAAACAAATTATTACTTAATGTTTTTACTATAAGTTCGCTACTATTTGGATTTAAGTATAATTTATATGCATCCTTAACTGGCAACTCAATAAATTCCATGTTCAACAAATCATTAAAATCATACCAAGAATATAAAAGTTTATTATAATATTTATTCTCACATAATTTCTTATTTTGATAATTTGACTTAGCTATAACAAATACTTTGTCGCTCGAAAAACAATAATCAGTTATATTTGTACAAGTATCAGACATATAACTTGAATTACTTACTAAGTTATTTATTAACAGATTATGACCTTGCCGATAAATTAAGACTTCTTGTGAATATAAAAATGAATAACTAACAAATAATAACAATAAATACTTTTTCATATGAAACCTCTTGTCTATCTTTTAGGTATTATCATAAAAACACCATTACCCCTATATACTGCTCTAGTATTGGCTGATAAAGGAGCTTGAGCACTCTGCGGTGAAAGAGTCGGATAAAGTTGTTGTACTTTTGCCATATCCTGTATTGTATTATTTGTCCACCATTGTTCTTTCACTTGTTGGCCAGCAAACGCATTATATTCAAGTTGCTGTGACATATTTTGACTCCACCATTTTCCAGACTGATCTTGTGCAAACCACATTCGATTACCTTCGAATTGTAACGCATGGACAAATTCATGACTTAAATCACTACCTACAGCAGCCCCGTTAGCAATATCAAGCGTAATTGTTACTGTTTGACCATCCTTTGTCCCTGTGTCACCTAAAATAATTTTTCCGTTTTGAATACCCCCTAAGTTGCCGTTAACTACATTATATATTACATCTGAGGAATGTAAGGTATTGTATTGTTTTACATAATCTGGGTTTATATAATTCCCATTCGCATCCTTTTTCATCATCTGATCATGTTGCATTTGAATTTGAGGGTCTGGTATTTTAACAGTATCACCGTGGGGATCTGTATATCTTAGCGGGTTACATAGCGTATAATTATAAGGGCTCCACCCCGGATACTTATCCGCTAACGGATCAACACTATTCCAAAGACCAAGTTTACTATTATAATAACGTGCTCCAAAATAATCATAATTTGTTTCTATGTCACGTTCTTTTTCTGTGAATTTATATTTTTCATCTACCATACCAGCATTGTAGCTTCTGCCCGGTATAATCTCTCCATAAGCATAATAGTCTTGTGCGGCTACTATTTCTCCATCTTCATTTATGGTTTGGCGTATGCTACCCAAGTGATCTTTTACGTAATAATATCTTTCCATTCCAATTATGGTTATTGGAAAGGTGTAAATACCTCCAAGTTGTCCATCATTATCTCTGTACTGCACTGCTACTGTATAATTGCCCGGTTTAGTATAAACGTGTGATACACTTGAATTATTTGGTGCAAAGGAAAGAGCTCCTCCTTGATAATCAAAATCCCAAATCCACAAGGGTGAATAACCTCCATTTTGGCTATCGTTGTCGTAACTGGTGGAACCAGAAAAATAAATTGTATTATTAGGTCCTAAAGATCCACCGGAATAATAACCACGACTTGTGGGCGTTAACTTGTGAGCTTCTATTTTTGTTGTTATTAGCATAACTATTAAAATAATAAATACTTTTTTCATTTTCTCTCCATACAACATTTTAATTGCTACTTTTGAGCCGTTTTCAACGGTTTTTGAGAGCATTAAAAATTAGGCATTTTTGTTTTTACTAACTTATATATTTCAAAAGTTCATTTCCATCGCGAGCTTTACAATTGGAGGTTCAAGTAGTTAATGAAATGCCATAAATAGTAACATTATTCAAAAAATCCACCGTGAAACCTAACATCTTTTTTTATTAAGAATTCACTTTTTGTCTTAAAATCATATCTCACTAAATTAGTACTTTCACCTATTATGGGGAAAATATTAAATACATCATCCTGATAATAAACACAATCATGATTATTATCATATATATAGATAGATGAGAATAATTGATCTGTACTATCCTTCTGCCCGTTAATCATATTTATTATATATAATTTATTTTGATGCAAATAATTGCAATATAATTGACCTCTATTTTCACTATAGAATACAGGATAAATATTATATATGTCTGTGTTTTTAATGAAACTATTCTTTTTTAGAATTTTTCTAATACCTTTACAATCAGCATTTGTTGTTCCAATAGTTTTATTTTTGATATTAAATTTCATTAGTTCATTATTTTTATTAAAAAAGACTAAACAAGTGTCACCAATTTTTATTACATTATCATAAATAAAGTCTTCATTAAATTCATAATACAAGTCGTGATATTTTAAATCACTTTTAAATAATTGATTTTTTTTTGTTTTTTTATTGTTTCTAAAATAAATAAATTCTTCATCTGAAATTCTGATAGGATTTGATCCAGATACTAATTCATAATAAATTTTACTTTGTGGAAGAAACGCACTTAACTTCAATGAGTCGCTATCTAAATCTAAACTTTCAAATATGTATATATTTTTAGATAATTTAATTATTTTGCCTAAATGTATTGAAGTTGTATCTCGTAAAAGAATAGATTCTTTTTTACTGACTAAGTCTAAAACTCGAATTTCATCATGATTAGTATAAACAAACTTGCTATAGTAATTAAAACCTGTCTCATTATTACAAGATGATATAAATGTTGAAAAGATTGCGTAACAAATAGCATAAAGTATTATTCGAAATTGTTTAATGTCCACTATACCCTTCTTCGTTTACTATTTTGTAATATTCTTTAACTGCAATATCTCTATAATCTTGACAATTATATTTATCAATAAATGGTGTTGATTTATCAGGTAATAAGAAATATAATTCCCCACTCCGAAATCCCTTAAGGTTCTTCAATTTGACTTCAACTTTTTTCATAATTGCTGTAACAAAATACTCTGGAACAGGGAAAGAGTATTTTTCCATATCTATCCGATTCTCGTGAAATATTCCTTTTCCACCAAAGCCCATATTATATTTTCCATCATTGCTCCAAAAGTGTTCATGTGCAATTTCGCTATTAATGTACCTTAAAAAATGCGAATCTGTCATCTCTGGAACTCCTTGTAGCTTTCTAAATCCCCAAAAACCTATTCCATCCATAAGAACTTTTTTCTTTTCTGTCTCGATTTCATCAATACTTTTAAGTCTGTACAACTCAAGTTCAGAATCCCAAATATAATTTTGATCATCTTCAGGATAAAACCCATATTTATCAACAAAATTAATTGGATTATTATATACATAGTTATAAGGCGACCACCCCGGATAAATATCCGCTAATGGATCAACACTCATCCAAATACCAAGTTTTGAGTTGTAGTATCTTGCTCCAAAATAATCATAATTTGTTTCTGTGTCACGTTCTTTTCTGTGAACTTGTATTTTCTCCTAATAAATTAAATCCATTTCTAAGTTAGAAAAATTAGAAGTTGGGAATTGCCCATAAAAAACAAAGTCCAATGCTACTTATTATATATAAAATAAAAACAACACTATAAAATGATAAGAAAGACTCTTTCTTTTTTGAATATTTTTCTATTATACTTTGATAATAATTTCCATAAAGGAAATACACAAAATGGACAAAAAGAATTATAACGACTAACAATATGCCATATTCTCCTTTATAAAATTTTTCAATCCCATTTTCAAATACTGAAATTATATAAATAAGTGTTATTGAATTAAAAAGTGCCAACCAACACAATATAACAATACTTGAAAATACCGGGTACTGTGGAGTCAATTCTTCTGAAATTTTTACAAATCTAAAAAAAATATAATCATAAACTTTCATCTTAATTCCTTCTCAAAATGATGGGGCGCCATGATTCATAGGATTAGTCATTCCTTCAATTCCTTTATATATTATTTCCCCAGCACCACTATCCTTTATTATTTTATCAATAGTTGGTGCCGTTTCCATAATCATAATGTACATACCGATTTGAGGTTCAGCAATCGAAATAGCACCAATAGTTGTACTAAAGTAAAATTGTTTCCAATTACCAGTATTCATAGCTTCCACTGCGTTAAATCCAGATTCAAACATAAAATATCCTATACTAAAAGCCCCATTTAAGGGAATTATTTTTTTCGAAAATTGATTTCCATAAAAAGTAGGACCAAATACTTTCAATCCAGATTTAGCTCTACTTCCTAACCAACTACCTTCTGCTGCTTTGTCAGCTACTCCAAGAGCAAAAGGCATAAATGTTTTTGAATCAATTTTTGAGTTTTTATTTTTTTCACCTTCCTTATCACCAGCATCCTCAGAATTATCATCTCCACCACTACTAGAGTTTCCACCACCAGCATCTCTCATACCATCAGCAAATATTTCATTATTGCTTCTGTAATCCCACATTCCATTTGGGTCAATCCTTATCAGTGGATTATTCTGCACATAATTATATGGAGATACTCCAGGCAATAAACTTCCAGCTGGATCAACACTAAGCCAAAGACCAAGTTTACTATTATAATAACGTGCTCCAAAATAATCATAATTTGTTTCTATGTCACGTTCTTTTTCTGTGAATTTATATTTTTCATCCACCATGCCAGCATTGTAGCTTCTTCCCGGTATTATTTCTCCATATGCATAATAGTCTTGTGCGGCTACTATTTCTCCATCTTCATTAATGGTTTGGCGTATGCTACCCAAATGGTCTTTTACGTAATAATATCTTTCCATTCCAATTATGGTTATTGGAAAGGTGTAAATACCTCCAAGTTGTCCATCATTATCTCTGTACTGCACTGCTACCGTATAATTGCCCGGTTTAGTATAAACGTGTGATACACTTGAATTATTTGGTGCAAAGGAAAGAGCTCCTCCTTGATAATCAAAATCCCAAATCCACAAGGGGGAATAACCTCCATTTTGGCTATCGTTGTCATAACTGGTGGAACCAGAAAAATAAATTGTATTATTAGGTCCTAAAGACCCTCCGGCATAATAACCACGACTTGTGGGCGTTAACTTGTGAGCAAATATGCTTGTTGCTAAGAGCATTACGTACAAAATAATATTTTCTTTCTTCATTTTATTGCTCCCTCCTAATTATTTTTTTGAAAATTATTTAACATTTCACTCGCTATCTCTTTTTCTGCAAGTTGATTATCAAGAACAAATTGTAATGTCTCAATAGCTTCTTTTACTCTTGATAGTTTTGCTAAGCTATTTGCTTTGGATATTAGCAACTCACCATTATTTGGGTATTCTGATAATAGATTGTTATAGAGGCTTAAAGCTTCTTTTTCCATATCTAAATTTGTGCTATAAATATGAGCTTTTTCTAGTTTTGCTTTGAATACTAATTCTTCATGAGATTCTAATTCTTTCTCCATAAATCCATCTGCTACATTTGTAACTTGTGAAGTATTAAAATTTATTACTTTATCTAAATAAGAAATAGATTCTTCATGTTTTTTTTCTTCTCCACAAATATTGGACATATTCAAACATGCAGAGGGTGTTCGCTTATCAGTTGAATATCCATCTATGAATTCTTTAAATTTTGATTTTGCTAATGCAAGATTAACCGTATCTCTTTTTTCATTCCATTCATTATAATAACTTAACGCAATTGAGTAGTCGCTTAATATTGACCAATTGGATATATTGGGATTATTGTGTTTCACCTTTTGATATTCTACTCTTGCAATATTGCCATCTCCCATATTTTCCATTGTTTCAGCAAGCAAGAATTGGCTTATTGCACTATGCTCTGTATTTGGAGTGGATTCTTTTGCAAGTTTAGAATAATATGCTTTTGCCTCCTCCTTTTTGTTAGCTTTATAGAGGAAATCACCTACTTGGTATTGCATATCTGATGCGTAAGAACTATTAGGGAATTGATCAACTAATTTTTTTGCTTCTTTTGCAGCTTCGTTAAAGTCTTCAGCATATTTGTAATGTTGAACTAATTGATATTGTACATGCTGAGTATAAAATGAGTCGGGATACTCTTTCAAAAACTCTTGAAGACTTGCCAATTTATTTGGGTCTTTTAGCTTTTTCATCTGGAGTATTCTATAATATTTTGCTCCTTGTGCGAATGCTCCATTTGGTTCTTCTTTTAGATAATCCTCGTATAACTTTTTGCCTTCTTTTAAACTATCTTTGAATGTTGCCATACGAGCTAAAAAGTAGAGAGATGCTTTTCCTTCATCACTATTTTTATAGAACTTACGTAGTAATTTAAATTCTTTCTCTGCATTTTTATAATCTCTTCCTTTAAACTTTAGAAATCCTAATTGATGATGAGCTTTAAGAGCTAGGTTTGAACCTAACTCTTCTGTAAATTTTCTCAACATAGTAGTATCATTTTTTGCATTATAAAACTTCTCTTTTTCAGATTTGTTTAATCCCTTTTGTGCAAAACTTTGCCCCGCTAAAAATATTGAAGCTACACAAACTAATATATATTTATTCAGTTTCATCTTAATTTTCCTTTTCAATTTCTAATTATAAAATTTAACGCGTCCGATTAATCCATTACCATAGACATTTATGAATTTAATTTTTTTTGTGGTAGCATTATAAACTGCAATTTCACGACCATTATTATCCCTTAAGTAGTATTGTTTATCTGTACCTACTTCTTTATAAATCCTTTGACCTTGGTCATCATATTTATATTTAATTGTGCTTCCATTTGCGGTAACTGTTAATGGTAGATTGCGTCTATTGTAATTTGATGTGCTTATTTGAACATTGCTCATTCCATCGGATGTTATATTACCGCGAGAATCATATAAAAATGAAATTGGTGAGCCAGCGCTAATTACAGATGCTAATTTGTTAGTACCACCAGAATAAGAATAATAGTACTCCTCTCCATTAATCATTTTAGTTTTTATTCCGCCATCATCATTATAACTAAAATCACTAAATGATGAGCTGATTAATCTATTTAAGCCATCATATGTAAATGAATTATTTAACTGACTCCATGCAGAGCTACCTCCATTGTTAACTTTTTGTGTAACTACATTTCCATTATTCAAATATGTAAGACTATCCATAAATGAGATTGCAGAATTTTTATTTATTGAACTCACCCACCCACGTGCATTATAGTTTTGGGTTATCAGAATATTGTTTTCATTGAGATATGTAGAATCAATTTGATCTGCATTGTTGTATGAGTACACGGCTTCATTATATGCTGTAGATTCACTATTTGTTTCAGAAGAAAAGACTTTATCTAATCTCCCTTGCACATCATACTTATACCAAGTATAGAACTTATCAACTCCAGATTCTGAGATTGTTTGTTTTATTAAATTACCAATATGATTGTAATCATTTGTAATGCACATCCAGTTATTCATATTTGATTCTTTAATCCAAAATTTATCCACTCTGCCAAGAGGATCATAGCTATAGAATTTATAATTCCATGAATCGCCAACTGCATCTCGAAAAGCCGTTCCAGCTAAACGACCTTTTAGGTTTTGCATTTGTGAAGAATAACTAAAAGATACATTGGGGAATATTCCAGATGTACTGAATTCGTCGTACATATTTATTGTTAACATATTTGATTCGAGTGTTTCATTAGTATATGTAGAGTCGGGAAGAAGATTCACAAAATTTGTATATGTATTTGTAAACTCTCCGCTACATTCCATTCTGTTAAAAGCATCATACGTATTTAACCAAGCTTTTCCCAAACTTGCATGCTGCTCAAAGCGTAGATTTCCATATTTATCATAGGCGTATTTTGTCTCTCCAGCATCTGGTGATTTTTTATAATTTATATTTCCCCTTAAATCATATCTGTACTCATTAACTAAGCCCAAGGGGCTTGTTACTTTTAATAAACGATAAAGGTTGTCATACTCAAATTTGGTAAAAATAAAATTATTTACATCCGTAAGACTATTTGACTTAAACTGAAGCACACATAGTACATTTCCAAGGAAATCAAAATAGATGTGCTTTCTTTTACCTTCACCATCTATTTCTATTTTACATTCAAAATAACTAATACTCTTAGTAGTACTAACATAATTGTGCACAACGCTATTTGGATCAATAATATAATATTCAGTTGTTATTGTACCAGGCAAAGAGGTTCCGTCGCTAGTGTAATATTTTGTAGAAATAACTCTACCTAAATAATCATAATCATATGTAACTTTTCTACCCATTCCGTCTGTATCGCTGGATTTAAGTTCAAATGAATTAAACTTGGATTCCCTTTTAGTTATAAAGATACTAGATTCATCTTTAATCTGAGATTCTCTTAATTGTCCAACTGCATCATATCTTAGTTTTTGTACTTGTGGGGAAGAATTAGTTAGGAAGTCAATTCGCTTTTGAATATTTATTTCGTTGTTTAGGTAATCATAATTGTAAACAGCTGAAAACAAAGTATCATTTTTAGTTTCATCATTTGGGAAAAAACTTCCAGGCAATTTCGCCTTTACTAGTCTGCCACCTAAGTCATATTTATATTCTGAATATATGCTATTCAAATCAACCTCAAATAATAAGCTTCCGTTAAGATCATAACGAGACCAAGATCGCAAAGTATCGGTAGTGTTTACATCTATTGTTTCTGTAAGAAATGGCTCTTTTTGGTAACGGTCAGTAGAAAAAATTGTGAGTGTTTTTGACCCATCATCAGATATAAGATATGCCTCTGTGGAATCTTGAACTTTTCTATCATTTATTTCTTCCATGATAGTTGGTGAGCCCGGCTGCCCATATACCACTTCTGGAACGAGAATTACATACTTTGGATATGAATATCTCTGCTCTAGACCATTGTCGGAGGTTTTTGACTTGATTAACCCACTATAATAGAAGTTATCTGTATCTGTAAAATAATTGAAAGTTGTTTCTACAATATTATTCGTATCACATTTATCAAATATTTTATAAAGCTTACCTATCTTCTGATTCGAAGTAGAATAATATTGGTATTGTTTAGATATCTTAGTGGTATCTCCTTTAAAGCTTCTCTCCTCATGAATTAGATTTTTATTATAGTAAAAATCAATAGCTGTATCGCTTATACTGTAACACGAATCACATGAACCAAAATTGACAGGTAGAAAACCATCTTCCCAGTATTTTTCTTCTTTGAAAGCGTTTTTATCTGTTGAGCAATTATACGTTTTAACTATTTTATTATCCAAAATATTTATTGAATTATAATTATATGTTTGAGTATTAGATTTTATAAATTCACCTATTTTCTCTTTTTTTTCTATAGACTTTAGCCAAAAAGAACCATCATACATGTCATAATTTGCGTCTCCTATGTACCAGTTATAAATTGATTCAGTATAATCAGTGCTATTTACCTTATTTATTATACTGCTTCTTAATTTGATTAATGAGGCATAACTATCTGAGTTATAAGGTATAAAGTTTGTCCTATACTTAGAGAAATTCTTGGTTGTTATTGTCTTCAAACCATCAGAACCCGTTTTAGTAATTTTTGTTTTAATATCTTCTACGATTTTATTACAAACGGTATACTTTGGTTCATTTCCATCTTTCCAAATATATTCATAGTCATAAGTAATTTTATTAACTAACACATCTTCAAATTTGTTTTCAACCTCTTTTTTATTAACCATAAAATTTGTAAAATTATCCCTATAAGATTTCATTAATTCGGTTATATTTGATAGATTCATCGAACCCATCTCACAGATAAGTGGCCAAGATACGTTATAATCATACTCAATACTAACTGATGGGTCGTGATAGCTAAGAGTTGTTATTTTACCATTATTATCACTCGCTACTGGAAAAGAATTATTAATTATTGTCATCAAATAATTTGGTTGCGTGAATGAAAATTCGTTATTATTCTTATATTTTCTAGGCTTGAAATCATATGTATAGGTTGTAATGTTTCCGAATTTATCCATAGTATTAGACACAATTTTTTTCTTTGTATGTGTATAGTCGTTTGATCTACTGCCAATATTTATTATGGAGCCATAAGTATTATAAAAGTAGGCTGTGAAACTTTCTTGGCTTAGTTGCTTTGAGAAAGTAATACTGTGCAAGTCATTTTTTGTCTCAACAAAGCTAGGAATTTCCAAAAAATCATAAAATACAAGTGAAAGATTCGAGAAATTTACATCATACCAATGTGAGGTAATATGATTTGACGAAGTTCCTTTAAATATTTTTCTGCCTATCAAGGTTTGTAGATTAGTGTCATTATATTCCCCATGAAATATTGAGCTATAATTGATTAGCAAAGTATCTTGCGTAGCTGAAATAACACTCTTAAAATACATAGCTCTTGGTATACCCCATATATTTTCCCAATTTAATGGTAGGACATCTCTATCGTTAAATAAAACAGCCTCTTCTTCAAAGTAATAAGTTAATCCATCTCCAGGTTTATACCACATCCTTCTTAAACCAGTTGCATCTTCTCGCTCTTTCACGATTGCATATCCAGCCCCCTCTTTATTCCCTTCAATATATGTCCCTGTCAATGAATACCACCCTGATTTCCTATTATATAAAATTAGCTTAGTTCCATCAGCCCTTAATATTGTTATATAATCTCTTTGAGCTTGGGAGGTATTGAGCGAAATGTTTCTATTTGTATAGTGATAGCCTGGAATGAGCTGGGCCACTTCCTCTCCCTCAAGAGAATTTTGACCTTCATTATTCGTCATAGAATAATAATTAGTTTCAAAGTTAAATGTCTGCACGGCAAATCCTTTTACACCAACTATCCATTCTGGAGAATTCACCATGTAACCACTGTTGGCTGAATTGTATTTAAAGAAAACTTTATGCTCAACATTAGCATTATAAATAAGAGTAATATCGTGGTCAAGCCCATTGGGTAAATTGTAATGCTGTGAATATGCAAGGCTTAAATTCCCATCATAATCTCCAATTAATAAATTACCATCTTGTGATAAGCTAGAGCTTGTTGATATTCCCCTTTCATTAAATTTCTCTGCTGTACTTAATGGTATTATGCTTTGACCTATCAATGTAATATTGAAAATTAGTATTAAATAAATTGGCACTACTGGGAAGTTTGTGGATAAAGGTTTAGCTTTCCAAGGAAAAAGAGTATTGCCGTTCTAAAATTCTCAAAGTTTCTAAACCCTCTACCAATAGTTTTAATCTCTTGAATTTTCCCATTTAT